>Ga0074195_1004121_pt1 | contig 12396 bp, 11 predicted proteins | sample EPASupsiteHSE623_FD_64525 | JGI IMG/M metagenome (GOLD analysis project Ga0074195, IMG submission 64525) | Bioremediated contaminated groundwater from EPA Superfund site, New Mexico - Sample HSE6-23 | ecosystem: Environmental > Aquatic > Deep subsurface > Groundwater > Contaminated ...
GCAAACCTTGCCGCAAACGGCACGGACACTAGCAAGCTTGAGAACATCTCGGCGCGCGTGCAGAACCGCATCAACGCGGCAAACGAGGGCAACATCACCCTGCGCCAGATGGAATGGAGGCTTGCTTTTGCGCGCGACGGGCTTGCGCACCTTGCGGCACAGGTGAGGAACGCGGTTCGGAAGCAGGCAATAGAAGACCTTGCGGACGAAGTGGAGCCAGAGGAGCTTGCCGTTGAGGACGCGGCCGAGGAGGCTGTGCCCACTCCGGAAGCAAGCCCGACGGAGATTGTATAGGGGAGTGATGACGATATGGAAAACAACACAATCCTTTTGGGAATAATCGCAGTCGTCGCGCTCTTCGTGGCGGGTTGCGTCTCGCAGGACGCGGGAAGCGCAACACCCACCCCGCAGGCAAGCGTTGCGCCAATCGCATCCGTAGCGCCCGTACCCGCAGTCACGGACGCGGACGTCAACGCGGCAGTTGGAGAAGTTGATAAGGCCCTTGCGGAGATTGACGCAGTCACCGACGAGCTTTCCGACATCAACAGCCAGGACGTGAACTCAAGCGTCATCGATGCTGCAGGCTGAAGCCGAAAAAATCGCGGAAAGGCAACAACCATCGCTTCCTTTCTTTTTTTAATTTCTTTTTCTATTTGGACTTTTTCTTCTCAGTGCCGAAAAACGAGTAATCCCCAAGGCTCTTCTGCTTCTTCTCAAGCCCGGTAATCTTTGCCTCGCCCTCGACTTTGTAGTCCAGCTTGCGCCACTCGCAGCCCTCCTTTTCGATGAAGGACTTGGCGTTGGGCGACACTTCCGGCGAGCACAGGATTCCCCGGACCTTGCGGCTCTTGCGCTTCTGCAGCTCCTGCACGTAGCGGATTAGCTGGGACGCTGCAGCCAAGCCCGCGGTACGGCGCTTTAGCTCTACAACAACGATGTTGCCTTCCGAGTCCTCGGCAAGTATGTCAATCATTCCCTTTGCCAGGCCGCTTTCCTGCTGCAGCGGCACAAGGCCGGGCTCGATTACGGAAAGGTCGGTCATCAGGAGGTTGGAGAGTTCGCGCTCGGTTCCCGACACCTTGATTTGCGCGTCATCTCGCACGTGGAACGAGTGGATGAACATGATTGATGAGAACTCGACTTCGATTTTTTCGTGCATCGGCTTTTGGCGCTCGGCGATTATGCAGAGATCGCCGGATTTTTGCGCCTCGCACCGCACCTTCGCACCTGGGCCCTGGTAGTTGATTGCGGCCATCTTTTTTGACTGGTGCACCAGGAACGTGCCATCTGACTTTATGATTACCACGCGGTCTCCTGCGCTTATCTTGGACGCCGCGCGGCCCTCGTAACGGACCGTGCAGTTACCTACTGCAATGACCATCCTGCCCTGGTTGAGCGCGGAGTCAATCTCGGCCTTTGCGGAGGTTGCGTTGGGGTGTTCGGAGTGTCCGCTGTCCAAAGAATCGCCTTAGACTTTGATTTCGCCTTCGTCGGTTGTGCGTATCGCCACTTCGGACACGTTGCGCTTGGCTACATCGGCAAGCTCAAGCAGGCGTTCCTTTGACGGAGGGGATATTGCGTTGAAAAGCGGGTCGTTCATCTCAAGGTCGCTTCGGAACTGCTGGAGCACGTAAAGGTCGGCCCACGAGCACTCCTTGGTTATTGCCGCGATTGCCTCGGGGTTGTCGGTGAAGCCGGGAATTATTGTGGTGCGCACTTCCTTGAAAACTTTGGGCGCCTTCTTCAAGACGTCCATGGAGCGTATTATGGACATCATCAGGTTGAGCGGGTTTGACTTGGTGCCGGTGATTTGCGAATACTGGTCGGAATCAAGCCGCGACTTGATGTCAAGTGCGACGTAGTCGATGTAGGGCAGCGCCTTTGCAAGCGCGTCCGGGAAATACCCGCAGGTCTCCACCTTCACTTTCGCGCCATCCTGCTTGAGGAACCTGCACAGGTCGGTAACTGCGGCAGCCTGGTCGAACGGCTCCCCGCCGGTGATGCACACGGCTTGTGCCGAGGGCTGGGTGCGGTAGTGGTCCAAAAAGAACTGGATGTCCTCAGGCTTGGTGTTTTTCCTGTCCATCAGGGCAGGTACGTAGCACCAGGGGCAGCGCAGCGGGCAGCCTCCCAAGAATATGACCGTGCATATCTTTCCGGGGTAGTGGCTCGTGGAGCCGTCGAGTATGCTTGAGTGGTAAAGTTGTGCAGCCATGTTCTATTCCGAACAATTAACGGGACGAGATATTTTAACTCCATTCGCACGAGCAGGCGAAAGGAAATGCGCAGCGCGCAAGATGCATAATCAGTTGCCGGTCTCGTCCCAGATAATCTTGGCAGCTGCCTTGACTGTCTGCAGGGAGTTGAGCTTGGTTTTCCAGCCGAGCTTGGCAAGCTTCGCACCATCAAGCATCACTTTCGGCACGTCGCCCGGCCAGCCGCGCTTTCCGCCGGTAAACTGAATTTTCGTGCCCTTCGAACCGGATGCCGCAATGACCTGCCTTGCAATCTCCGCCACGCTCACCCAGTCGCGATTTGCGATGTTGTAGACTTCCATCTGCGAGGAGATTTTCGGAAGCCTTTTTGCCGCACCAAAAAGGATTGCGTCCACGCACTCGCCTACAATGATGTAGGACTTAGTCTGCCGTCCGTCGCCCAGCACCTCAAGCCTGGACGGGTCCTTTCGCAGCTTGAGCGAGAAGTCGTGGATTACCCCGTGCGTCGAGCGGTCTCCGACGACGTTTGCGAAGCGGTAGGCTATTCCTTTCAGGCCGAACGTGCCGCAGTATGCGGAAAGCAAGCCCTCGCCTGCAAGCTTGGAAGCGCCGTAAAGGGAAATGGGAGTAAGCGGGCCATAATCTTCCGGAACTGGCACAACAGTCGGCTCCCCATAGACTACTGAGGACGAGGAGAACACCACAGCGGGCACATCGCGCTTCCGAGCCTGCTCGAGGATGCTGTAGGTGGAGTGGATGCCTTGGTTGATCTCAATTTTGGTGTTCGTGACTGCCGCCCGGACGTCGGGGTTTGCCGCAAGGTGGAATATTACGTCCGCGCCCGCAAGCTCGGAGGAATAATTCTCGGGCCTGTGCAGGTTGGCCTTGACGAACTTGAAATTCTTTTTTCCCTTGCACTTTTCCAAAAATTCGAGCCTGCCGCTGGAAAGGTTGTCTATTACTACGACGTCCTTGCCTTCTGCGACCAGGCGGTCGGCTAGGTGGCTCCCGATGAAGCCTGCGCCGCCTGTGATTATGACTTTCTGCATGTAAATCAGCCTTTCTTGAAATAATAGCCCTTGAGAAGGGAGCGCAATGCGCCGAGGTCCACGCCGGTCCTGCGCTCGATTGCCTTGAAAAGCTCCAAGTCATCCTGATCGAACGAGCGGAGCAAAAAGAGGAACGCCGCATAGGCGACCACATAAATGGACCCGCCGACCACGAGGCTTGCAAGCGACGGAAGGGGAAGCGCAAGCTGGACTGCGAACGCAACGACACCGGCAAGGACGGCGGAGGCCACGGTGCGCCAGAACGTTTCCGAGAACGGGTGCATCCGGCTTACATAATACACCGCGGCTATGGGCAGCAGGCCCTGCATCGAAAGCGCAATCCCGTTTGCGAGGGCCGCGCCGAAGAACGCGCGGATTGGGATTAACACGAAAAGCCCGACAAGGAAAGTCGCCGCGCTTGCCACGGCCACCAACGCAAAAAACTTCGGCCGCTTCTCCACAAGGAGCATCGATATGGCTGTCGAGCCTGTCGCAAGCAGGAAGTAGCCGAGCGAGAGGACTATGAGGGCGTTAGCGCCTACAGAATAGTCCGGGCCAAACAGCACTTCAAGGAGTTGTCGTGCAAATATCGAAAGCACAAGGGCGATCGGGAGCGTGAACATCACTATCGCCTTGGTTATGTTCTTGTATAGGCGCTCCACCGACTTGCGGTCGGAAAGCGCCTTGAGCTCGATTGCGATGGTGCCAAAGAGCACGGGAATTGCGATGGACGGGATTTGCACGAATGTCGCAACGGGGATTGCCGCGTTGAGGATTCCGACTTCCCTGGCCGAAAGGAGCTTGCCAACGGCAAACACCGAGCCCCACGTTATGACAAGGCCCGCGATGACCGAAAGGTAAATCGGCGCGGAAAACGACAACATCCCCTTTGGCGCGGTTGCGTTGCGTACGCCCTCGACCCAGTTGCCGGGAAGGAGCCGGGAAACGAAATAGAGGAGGAGGATGCACGCGATTGTCGCGCTTGCGCTCACAGCGAGGCTTATACCGGTGGCGCCAAGGCCGAGAAAGACCGCAAGCCCGGCAAGGATTGGCCGAAAAAGCGACTCGCCGAAGTGCTTTGCGCAGGCCTCGTACTCGACGTGCTTGAAGCTCCGCGCAACAACTACCAGTACGGCGCAAAGCACGGTGAGCGGGACTGCCGGAGCAAGCGCATATATTGCGTTTGCAAGCCGCGGCTCGTGGAAGAAGTCGGAAAGAAGCGGGGCTGAAAGGAAAAGGACCGCAAGCGCGGCAAGCCCCGAGAATATGACGACCTTGAAAGAGTACCACGCAGTGTTGTAGGCCGCGCTTTTCCGGCCGAGCGCCTGCTCCTCTGGCAGGAAACGCAGCACCGCCTGGTCCATCCCAAGCACCGCAAGCTGGGTGCACACGTCAAACACCGCGAACGCAAGCGAAAACACGCCGTACTCCGACGGGCCGAGCCGCGTGCCGACCCAGCGGAACGCATAGTTTGCGACCTTTGAAAAAAGAACTGCCAGAAAGAATATTCCCGCAGCCTTGACTATGGTCTTTGTGTGGGAAAAATGCGCGTCCTTTGGCACAGGGGCTGCGCTGGACTTGCCCTCCGAAGAGTCGTCCTTGGCGGCCATGGTAGTGAGTACGCACCGTCCCGATTAAAGGCTTTGCCGGAGGAATACTAACAGGTTAAATTCGAAGCAGTGCCTAATGTCATTTTGCAATTACGGGTGGAAAGATGTCATCTGAAAAACGCGCGCTCATCACAGGCATCACCGGCCAGGACGGGTCCTACCTTGCCGAGCAGCTGCTTGACAAAGGCTACGAAGTCCACGGGATAATCCGGCGGGCAAGCACGTTCAACACCTCGCGCATTGACGGAATATACCAGGACCCGCACGAGAAGGGCGCGAGGCTCAAGCTCCATTACGGCGACCTGCAGGACTCGAGCGCGCTTGCAAACATAATGAACCAAGTCGAGCCGCACGAGGTGTACAACCTCGGCGCGCAAAGCCACGTGCGCGTGAGCTTCGAGATACCAGAGTACACTTCCGAAATCACGGCAATCGGCGCGCTGCGGATGCTTGAGGCGGTGCGCAGGTGCAAAGTCGCGCCGCACTATTATCAGGCGTCAAGCAGCGAGATGTTCGGAGCAGCGCTACCGCCGCAGAACGAGGAGACCATATTCAAGCCGCGCAGCCCCTACGCCGCATCCAAGGTATTTGCATACCACATGACGATCAACTACCGCGAGGGCTACGGGATACACGCAAGCAACGGCATACTTTTCAACCACGAGTCGCCAAGACGGGGAGAGACTTTCGTCACTAGGAAAATCACGCGCGCAATAGCGCGCATCAAGGCGGGCCTTGACAAATACGTGTATTTGGGGAACCTCGACGCCAAGCGCGACTGGGGCTATGCGCCCGAGTACACCGATGCAATGTGGATGATGGTCCAGCAGCAAAAGCCGGACGACTTTGTCATCGCAACGGGCAAGACTCACTCGGTGCGCGAGTTCCTCGAGGAGGCGTTCTCGTACGCGAAGCTGGACTGGAACGAGCACGTGAAAATCGACCCTCGCTACTTCCGACCCACCGAGGTGGACTCGCTTTGCGGGGACGCAAGCAAGGCAAAGAGGGTTCTAGGATGGCAGGCAAGGACCACGTTCAAGGAGCTTGCGCACATAATGGTGGACGCGGACGTTGCGAACTTGCGAGCCTAGGCGGGGGACGCTTCAAAACACAATTCATTCAACGAGGGTAATAAGATGCAAGTAAGGATTGGCGACTTCTCGTACGGTGCGGAGGAACGCGCCGCAATCAACCAGATGATGGACGAAAACGCAGTCAGCGAAGGCTGGCGCTGCAGGCAGTTCGAGCAGGACTTCGCACGCCACATAGGCTCAAATCACTGCGTCACGGCAAACTCGGGCACCTCCGCGGGGATGCTCATATTCCAGGCGCTCAAGTACCACAGCAAAATCGGCGCAAAGGAAGGCAAGGCGGTCCTTACAAGCCCGCTTACTTACATCGCAACTGCAAACGCTTTCGTTACCCTGGGGTTCAGGCCCGCGTTCTGCGACATCCGGCTCGACACGTTCTCGATGGACGAGGAAAAGGCAAAAGAGCACTTCGAGGAAAACGACCCCGAAGGGTACTGCGCAGTCCAGCCGGTGCACCTGATGGGCTTTGCAGTCGAGATGGACAGGATAAACGCGGTTGCGAAAAAGCACGGCCTCTCCGTGGTGGAGGACTCGTGCGAGGCTACTGGCACGAAGTTCAAAGGAAAGCGCACCGGAACGTGGGGCACAGCAGGATGGTTCTCGTTCTACATCGCGCACAACATCCAGGTCGGCGAATTTGGCGCAATCACAACCGACGACTCCGAACTTGCCGAGCGGATGCACAGGCTCAAGGGAAACGGCCGCGTGTGCTACTGCACGGTCAAGGAAGTCGAGGAGGGCAAGTGCCAGCACCAGAACCTCGGGTTCAACCCGCGCTACCTGCATGACATGATTGGGTTCAACTTCAAGCCGATGGAATTCCAGGCCGCGCTTGCGCTAGTGCAGCTCAAGAAGGCAGAATGGATAATGAAAAAGAGGCAGGAGAACCTCAAGTACCTCAACGACGCGCTCTCAAAGCTCTCGGGCGAGCTGAGGCTTCCGAAATACTCTTCGGACGTAAGCTACCTTGGATACCCGCTCATAATCGAGTCAAAGAAAATCGGCCGCGACAAGCTGTCCTTAGAGCTTACCAAGGCAGGGATAGAGAACCGGCCGATATTCAACTGCATCCCGACACAACAGAAGGCCTACGCGCACCTTGCAAAAGAGTACGCAGGAAAACTCCCAAACGCGGAGTACGTAGGAAGGAACGGCATTTACTTGCCGGTGCACCAGTACTTGACGCAGGAGCAGCTTGACTACATGGCTGCGACGCTTGCAAAGACTATGAAGGGCTGAGAGGACAACAGGAGATTTTGATGGCTGGCGGATTCTGGAAGGAAAAGCAAGTCCTAGTCACGGGCGGTACAGGGTTCATTGGAAGCTTCACAGTGGAACACTTGGTAAGCCAAGGCGCAAAAGTCACGGTCACCACCCACTCCAAGTCCGAAGGCTGCGACAATCTTGCCGCGGTTGCGGACAAAGTCAAGGTTGTGCAGGCGGACTTGACTAAGCTTGAGGACTGCAAAAAGGCCTGCAAGGGCGCTGACGCGGTGATGAACCTTGCGGCCACAGTCGGCGGGATAGAGTACAACATAAAGAACCCCGCAACTATTTTTCGCACGAACATGGAAATCACGCTTAACATGATAGAGGCAGCCAGGATTTGCGACGTGGAACGCTACCAGGCGGTAAGCAGCGTCTGCGTATACCCGCGCTTCCCAACCATCCCCACGCCCGAAGCTGATGGCTTCCGCGACTGGCCCGAACCGACCAACGACGGCTACGGCTGGGCGAAGAGGATGGCCGAATTTTCCGCAATGACCTATGCTAGGCAGTATGGGATGAAAGTATCCATCCCCCGACCCGCCAACGCCTACGGACCGCGCGACCACTTCGAGCCGCACAAGTCGCACGTGGTGCCCGCGCTCATCAAGCGAGTGTGCGACGGCGAGGACCCGCTCGTGGTTTGGGGCGATGGCTCGCAGACACGCTCGTTCCTCTACGCGACCGACTTTGCGGCCGGGCTTGCCCTTGCGCTTGAAAAATACCCCGAACCGGACCCCATAAACATCGGCACTGAGGAGGAGACGAGCGTGCGCCAGCTCATCGAGATGATTTTGGAATTCTCCGGAAGGAAGCCAAAGGTAGTCTACGACACCTCAAAGCCAACGGGCCAGCCGCGCAGGAAAATCGACCCATCCAAGGCTCTTGAAAAAATCGGCTTCAAGGCCAAGGTCTCGATGCGGCAGGGGCTTCCCCAGACGATTGAATACTACGAGAATGCCGTCAAGGCAAGAAAAAAGTAAGTGGTTGGCTGCCCGGCCAAAGAGCGTATCCGCATAACGGACTAAATCATTCCAAGGCCCGCTCGTATATCTTTTCCAGTTTCTTGTTCCTTTCTCTGATGCTGAACTTTCCGCGGTTCACAAGCGAGAATCCGCAGTCTCCCATCTTTCTTGCAAGCTTGCGGTCCGCGTAAAGCGCCTCCAAATTCTTAACAAGGCTGTCCTCAAGCGTGGCATCCACTTTCGTAGTCTCGAAGGCGGTAAAGTCTGGCTCGGAGCGCAGGATATTGAAAGTTCCGTGCGTGTCGAAGCTTGAAAACTCCGACACCAGCCCGTTCTTGTTGTGGCTTACAAGCTCGCGGTTTGCCCACGCATCGGTCGTGACTATTGGGATGTGGTAACGCATCGCCTCTAGGAACGCAAGGCCCGGAGTCATGTAGGCGGGGTAAAGCAGCGCGTCGCTTGTGCGGAACACGCGCTCAAGCTCTGCTTTGGACACGAGGCCGATTGCCCTTGCGTTGGGTGTCCTTGAAAGGAGCGCCTGCTCGCTTTGCGGGACTTCACCAGTCATCACGAGCTCGACGTCGGGCTTTCCTTTCGCAAAACGAGCGAATACGCGAAGAAGCCGCCTGCCGCCGCGGTAGTAGAAGTTAGAGGCGCCGGAAAGGTTGGAAGTTCCCAGGAACAGCACGCGGAAGTTGTCGTGCTCAAGGGGGGCGTGGTTTTTCGGCACGCGCATCGCAAGGTAGAGTACCTGCGTCTTGGCCTCGACGTCCTTTGAGGGGAACGCCTGCCACAGGCTTTTAGCACCCTCGTGCGTCCAGGGAAGCATGGCCTTGCAGTTGTCAGACACCATTATGTTCGTCATGCGGTTTCGGGCGCTCGCAAGCCACGGCTCCTTCCCGGTTTGCGGGTAGCCTGGCAGGAACGAGAGCGCGTGCTCGAAATCTGCAATGAATGGCTGCCGGACGGAATCGAGGTTGTTTGCAAAGTGCACAATGTCGCACGGCGGCGCTCCTGCGCGGTTTGCCCTGCGCGCAAGCCTGTCAAAGTCAATGAGACGGCCAGCAGTGCGCTTGAGGAAATGGAACGCCTTGCGTTTGAGGGACGTTTTAGACGCTGCGATGGACTTTGTAAGGTACTCGACGTTATCCGGGGGCGCCTGCAAAAACTCGTCGTAAAGCGAGTGGTGCCTGCCGGTGGCGCCAAAGTCGAAAAGCACGCGGATTTTTTTTGCCATCAAAAAAACCTGGCCGTATTCGCAAACGCTCTTTTGCCCAAACGGTAAGACAATAAAGAAGCCGGCGTTAATATAAGAAATAGAAGAGTTGCGTGGACACAATGGAAGACGATGGCGAAATCGAAGTCTTTTTGCGCCTTGGTCATTTCCCGCACGGCGCATACCAGGACCTTTTGAAATTCCCGCCAGCGAAAGTGAGGTACACCACTGACGCGCCCTCTGGAAAGCAGTCAACTGCAAGCGTGCGCTCGCACAAAATAAAGCTCGCAGCCTGGGAGCTGGTGTCGCGTGCGGTCATCCCTGTTGCTGCAGTAAGGCCCGGAGACGCGCAGGTCGTGCACTCCACAAACAACTTCATCCCGATTACCAAGAAGCCGTGGTTTGTGGACACCGAGCACGCCTGGGGGCTTTTCGGGTTCAAGTACGGCCGCGTCAACTCCGCATACTACAGATGGCAGCTCAAGGCGCTTCTTTCGCAGGACAACTGCAAGGGCGTGCTTGCCTGGAGCGACAAGGCAAACCATACAGTAAGGAAAGTCGTTGGCGAAAAGCTTTCGCAAAAGGTGCACACCATCCGGCCGGCATTGGCGCCAAGGCCGGAGGCAAAAAGAAAGCCGCGCGACAACCCGAAGTTCCTGTTTGTTGGCAAGCGATTCTACGAAAAGGGCGGCCACGACCTTTTGAGGGCGTACGAGAAGGTGCGCAGGAAAACGGATGCGACGCTTACCGTAATCTCGGATGTTCCGGCGCCGTTTGTGCAGAAGTATTCCAAGTTCAAAGACATCAGGTTCGAAAAGCCTAACTACTCGCACGCACAGCTCAGTGAAAAGTTCTACCAAAAGTCGAACATTTTCGTTTTCCCCACGTACGTTGACACGTTCGGAATGGTTGTGCTTGAGGCGATGGCGCACGGACTGCCGACGATAACTACGGACTGCCTTGCGATGCCCGAACTGGTTGAGGACGGACGCAACGGCCTCATCCAGCCGCTTTCCTTCAGAATACACGACTCCGACGGCTTCCTTTTGGAGCACAGGTTCCGCACTTGGGACGAGGTCATTTCCCAGATAGCAAGCCGCAATGACGAAAAGTTCATAGATGGCATTGCGGACAGGATGATTTGCCTTGCAGAGGAAGGTAAAACGTGGTCGGGGCTTTCGAAAAACTGCCTGGCTGACTCGCGCACCGGAAGGCTTTCCATAAGCCGGCGCAACGGGCTTTTGCACGGCGCGTATTCGGAAGCGGTGCGCTGAAGCCTGCGGCAGGCAGAAGGCCGGGAACCCGCCCGGTTCGAATTCGCAAGGGATAAAATACGCCGCAGGCGAATAAACTATAAGGAAACTACAGGCAGGATATGGCCTGAAGGCAAGTGATTTTTGTGAACGATACACCCGTAGTAATCTGGTGCGGCGGAAAGGGCACCAGGATGCGCGAAGAGACGGAGTACAAGCCCAAGCCGATGGTCGAAGTCGGCGGCAAGCCCATACTCTGGCACATAATGAAGATTTACTCGCATTACGGCTTTTCCAACTTCGTGCTCGCCCTCGGATACCGGGGGAACATGATACGCGATTATTTTGCAAACTACGACCTGATGCACTCCGACGTCACGCTCAAGCTCGGCTCGCGCGAGCGGGCAGTTTCCGGAAAAAGCCACGACGAGTCCGACTGGAAGGTCACGCTTGTTGACACCGGCCAGGAGGCGATGACCGGCGCGAGGCTCAAGCGCGTGCGAAAGTACACGGGCGACGGCACGTTCCTTGCAACCTACGGCGACGCGGTCAGCGACGAGAACATAAAGTCTCTTTTCGAGTTCCACAAAAAGCAGGCCAAGGCAGGAAAGGTGGCGACGGTCACAGGCATCCACCCGCCCTCGCGCTTTGGCGAGCTGCAGGTGACAGGCGACACGGTCACGGCATTCATCGAAAAGCCCCGGCTCAACGCCTGGGTCAACGGAGGGTTCTTTGCGCTCGAGCAGGGCGTGTTCGACTACATAGACGACTCGGAATCCTGCGTGTTCGAAAAGAAGCCGCTTGAGCGGATGACAAAGGACAGCAAGCTATCCATATTCAAGCACGAGGGCTTCTGGCACTCGATGGACACTTACAAGGACGCCCTTGACCTGAACGAGATTTGGGAGGCCAAGGCGGACTGGAAGGTTTGGCGATAAACGTTGGCTGCTGATTTCTGGAACAAAAGAAAGGTACTGGTTACGGGCGCGTCCGGCCTGGTCGGCTCGTGGCTTGTAAAGGACCTCATTGCAAAGAAGGCGGACGTGGTCTGCCTTGTGCGCGACTACGTGCCCGACTCGATGTTCTTCCTTGAGGGAATGGACAGGAAGGTGTCGGTTGCAAGGGGAAGCCTTGCGGACAAAGACGACATCTCACGCACCATAAACGAGTACGAGACGGACACGGTCATACACCTGGGCGCGCAGGCCATCGTGCAGACTGCAAACCGCGACCCGGTTGGCACTTTCGAGGCAAACATCGAGGGCACCTGGAACGTGCTTGAGGCGGTGCGAACACGCGACGACATAGTCAAGCGCGCAATCATCGCATCAAGCGACAAGGCGTACGGCGACCAGAAGAAGCTCCCCTACGAGGAGGACGCGCCGCTTATGGGAAGAAACCCCTACGACTGCTCAAAAAGCTGCGCAGACCTGATTGCGCAGTGCTATGCAAGGACGTACTCGCTGCCGATTGCGATTTCGCGCTGCGGCAACTTCTTCGGGGGCGGCGACCTCAACTACTCGCGCATCGTGCCCGGCACGATACAGTCGCTTTACCACGGCAAGAAGCCCGTAATCCGCAGCGACGGCAAGTTCGTGCGCGACTACATTTACGTCAAGGACGCGGTGTCCGCATACGAGACGCTTGCGGAGAAATATTCCGACAAGATACGCGGAGAGGCGTTCAACTTCTCCAACGAGCAGAAGATGACAGTACTTGAGATGGTGCGG
>Ga0074195_1004122_pt1 | contig 12394 bp, 28 predicted proteins | sample EPASupsiteHSE623_FD_64525 | JGI IMG/M metagenome (GOLD analysis project Ga0074195, IMG submission 64525) | Bioremediated contaminated groundwater from EPA Superfund site, New Mexico - Sample HSE6-23 | ecosystem: Environmental > Aquatic > Deep subsurface > Groundwater > Contaminated ...
TGTATTGTCAGCTTCTTGACAGTGGCTTGCAGATCTTTCTTGGCTTCGAGAAGATCACTGATAACTACCTGGAGTGCCTGCCACTCCTGTGGCTTGGGGCCAGAAGGAAGCCTACCAGCTGCCAGGCCGGCTGGCCCGCTATTATCCACATCACTGCGGCGCTCAGCATCAGCACTGAGTTTGCGGACCAGCTCTTCGAGCTCTTCCTCTCTGGACATGTTCCCGGATGGAATCTCCGAGGCGGGCACGAATCCCGGCAGTTGAGCCTCAGATATCATGCTCGTGCCCCCTCACGGTTCTTCTGCCGCTCCTTCAGAAGTTCACGGATATCGTAGATCTGGCCGCGTAGATTCTGGGTGATTTTGGTGAGAATGGCATTTTGAGATTCCCGTTTATCCAGCTTCTCTCTCAGCGTCTGCAGTTCGGAGCGCATCTGTGCGACTTCATTAGCTGAGGACTCGATCTGCGAGTCAAGCCACTCAAGATAATCCTCAGTCTTTGTAAGCCAAACATCTGGATAATCAGGGGCGACGGTCAGCGGGACGCTCTGGCTTGTTTTGTTGCCCGACATCAGGAGCCCTCCTGCACATCGGACCGGGCAGTCTTTTCCTCTGAGTCGCTTGATAGGCCATTCTCGACTGAGCCTTCGCCTTTTGCGGCAAAATCCCTGAGATGGGCCTGGGCCTTGTCGGCGCATATGCGGCGGGAGCGGCTGTAGATGCTCTGCAGGATGCTGGGATGGGATTGGGTCATGCCGGCACCTCGTAGTTCATCCACAGGCACTCGGCTCGCGTGGATCCCTTGATGGAAGAGTTGATCCTCTTCGAAGGTGCGACGACCTTTCGCCAGCCTCTGTACAGCTCATCCATCAGCGGACATGAATAGCCCGAGATGGCCACCCTTGCCCGGAGGCTCTGCAGGACCTCGGCCAGTTCCCGGTGCTCTTCTTCGGACAACTCGAAGGCCCCGTATGCCTTCTTGCAGGCCCTGCTCTCGGCCAGGTAAGGAGGATCCAGGAAGAAGAGGGTGGAAGGATCGTCGTATCTCTGAAGTATGTCAAGCGCCGGCAGGTGCTCGATCTGCACTCTCAGGAGTCTCTCGGCGATCTCTTCCAGGCCCTCGAACCCTCCCAGCCATCTGCTCACGCTGCACGACATGCCGCGGCGGGTGCTTTTCTTGCAGTAGGCCCAGCGGCCCGGCGAGGCACTCTCGGACAGGCCGAAGAAGACCTGGCGAGTTCTGATGTAGAATCTCCGGGCCCTCTCGAGCTCCGGAAGATCCGGTGATATCTCAAGGGACTCGATGTACTCGGCCCGGCTGAAGGGCGTGAGCGTCAGTGACCTGATGAGGTCCTCGCTCGAATCTCGCAGGACGTGGAAGAAATTGACGACTTCGCCGTTCAGGTCGTTGTAGGTCTCTACGGGCGAGGGCTCTCTGTTGAGGAGTACTGCCCCGGATCCTCCGAAAGGCTCGCAGTAGTGATGAGCCCTGGGGAGCTGGGGCAGCAGCCAGCCCAGATGAGAGAATTTGCCGCCATACCAGCCGAAAGCTATACGGCCTCTCCCCTGGCGTCCGAGGTGGCGAGAGTCGCGGAAATCGGACTTCATTCCGGCACCTCATTGAAATTTCCTGCATAGAGCAGACTTTCCGGATCGTCGTTCAGCACTATGGCCTTTACCTGCTTTTTGAGGTATTGATAGCGATTTTTGCCAAGTGCCCGGATCTTCTCTTGGTGTGATATCCTATATTCTCGGTTCCTTCTGCTCGCCACTTCTCGGTGCGCCTCGCGCCAATTCTTCCTGCTGAGCGGAGAGGAGGTCATTCCTGCTGCACCTCCTCGATAGTGATCCGGACTTTCTTGCCCTTCAGGCGCTTCAGGAGAGCGTTTGTCTCTCCCTGGTCCGGGTAGCCCTCCAGGCCCATAGAGAAGTGCAGCGACCCCATCATCTGGAAGGAGGTCATGAGGGGGCCTTCCCACTTCATGGCCAGGCCTCCGGAAACTGCTGCACCAGATCCCAATCTGCGGGAATGTGCGGCCTGAGGTTCTTCTTCATGAAGACCGGGATCGGTCGAGGGATGCAGCTGACCAGAGCTGCAATCCAGGCTGGCTGCGGGATGATTCTGCCCACCCGGTTGCGGCTCTCCGCGCCTATTATCGCCCATTCGATGCCCTCGTAATCCGGGCTGATCGGGCCGTGCAGGGGCTCGAAGCTGACGAATTTATGGACATTGGGGAGGGCATCTCTCAGGGAGGCGATCCGCCAGAGGTCCTGCTGCTTTGTGACTGAGACGCCCCACCAGAGGTTCTTCGGGAGAGTCACGCAGTGGAGCATCTCCAGGATTCTTTCGGGCCGTTTTGTCAGGACGAAGAAGAGATCTTTCTCGTTCTGGATGACGGCTTCGATGATTTGTTGGATCCAGTCTGGATTTACTCCCTCGCTAAACAAATCGGCCATCGAGTTCAGGAAGATCCTGGAAGGGGTCTTGTTGCGCTTCCTGTTGATCTTCTGGAGCCTGTCCGGGTGAAAAGTGGGTCGGAAGGGATCGTCCGCGGGATAGCCGAAGCGGCCTTTCAGCCGCCGGGCCATCCGGGCGGCATAGCAGTAGTCTCCGCAGATGTCAGGCCTGCCGAAGTTGCGGCAGCCGGTGATTGGATTGATGGTTATGTCAGCCCAATCGATTTTGGTCCGGGCCATTCAGCGCACCTCCGAAAGAGCTTCAACGGCCACGGCTCCGTGTCTCTTGTCGATCATGCAGCACGGCGTCTGGCCTATGACGAAGACCTCGGTGGTGATGAGACAGTCCAGGACCTCAGGCGGCTCGCCGGTGATGGGGCTGTAGTTCACCCTTGTGCCGGGCTGAACGAAGTCCGGGATCCTATGGGAGGTCCTCTTCAAGACCCTCTGGCAGCGGGGACATTTCTTGGGTTGAGCGTCGAAGCTGCCGACAGTATGGCCGCAGCGGCAGCGCACGATATGGAAATAGCGGGAGGACATTCAGGCCACCGCCCGCAGTTCCCACATGAGGTTTGCCGCCTCTGTCACTTTCGCGATCGGATAATCGCCCCATTTTTCTCGGAACAATTCCAGAGCGGTTTTGAATTCCAAGTGATGCACGGAAATGATGATCGCCGAATAGCCGACCTCTCCGATGAAAAAGAGGTGCCGTAAGAATTCCACCTGCAGGAAGTTGAGGTGCCAATGCGCCCTTGGCTCGAACTCCTGCATGGGTAATGGCATCAGCCCGGTATCCTCCGGCTCCAGGGCATCCCAGGCAGCCTGGACGGGACGAAGCTCCTCCTCGATCAGCTCTCTTTCCAGCTGCAGCTCTTCGTCGAGGATGATCTCATCGACGAAAACGCGCTCCTGGGGGAGTGGGATGAGCCCTCCTTCGAAATCGTATCGGCCCATTCAACTCCACCCCAAAGTGAACGAGAAGGAAAAGCCGTTGTAGCCCAGACGGAGATTGGTGTAAAATCTACCTATTCGCAGGTAGACTAACCTCCCTGCTATCCCTGCTGAGAGATGGCGACCATGATGGAATCGCTCCATTTCAGACCATCTCCTTTCGCGCTCTTCGGGCTTCGTATTCTGCTATGAGCTTTTCATCCGGAAGATAGACATTCCCGGTCTCTTCGTCCTCAATCCAAATGGTATGCTGATGCAGTTTCGCCAATCGCACTGCACAAATTTCAGCATGCAGAGAATTTGGAGCATGGACTTGAGAGACAAAAGCGCCGTGAAATTCTGTCAAGAAGCCGACATTGAATGTCATGCCGACACCGCCTGCGCCTCTGTGCATTCCAGCTCGTGCGAATCCGCCTGGACGATTGCCTGGTAGCGCCCCGTCCTGACTTCATGGAGCTTTCCGCCGTAGTTGCTCGTGGTCTTCTCGAGCTCGATCCTGCCGGCAACGAGGAGACTGTGCAGGTGGATCCAAACTTCATGCAGGCCCATGTGGCAGACCATAACGAGGTCGTCGGTGCTCTGCGGCCCCTGCTGGATGGCTGCCAGGACCTCATCCTCATGCCGCTGCCGGCGGGCGAGTTCACTATCGCGGATTGTGCGGGCCACCCTTTCGCTCATGACGGCTCACCGCCTTTTTCCGCAGTGTTGCCAGCAGGGGCAATGGGGACGAACGAATCGCAGACCATCGGGTTGCAGTCGGTCCGGCGCTCGCAATATGGCGCGTTCAGGCATTTCATTCGATCACCCTCAGATCGAATAGTCCAAGGTCCTGCTCCCCGTTATCGTGCCAATATGGCTGAATCGATGCCAGAAACTCGACCTGATTTCCAGATCGCGGCAGAGGGCCTCTCCAGTGTCTGCGGTAAACATACGCATGATTCGGGCCGCCGATGGGTGAGAATACATCCTCCAGGACCACTATGCCTCTATCCGTGACCTTGTTGAAACGGGCGGAGAAGCGGGCACGCGTCAGGCCTGCATCGCGGAGAAGGGCGAGGTCGCGTCTCATGCCGGTGCCCCCTTAAGTTTGGCCTCTTCCTCCATGCGATCGATCAGCTGATGCGATTTCTCCAGGTCCGCGTGGAGTTTATGATTGTCAGCCCGCTCCTTTGCGAGCTCGTCAAGCAGCCTATCACGATCGGCCAGGACTTCCTGGAAGAGTAGTCCGGACGGGACTTTGCCGGATCTGAGCAGCTCCTTGGGATCCAGATGGTTGAGGTCCTGCATCCTAGACCACCTCCCTCAGGCTGCCGTTCTGCTGCACAATCCAGGTGCTTCCGTTACTCGCTGTGAGGAGGGACTCATTGCCCGGTTGGATTGTCAGACTGCATATTTGGCCGCTGGCGGAGATCTCATGATAGCCCGTGCCGCTGAAGTGGCCAGACTCGTGCAGGATAATCATGTCAATGTCGTCTGCTGCGCCGTTTGCCGGGCGCAGGCAGACGAGGGCCAGCAATAGGATGGCTGCCGTCAGCACCAGAAACCAGAGCAGAGGCGGTATGGGGCTTGCGGAGACATGCACGATGTCCCGGACGCCGATCACGGTGCCCTGCGGATCAGTCTCTCGGACTACTTCGAGGGCCTTCATTCCACCAGCTCCGATCCTCTTAGCATCCCCGCAGCTGTGATCCCGCGCTGAGTTGTTCGATAGATGTCGCCCGTCTTCGTCTTGCGGTGGTGGTGGGGTTGTCTGATCGCCTCAATGAGCCCGGCCTTCTGCAGCTCATCCAGGTAGCCCCGGACGGTCTGAAAATTGAGGTTGCACTTGTAGACGATCTGCGTCTTGTTCGCGCCATCACCTGTGCAAAGGTCGAGAATGGCGAGCATGATCTGCTGCCTGCTGCGCTTTGGGGTCATGCCGGCACCTTCTGCGCCCAACTGGCCACTCGATACTCTCCGAAAAAGCGCACCGTCCTGGTGGGTTTGCCCATGAGTGCTCGAAGCTCACCTTCTAGCGAGGCGGGCAGCTCAACGAGTTCTCCGGAGAGGTCTGCCAGAATCCAGCCATCTTCGATGGTCTTGATGCTCTGCAGGATGCCATCCACTGCTCTGAAATCGGCCAGGCGGATTATGTCGTCTGCGTCTTCCGTTTGGGGCAAAATATTTGTACCCGCAGTGACAACAGATCCGCTCATGGAGTTGCCTCCGTCGCGGGGGTTGACTCCTCCCTACCCATTACTTCGAGGGCTTCTTCTCCAAAAGGCGTTATGTAGACCCGTACCTGGCCGCGGTAAGTTGTGCGATCTAAAATAACGTAGCCCGCGGTTTCGAGCTCATCCAGCCTTCTGCGCAGGGTTTTCAGTGTACGGCAATCCAGAGAGCGAAGTAGCTTGTATAGCTGTTCGCCCGATCTTTCTTTTACACGTTTTACTATCTGCTTATCGACTTTATCCATAGTGCCCTACCCGAAGGGCACAGGGCCGGGGCGAGAGAGAATTGGGACATGGGCGTTCATGGGGTCCCATGACCGCCCAAGGGAGCCGTAAGACTGAAATGCTTACGCGATCCAACTAAGTCTCGCCGGGGTTCTTCCCTCGTGGCCTGCGAAGCTTGGAGGTTGGGCCCTGGCCTTCTATGCTAGCTTTGGCTATCGTTTTTTTCTCTACGTCTCTTCTTCAATTAATCACTTATGGTAGTAACATCAGTTTTTCACGGGGCTTTGTCTTTTTTTTGCGCGGACGATTTCGGCCGGACGCATTCACAGGCTTGGACTCCGGCACCATCTTCTGCCATTCTATCAGATCTCTGAACATCTGCGTCCTGATTTTTGCGATATCATGGTCAAAGACTGCCTCGCGTTTATTTTTCTCGGCTTCGCGCATTGCGGTGTATTCATTGCCTATGATTTGAAGCAACCTCGCCTTTTTTACATCTCCCGGAGACTCATCATTCTCGAATTGCTCCAGCAACGCTTTTCTCTTTGCCTGCTCGAATTTTTCAACTGCATTCGATTCGAGCTCCATGGCATCAAACAGCCTTCTCCTTGCCGCTATCAAATTCTGATAGGCGGCTACAATATCTTCTGCATGACAGTTCATCAGTATCCATCGAACTAATAACTCCTAAGTTTAAGAAGCTGATCTGCGCGGGGCGAAAGTAATCTGATCACACCAAGAATTTGTTTTTTGCAGATCTGCTATCGCATTTTCTGGTGTTATCTTTCTTTTAGAGAGTGGCGTCATACTCTCGCTGGAGATCGGCCAGATGGACTCGACAGTATTTCACCTTCTCCGGATTTCCGCGGCTCTTGGCCACGAGGAGCTGCTTCTGGGTGTCGCGCAGATCCTTCATGATGGAATCTCGGGTACGGGCCATTCAGATCATCTCCTTCAGAGGATTGCCTCCCGGGATGCCGGGCTTCAGGAGGCCCAAGGATACCAGGCGGTTCATGGCGAGGATATGTGCGCTGTCGGCCTCTCGGTTGCTGAAGACCTCGCTGATCGAGTAATTGCGGCTCGGCACGGTCCTCCTGATCCATTCGGTGACTGCGGCCTTTTGGGATGGACAGATTTTCTGCTTCATCTGCGGATCGCGCCCCTCAGAAGATTGCTTTCCAGCCGCCAGTACATGTCCCAGGCGATCTCCAGGGCGGCTGCTGGTGAGGTGCTGGGTCCCAGCATATTGTCGATGAAATGGATGAGGTCCCGCACTGCGCAGCGCTCCGGCGTCTTATCTCCGGGGAGCCTGGCGAGGTGCCGGCAGGATATGCGGCGCAGGGTGAGGAGGTAGTGGAGAGTGTTCAAGAAGCGGCCTCCGCAGGTTCTGCTGCCTGCATTCTTTCCTTGCCCTCTTTCGCAATGCAGATGGGGCCGTAGCCTTTGTCCCTGGAATCAGGATTCTTCAGTGCGCGATGGCACCTGCGGCAGCGAATGTCGGCTTTCAGATCGCATTCTTCGGACATGCCTGAATCCTCCGATCTTCGCAGGGAGAGTTCCTGATGGATTCGCATTGCCTGCAGACCGGTCCTGTTGTGACCGGCAGTCCGCCCAAGCTCGGCCTAATGAAGTGCTCTCCCACTGCGATGATGCGCTCGCATTTCTTGCATTGTAGTTCTCGTAGAGCCTTGTAGACCTGGCGGCCCTCTAAAGGACTGTCAACGTCCTTAGCTTGTGGTTTGCTCATCTCAAGCCTCCATCTCTCTTTGCAGCACGACCAGCGACGTGGTCTTGGTTAGTTCGGAAATTATGTATAATATTTCGCAGGTCCTGTACGTCTTTTCCAGTTCCTGGAAAATGAATGAAGCTTTTTGCTCCAATTCACTCCTGCTTTTTGGTTTCATCTTTTGCACCTCCTGAATCTTTCATAGCCTGCGGCGAGCTTGCCGTGGAATTGGCTGAAAACATGGATACCGCTGCAGAGGTTGCGGGCGTTGGAGGCTGCATCCAGGGCCTCCCAGGCCAGAGTTTCGATCTGCAGGAATTCGCCCTCGTATGCCTCTGGGCGGTCCATGGTGATGATTACTGGGCCGCGATAGTGGCGGGTGCGCTTGGGGTGGATGTCTGCGCGGCGGAGGGCGGCGCGGATGATGGCCGTCTCTTCGGCGTTGGTGAGAGCCGGCAGAGGCGTGTACTCTCGCCAGCTCTTCCAGCCCTCCGCAGCATCATCGAGGAACGCCTCGATGGTGGGGTAGGTTTTGCCCTTCATGTGGCTGTAGATGTCCCAGAGATTGATAATGGTCGCAAGGGGCATCCGAAAGACCCCGGTGGGAAGCTGCTCGACCGAGATGGTGTTCTTGCTGTCTGTGCGGCTCACGAACGCGATCTTGCGGATCTGCGTGCCCTGGGGAGCGAGCTGGACTATTGTCGAAGCCGAGGCAGCCATGGTACAAATCACCAATCATCTTTGTGCTTTTAAGTTATTTAAAGATTTTGGAATAATTTTAATCATTTACTTTAACATGATTAACTTTAAATAAGAACAACTTCTAAATAGGACTCATGCAACGTATGGCCTATATGGCACCCGCAAATCAATACAAGATTATCGCGAGAATGCTAGATAACGGCAAAATCACCATTCCTCAGGAAGTTCGAGAATATATGAATCTGAGAAAAGGGGACTATGTCGAGGCCATTATAACGAAGCTCGATATGTCGGTTCCTGGTGAAGTAAAAGAGTCTTGAGCAGCATCGTCGTCTGGTCTTCCGCAATCAAATAACGGAGGGTAGCGATAGCTGTATCTTATTTTTCCTTTAGCTTTGTGCAGTCCATCACCGAAACTTTTTTCCTTCTGAAGATTAATGATGGAGATCAGGCAGGGAGATTATTATGGACTTCATTGACAATATTCGAGACATATCTTCTCGGATTCAAAAGCAGTTAAGCATAATTCAAACAGAAGAGGCAACCAAAACAGCATTCATCATGCCTTTTATGAGTGCATCAAATTACAATGTTATTGGTCATCCAGAGGTAGTCTGATTAAAATGTTATTATCATAAAGTGGTGTTATTAATGGATTTTTTAATTGAACCTGCGAAATCGGCCTTTGAGACGGTCCTTTTGGGTATTGCCGCAAATGAACTTACGTCACTTATGTCTCACATATATCAAAATGGAGAAGGACTTTTAATAGGAGAAAAAACGGAAGAAGATAAGACAAATCTCGAGTCGATTTTCGATGCCTCAATTATGTCATTCATTTCAAATGAGAGTTTATCTTTGCCAACGACCCCAGAAAACGTCCATAAATTTTTGAATTCTACCGAAGTCAAAACTATCATGCGTCAAATTTACTCAACAAAAATCTTAAAGGATCAATCAAGTTTAGAATCGGTTCGGAGAGAATTTCTGGCCATATTCTCTAGCTATGCAAATGTCCCAGAAGAAGAACTAAACGATTGCGGGATGCTGATATTTGATCGATTGATTATCGCCTGCGATCAAACAATCTCTTCTGCCATAGATGAAGGGTTATTATCCGCCCATGAAGCAAAATCAGAATTTCGATGCCAGATACTTCTTGATGAATTAGCCGCAATAAAGAAGAATTTAGACATTTTCGCTCAGGAAAAGCCAAATATACACGAGATAGATAGATTTGAAAAGAAATATCGCCAACATGTTGCGGATCGTCACGGATATATTACTCCACCACATTTTGACAAAACAATCAAACTTCCAATTGATTCCCTCTACGTAAACCCAAACTTTATTAAACGCCCAAGAAAGAGAAATGAAGAATCCCAATCGCTAAATATAAACGAGTTTCTCTCAAGAATTTACAGGGCGGTAATTTTGGGCGTCCCTGGTGCCGGGAAATCAACATTTGCTTCAAAGCTATGTAGAGATTTGGCAACTGACAATTTAAAGCGACTTTTCGCAGGGAGACAGGTAACGCCAATTCTTGTCGTTCTCCGCGATTACGGAACTGAAAAGAAGAAAAATAATTGTTCAATAATGCAATACGTAGAAAATAAGGCTAATTCAAACTATATGGTTCTCCCACCAAAGGGTGCATTTGAATATATGATACTGAATGGGCGAGCTATAGTTATCTTTGATGGTCTAGATGAATTACTGGATACAAGTCATCGCCAGGAGATCAGCAGCGATATTGAATCATTTTGTTCCTATTATCCATCAGTTCCAATAATTGTAACGTCACGAGAGGTTGGATATGATCAGGCACCGCTTGATGAGACACGATTTGAAGTATTTGGCCTCGCTCCTTTTAATAATGATCAAATTGCGGAATATGCGAGGAAATGGTTCTCAACTGATTCAGAATTAGCTTATGATCAGCAAAAGGAAAAAGTTGCATCCTTTCTCACAGAAAGTTCGATTGTACCAGACCTACGTTCTAATCCTTTGACTTTATCCTTGATGTGTAATATTTACCGTGGGGAAAATTATATTCCAAGAAATCGCCCTGATGTTTATGAAAAATGCGCTAATATGCTTTTTGAAAGATGGGACAGAAGCAGAGGAATTAATTATTCCCCCAACGTTAAGGAGATTGAAGCTCACATTAGACCAATTATGGCATATTTAGCTCATGTTATATATTCAAATGAGAAAATGCAGGGTGGAGCAACTGAAATAATTCTCATTAAAAATGCTGCAGATTATCTTAATGCAAAGCAATTTGAAGATAGGGACGAAGCAGAATATGCAGCCAGGAATTTTATCGAATTCTGTAGAGGCAGAGCATGGGTGTTTACAGATATAGGCACAACGAATGATGGCGAGCGATTATATCAATTCACGCATAGGACTTTCCTTGAATATTTTACTGCATTATATTTAACAAGAATCCACACTACGCCAGAAAGATTGGAAGATGTCCTATTGCCAAGAATTGCCAAGAAGGAATGGGATGTTGTAGCGCAATTGGCATTCCAAATACAAAGCAAAAACGCCGAAGATGCCGCGGATTCTTTGTTATCAGCTCTAATTGAGAAAATAGCTCACGAAAAAGAAGATATAAAGTGGAACATATTATCATTTACAGTAAGAAGTCTCGAATTTTTAGTACCAAGTCCAAAGATTTCCCGAAAAATTACCGAGATCTTTTTAGAAATATGGTTGACTTGGGGGATGAGGTCTAGGGCATCCAAAGATGGATCTGATAGAGAACCGAATGTATATTTGAGGGATCTGCTAAATGCCGCAAGTGAAAATCGAAAAACGATTTTATGTTGCCTAGAGACATACTTACTGGAGAAGATTGGAAATGGATATGAAAGTGAAGCAAATTTAGCTTTACAAATTGTTCTAAATATGGATTTCTCACTTTCGGATATTAGGTCGAGCAATAAGGTAATAGCTAATGAAACCCGAGACTCATGTGGCATTATTTTGCGCCATATCCACGAAGAGCATTCAAAACGAATTAATGAACTATGTAAGAAATCTTCGTGCAATTGCATTAGTGCTGTTTGGGCTGATTTCCTATCATATGGTAATCTAATGGAATGGCATGGTCCGAGCATTCTATTCAAGAGATGTGAACTTATTATGTTTGCACATGCATTCTTGTCACCGAGTGCCAGTAGCCTATTAATGCATATTATTAAAAATCCATATAACTCTAAACTAACGAGAAGACATATTAAAAAATTCTCTCGACATCTCGAAGAGCTCGGTAGCAGTTTTATTAAAATTCCCACACCATGGGTAACAGCGGAGATTCGTTCTGATATTGATGGATCTCAGACCTCATTCCTTGAATTTATGGAAGAGAAAAAAGGCAAAAAAAGAGCCTTGCCTGAAGATATTTTTAATAGTCCAGATGCCCTCTTCGGGTTTTTCTGCTTGTTTGCCACCTATTTGGAGATTGTTCAGGCAGATAGTGGAATATTAAGTCGGCTAAATAAAAGCAAATCGTCAATATTTGATTTATTGCGATGGAGTTTCTTAGCGCGATTTGAGGAAGTAAACTTAGAAAAAATACGAGATGAGATGAAAAGATGTAACTTCAGCGATAAACAATGCCTAATAATATCTGACTGGATTGATACAAAAATCAACTTTTTAAAAGACAATGCCAAATGAAAGAGTGAACGCCAGTGGCAAAAGAAACGCGTCCGAACTTTGTGTTAGCGGCTTGCGCGAGAGAGATTTATCTGACTGTATCACTTCAGAGCCATTTCGGGAACGGCCCGGATAGACTACCCTAATCGCAAGCTTTTCGGGGGCTGATAGAGGAGCAGACGTGGATCATAGAAGGCAAATAAGAGCTCCAGGACCACGAGCGGCCACCTGGCGATCTCGCCCGACCGCACATCGGCGAGTCGAAAGCATCAGGCATCCTTGGACATGCAGCTGCACCCAAAAGGCTCGGCCTTCTACCCGCCCCTCGTGTTCATGGCAGTCTCCTGGCACTCCTTGAATCCGGTGTCTGTGAGTTGATAAGTCATCTCACTCCTGGTCGGGTGTGCCCCGACATATCCTTTTGCGACGAGCTTTTTAAGGGCCTTTCGGGC
>Ga0074195_1004124_pt1 | contig 12391 bp, 11 predicted proteins | sample EPASupsiteHSE623_FD_64525 | JGI IMG/M metagenome (GOLD analysis project Ga0074195, IMG submission 64525) | Bioremediated contaminated groundwater from EPA Superfund site, New Mexico - Sample HSE6-23 | ecosystem: Environmental > Aquatic > Deep subsurface > Groundwater > Contaminated ...
TCATCCTGCCATAGTCGCGGGAAGAGTTCGGCACGAGCGCAAGAACTTTCACCTCCTGTCGCAGTTCGTTGGAGCGAGACAAGTTCGTCAACGCTTTGGCATGCCAGACTGAGGACAAGAGGCAAGAACAAGAGTTGGCTTTGCAGCACGAGGAAGCGCAGCAGGACCTCGCTGATGGTGAGATTGGCCGGTGAAGGTGGCCTTTCGCCGGACACGCGGGTCCGCCGCCCCTGATCCCTGACTCTTCTTCCGCCTCGTTCCGCTTCCCGTCATGGGACATCACCTCCCGGCGGCTGGGTCACGGCCCTTCACCTGCGAGTAGCACTTTTCCGGTCCGACCGTCCTGACGACGACATCCTTGATTTTCATGACGTTGCGCAGGTCTTCCGGCTCCAGGACGCTCAGGGCCGCCGATCGCGCCGCGGGCAGCCGCTCCAGACTCGCCAGGGTGTCCCTGAGCATCTTCGAGACGCTGAACGCGCCCAGAGGCTGATCCAGGCCCCACAGCGCTTCGGCGCAATCCGCCTCCAGCTCGAAGACGGCGCGTAGTTCCGGTGAGAACTCGTCCTCGCTCAGGTACACCATCGCCCGATCCATCGCCCGGAGGAGCGCGATCGACTCTTGCCTGGCCTGCTCCAGCCGGCGACGAAGATCCTTCGGCACGGCGGGGTGCAACTCGACGGTGCCGGGCTTGGGGATCTTCGCCGGGGGGAGCTCGACCTCGACACGCCACTCGGGCGGTGGGGACGACGGGGAGTGGGCCTTCGAGGGGGGCGCGGCGGTCTTCCCCAAGCAGCACTTCTTGAACTTCTTGCCGCTCCCGCACGGACAGGGATCGTTGCGGCCGACCTTGGGCTGGGGGACCGGTCTCTCCTCTTCTTGGCCGACGCTCTCCTCGGCATCCTCATCGACGATACCGGGATCCTCGTCCTGCTCCCACTCATCCTCATCGGGCTCGTCTTCGTCCTCGTCCCCGGGTTCGCCTTCTTCTTCGTCCCACTCGTCGTCGTCCGAGTTGTAGCTCTCCGTGTACAGCTCCAGGAAAGGAGTCGGGGACTCCGCACGATCGCGGTCCCTCTCCCGCTTCTTCGCCGCCCTGCGCCCCTGTCTGACGGCATCGGGATCGATGATGTCGGCCTTGAGCGCTGCCTCGATCAACGGCTCGGCCTCAGGAGCCGCGAGCCAGCAAAGAGAGAAGACCATCCTGGAGGCGAATCCAACGTCAGCGATGGTCAGATCGCGAGCACGGTCGATGAGCTGTGTCAGAACCGAGATCAACGCGGCGGTCAGGGATTCCTCGGCTTCCGGCTGATCGTCGCAGAGGTTCTCGAAGATCGCGATGGCGGTCTCACGCCGGCCGGGGCTGAGAGCCGTGTCCTGGATGATCGTTGCCAGCGAGTCCGGGGAGACGCCGTCTATCGTGGACAGAGCGTTCTCCGTCCAGTCCAGCTCATCCTCCGCCCCCCGCTTCAGCAGCTCCAGAAGGTCGGGGATGCCAGAAGCGGCCCTCAACTCGCCGAGAAGGCCGGCTGCGAGATCGGCGGCAGCGGTGAACTGATCGTCCTCACTACCGAGGCGAACCATCTCCCTCAGCGGGTCGATGGCTTCGGGCCCCTTTGCGAGGATGGAGCAGACCACCTGGGGATCTGGCCAGCCTTCCGCGCTAACCACCTGCTCCAGGAGATCGTCCAGGCTTCCAGGTTCCGGAGCGTCGGGGGACCGCACGAGTTCAAGCGCGGAGAGGTCGAGCCCTGCTTCCCCGATCTCCAGCTCCTCCTCTTCGCAGCGGGCCCTCAGGTCGGGAGGGAGCGCCTTTCGGGTCCTCCGGTCCCAGGTCACGGTGCACGGAGTTTCTCCGGTACGCTTCCTGCGCCCGCCGATCCACTCGATGCGGCCGGTCCACCCCCCGATGTCGATGTCCTTGAAGTCCGGGTCTCGGACGCCCGGACGGACGCGAACGTAGTCGCCGGGCCGGAGGGTCTCCTTCGGCGGAAGGGCGGGCTGGCGGGTAGACGGTGCTCTGGACCCACAAGGCTTGCTGGTTGCCTTGGTCTTGGCCATCACGGGCTCCCGAGGGGTTGGAGAGAAACGGCTCACCCATTCTGTCACCGCGGAGAACAGACTGTCAACGATTCCGATCCACCCGGAGCACCGATGTCGCGCACGAACGCACGGTGGGCGATCTCCCGGCCAGTTCAAGGCGCCGGACCTGGTCAAGGACGGGCTCGATCTCCGGTCGGTCAGGAGCTCTTGGGGCACACCAATCTGGCAAGCACCTTGATCTACGCCCACCTTGAACGGGCCCGGGCCATCCTCGAAAAGAGAGGAAAATCAACGAAGCCGGCGCTCCGAGTCCTGAAGGGTCATGGTCACAAAATGGTCACAGATGGAACTTCGAAGGCTCGGAAGAAGGCGAGGTGAATGGGTCGTAGATTCGCTCTGGATGAGGCTTGCGAGGAAGGGGATTTGAACCCCTACACCCTTTCGGGTACCAGATCTTAAGTCTCTTTGGATAGTCCGGGCTACAGCGGCTCCCAGAGCGGATCTACGAGTGTTTCGGTCCTTCCCGGAGGTGTCGCTGGAAGTCGCTCTGGATCAGGATCGTCCGAGCCGAGTGGTGGGAAAGTGGTGGGATGAGCAGCCCGGTGGTGCCCGTGGTGATGAGGGAGAGGTCGCAGCGGTCCGTGAGGAAAGAGTAACGCCGGTGGAAGGGAACCGGTCGCGACAGATCGACGGCGCCCACGAGACATAAGACCGACAGATGTGCGTCCCTGGTGGTGCTGTGTCTCTATGCCCCTTGTTCCACAATCCTCAACGAAGGACTATACCTCAGCGTCACGCTGAGGTATTCTTTGGACTGAGGTATTTTCATGACGAAGAGCTCCGTGGCGGACAGGATCAGGGCTGCCGTGGTCGCCGTGCTGCCGGCAGGGGTCGAGGTGGTCGCCACCGGTGGTGACGGGGACCGGGTCGAGTTGCGCATCAACCGCGTGAAGGTCCGTGCCGCGTGGGCAGGAGAGGGCAGGTTCCGGCATCTCCGGGAGCTCATGGAGCATCGGACCCGGCGGCCAGACATCGTCGTCGCCCGCAGGCTCTCTCCTGGGGCACGCGCTCTTCTCAAGGAAGCCGGTGCGGGATGGGTCGACGAGTCGGGCGGCGCGGAGATCGCGATCGGGACTCTCATCGTCTCAAGGTCCGGCAAGCCGGAGGTCCGGGCCTCGGACCGCGACAGATGGATCCCGTCGGTGATCGGGGTGGTCGAAGCGCTTCTCGTGGGCGTGAGGGCGACCGTGTCCTCGACCGTGGAGGCTACGGGCCTGTCGACCGGAAGCTGCACGGGAGCGCTCAAGGTGCTCACTCACCTTGGCTTTCTGGAAGCCGAGGCATCCCGGGGGCGTGAATCCAGCCGGCGCATCGTGGACCCCGACAAGCTCCTCGATGCGTACGCGGCGGCGGTGAAGGCGGCTCCCCGGCCGCCCAGCCTGAGAGTCGGCGTGGTCTGGCGAGACATACCCGCCGAGCTCACGGCTCTGGGCCTGCGATGGGATGAGGCCGGTGTCGCCTGGGCAGCCTCCGGGGTTGTGGCCGCCTCCGTGATCGCGCCGCACCTCACGACGGTGACGGCCGCCGAGGTGTACGTGGAGGCTTGCTCCCCGGCCGATCTCATGGCCATCGCGGGGCGTGCGGGACTCAAGCCGATCGAGGGCGGTCGTCTGACCTTGAACTCCTTCCCCACGGACACGACACGCCGGCTGGCCAAGACAATGGAGGGGCTGCGTGTCGCTCCGTGGCCACGGATCTACGTGGATCTCCAAGCCGCCGGAGTGCGGGGCGAGGAAGCCGCCGAGCATCTGAGGGAGGTCGTCCGTGGCCGATGACCCGCCGCGCTCACGCTCGGCACGGCAGGCGGCCGAAGCCGCGCTGGTCCGGGTCGTTCATCACTACGGAGCCCGACCCGAGTTCGTCGTGCTCGGCGGTCTGGTTCCGGAGCTCCTGTGCGTGGGCAGCCCCTTCCATCACGCGGGTACGACAGACGTCGATGTTCAGGTGAACCTGGAGATCGCCCGAGGCTCGGTCAACACGCGCCGGCTCGAAGAGGCGCTCAAGAAGGCTGGGTTCAAGCCAGACAACGAGAGGGTCTGGCGCTGGTTGGACCGTGAGACCACCCCCGCGTGCATCGTGAAGTTTGAGCTCCTCGCAGACCTCGACGATCAGCCGGCTGGGAGCACGGTCAGGTTCGATCAGTGTGATCGTCTCGGCGCCGCGAACCTTCGCGGCAGCGGGTTCGCGGCTCGGGACCTTGTCCCGCACGGGCTCTCCGGATCGATCGATGGCGTCGTCCGGACCGTCGAGGTGAACTTCACCGGTCTCGCAGGCTTCCTGCTGGCGAAGGCTGCGGCGGCGCACTCCCGGAGGAAGGCCAAGGACTGGTATGACATCGCGTTCGTCCTGCTGTACAACAGTGAAGGCGGTCCCTCGAACGCGGTTACGGCGGTACTGACGAAGTTCGGCAGCGAGCTCACAGGGGTCACGAGACGCGCCCTCGATGATCTGCTCGCCAACTTTCAGTCGAGCCGCGACCAGGGACCCGAAGCCTACGTGAGCCAGATGCTGCTTGACCATCCGGATTCCGATCCCGTCACGCTCGCCGCAGACGCGATCCTCGCCGTCGAGGCCTTCCACGCGGGCCTGTTTGGGTCGGGTTCGCGAGCACAGTGAACACCGCCCGACGCCATTGAGATGTGGCACCGATCGGACGTGACAGCCACCCCCTCCCCGAGGTACACCAGACCCGTGGCCAAGAAGATCCTCAAGGAACCGACGCCTGCCAAGGCAGATCCCGGTGATCGAGCCCGCCAGGAGGTATCCCCAGTCCAGGCGGTAGAACTGGAAGCGTTCGCTCGCGAAGCCGCCCGATTACGCAGGGACACTCCCCACAGGAAGAAGAAGGAGGCCTTCTTGTCGGTTCGGAAGGCGTCTGGGATGACAAGGGAGACCCTCCTGCGATGGGCTCGTCTGTACGATTCCCTCGGGGACCGGCTGGCCCGCCATCTTCAGCGACACGGAAAGGCCAAGATGTACGTCTTGTCCTACCACCCAGATCCGAAGCAGGCGCTGAGGAGTGGTATCCCCGATCCGGAGAAGAAAGGTGCCGTCGTCCGTGTCGCTGACGTAAACGCCGAGGCTCTCAGGTTGCTCATCCGGAGGGCCTTCCCGGACCGGAGCCGTGGCCAGTGGTTCCGGCTGAAGAGTACTGCCAAGGGCAAGAGATCGGTCCAAGCGGTCAAGACGACCCTGCAGAGGATGACCGACGCGCTCAACGTCGATGTTGAGAGGATTCAGCGACTTCTCCGACAGGCAGCCAAAGATGAGGAGCTGAGGTTCGTCCGCCTGTTCCGCGACGGATTGAGGAAGCTGTCCTCGACAATCACGAAGGCCCTGACCGTGGCGGAGACCAGGGTCAAGAAGGCCAAGATCGACAAGGGAACCCGGGACACCAGACGCTGAGGTCCCTTGAGCGCACGCAAGGTCTGTTCCACGGTGAGGAGTTCGTGCAGGAAGCTGACTTGATAGTCCTATCAAGTAGCTTCCGTCAATCCCCTTATACCCCGATCCCCAGAGGCAGACTTGCGCCTCGTTTCGTGGGATAAGAACTCTGTGATCGACGTTCATCCCGAACTTGTCGATCCGCTTCAATTCACCATTGAAAGGAGGTGACACCGTGCTCATCAACCAGACCGTCGAGGATCAGGGCGTTCTGTCCTGGCTCCTGAAGAAGATCGTCGACCAGCTCCCCGCCGTGCTCGTCGCCAAGGCGCTCGACTCGATCGATGCCTTGGCCGATCCGAAGACCCCAGCCCTGAAGAGAGCGCTCATCGTCACGGCGCTCCTGGAACTTCTGAGCCTCTTCAAAATCAACCGGCCTCTTGCCGTGATCCTGCGCTTCACGCTGACTCAGGCCGCGTTCGTCGCCGGAGAGAGGTTCGTTCCCCCGGCTCCCACCGCTGCGATCGTTCCCCACGATCCCCCGCCCGCAGTCTCTCCCGCCGCGTAGATCCCCGTCCCCTCGATCTTCCCCAACCCCCGGGCAGGCGGCCCAGGGGTTTCCCCATCAGAAGGAGGTTCTTCAATGACTGACAGCTCTTCCCCGGCGCTCCCGCCGCAGATCGTGATCGACCACGACAACGAAGCGCTCGTGAACCGGGTACAGGAAGCTCTGGCCCATCCGCTCTCATCGACGTTCCAGTCCTGCCTCGATACCCTGGTCCGCCTCGCCAACGGTGTCCACGGGAGGACCCGCCTCTACATGGATTTCTCGCCGCTCTCCCTGGGCTGGGCCGTGCTCCGCCCCGACGGCTCCTGCTGGATGGCCGGTGGCTTGATCTACCACGGCCCCCACGATGGCTACGGCAGCGGTGGCCCGCCCTCGTTCTGCGTGTCCCTGTCTGGCGAGGCGGGCTGGCAGATCCACTCGTAGGTTGCCCCACCGGAAACCACGGGTATCGAAGCGGCTCTGGCCCACCTGGGGATCGTGATCGAACCGGAGGAGGTGAGCGAGTGAAGGTGAAGCTGCGCGAAGTGAATCTGATCTTCCACGTCCCGGTCCCGGGGCCCACCCGGAACTGGCTCCAAGTCATCGTCCAGGTCGGCCTCCTGAACGGTGCGCTGGACGTCACGTTCTGCCTGCCCGGGGACGAGAGCCGCGAGATGATCCCGGCGGCGGTGATCGAGGGCATCCAGGAGGCCGTTGCCTGGGCCAGGAAGAACGTGAAGGCGAAGGACCTGCACGAGTTGGACCCCGAGGAGCGGGACGAGGAGTAGGCGCCGAGAGGGTCCGGAACGAGACGGAGACGTACACGGGGCCCGTCTTCCCTGGCGTCCTCGATGAGGGCGTCGGGGAAGGCGGTCTCTTCATCTATGAAAGGAAGGTGCGACGTGACGAACGGGTTCAAGGAGCACGAGATCGTCAGGGTCCAGGGCCGGGATTTCCCCGTGATCGGGGGGAGGCTCAGGATCGTTCACGAACTGAACGACAAGGTGTTCATCGGCACGGAGCTGGTCGACTACGTGATCGACGTCCACGCCGTGGTCAGGGCCAGCGTGGAGACCACGAGGGGCAGGTTCACGGCCACCGGGACCTCCAGCGGCGCCAGGGACCCCAAGCTCGCCGACTCGATCATCGAGCTGGCGGAGACCCGGGCGGTGGCAAGGGCTCTCCGGTACGCCGGGATCGGCGTCGAGTGCTGCGGATTCGAGGAGCTGGGGAACGGTGAGGTGCTGGACGGGAACGCCCCAATGCGCATCTCGATCGACCCCGTTCTCCTCGCCAAGCTCACTCCCGAGGAGACCAAGATCATCCGGGCGGACCTCGACACTGTGATCGCCAGGACCAGAGCGCTCCTGGACGAGCCGAAGACCAAGGCTTACTTCAGGGACAACTTCAAGTGCCCGGAGCCTGTGAAGGCCCTGGACCTCTGGTACTACAACATCGTGCTGGAGGAGCTGCCGTATGAGAAGGTGAACGCGATGTATGTCGCGTACAGGAAGAAGAAAGGTCCGACGAATATGGATCAGTACGGCACCGGCCAGGCCTACACGAAGGGCTATACCTGGCACCTGAAGGCCGAGTACCTCGTCGAGACTCACGCCTCAGGGAACATCGAGAAGGGGATCACGGTACTTGTCAGATGCCTCGCCCACGAGCTCGTCCACGCAGCCGACTGGCTGGAGGACGAGCGATACAAGGACGACGCTGTCGGGAGCCCCGAGCAGGGCCTTATCGCCGAGGCAGCGTTGGGAATCCCCAACAGGGGCTGGCACACCAAGCCCCTGGACGAGAGCCTGAAGGAGTGGCGGGCGAAGCGGGGGAAGTGATGGACAGCACAAACCCCCGGGGACAGGCCCGGGGGCCTCTTCTTTGCCCTCAGATCAGCTTGATAGGACTATCAAGTGCCTCAGCGGCGGGGCGCTCTCCTCAGGGCCGTCATCCTGCCCACGGTCAGGTTCGAGCCGAGGTCGTTGTCGACGCCGAACTTGCACCAGAGGGCGTCCGTCGCATCCGCCCCCGACTCGTGAAGGCGCACGGCGCACCACGCCGAGTGCTGAAAGTTCAATCGTAGGAGACTTGCTCACCCTTTGATCACGCCCATCTCCGAAAGAAAACGGGACGGCCGTTTGGCCCACCCGAAGTAGTCAGAGGCATATGACAATGATAGCGACAGCTCTGCTCTCGTGATCGCCACAAAGCAACTGCGGCGCTCCTCTCTCATTTCCAGGCTAGCGTCCCCTTTCTTGACGGCGGCCCAACTCGGGAGCTGATCCTCTGCCAGTCCCATCAGGTAGACGTGCTTGAACTCAAGTCCCTTGGCTGTGTGGATGGTGTAACAGCGAACCGCATCTGGAGGTGCTGGCGGTTCTTTCGAGCGCAGGTCCAAGCCCTGGAGGAATGAATGGAGGGTGACCTCCGATCGCCCGAACTCATCTGCAATGTCCTGCTGCAAGCGCGTCCACGTGGCAGCCTCGTCGTCGTAGTCGTCAAGGGCCCCGTCAGGCAGCTCGTGTTCCTTCTGCTTGAGCGTTGCGAACCACTTGAAGGAAGCCTCGATGACACCCCAGTGATCAGCACGCTCCAGCAGCCCGATGACTCCACTGTCAAGGACGCGTCGCGCCTCCTCACCTACACCCACGTTCGCAAGAGCGAGCTGAACCCAGGAGCGGAGGAAGTCCCCTTCGCAGACTGACGATCGTGCGACAACATCCTCCACTCGGAGGTCCACGCCTTCCACCGCGTAGAACGCCTTGCATACTCTCCGAACTTGTTCCCGATCCTGGCGGGAGTTCGCGAGCCTCAGGAGCGAGTGTAGCCACCGAAGAGGTCCACTCTGGAACTCGGTCTTGCGGATCGAGACGCAGGCCGGAAGGCCGTTCGTAGAGAAGTCTGCGACGGCAAGTTCGAGCAGCTTCCTGGTCCGTGCAAGGACAACACAGTGCGGACGATCGTCAGGAGCGCGTTTGAGGATATCGGAGCGGATGCCTGCGATCTCCTGATGCACGGTATCGCGCCTCAAGATCCGTACGCAGGTCTCTCCCCCAGCCTCCCGATTCGCCGTCAGATCCTGCTTGTCGGGTGCGCGGTCTTCGTTGTGCTTGATCAAGCGGTTTGCGATCCGGACTACCTCAGGTGGGCACCGATAGTCCTCTGGCAGTTGAATGGTGTCCATCGAGTAGTCCGCACGGATCTTCTGAAGCCGCCTCGGGTCCGCTCCATTCCATTGGTAGATGACCTGTTCATCGTCAGCAACGACGAAGAGATTGGGGTTCGTGCCCGGGACGAGCTCCTGAAGCAGCCTGTACTGGGCGGCGTTCGTGTCTTGAAACTCATCGACACACACGTACTTGTAGACCCGCCGAAGTTGTTTCGAGATAGCCGGAGTCCGCTGCAGCAAGTCGCATACAACGACGATCAAAGAGCCAAAGTCGAGTTGATTCGCCGCGATCAGACTCGAAACATAGGCTTCGTAGACCCCTGCGATGAGCGCTGACTCAGGGTACCGGCCCTTCTCCAGCCAGGAGTTCGCTTCGTGGGGACGCACGCCGTCGCCGAGGAGACGATCAACAACGGGCATCAATCTGGCGGCAGGGTAGTCTCGCGCTTCATCACCAGGACACGCGCCTGCAATGGCAGCGGCGAGGGCAGCCTCACGGTCTGCTTCCTGCGATAGAATTGTGAAGTCGGGCCGTAGACCGACGTGACTGCCGTGCTGCCTGAGGATCTCGGCGGCGAAAGAGTGAAAAGTACTCAGTAGCGCTCGATCGCGCCCTTCCGGAAGGAGGCTCTCCATCCTTGTGCGCATCTCGGCCGCAGCCTTGTTCGTGAACGTGATGCCGAGGACACGAAATCGCTCATTGGGTGTTGCATCGAGCAACCTGGCGATTCGATACGTCAGGACGCGGGTCTTACCTGAACCTGGACCCGCCAGAACAAGTAATGGACCGTCACCCCACTCCACCGCTCGGCGCTGGTTCGTGTTGAGACTGCTCAGGTCAATCACGATGTCACCGCCTCACAAGCTCGTGGACTTTGTTGATGACGACGGCGATTTCCGGAGGAACTCCCGGTGATCCTGGCGACGACATTGCCTCTACGACAGCCACGGAGAGCGCAGGCTTGCCCACACCGGACAGAGCGGCTTTGATCACCTCGCGTGGATAGTCAGGATCCCCCTCTGCAGACTTGATCATAGCCCGCTGCTGCGGCCTCCCGACCGAGGACTCGTAGACGTGATCGTACCCGTGGTCCCAGAGCGTGTGCTCGAAGTCCTTCGTTAGGCGGGTGATTCGATCCTCCTTCAGCGCCGCCCCAATCAGTCCCGTCGCAGTCTTCTCGTACTTTGCGCCTTCGGCGTCACCATCGACGAGTACGTGCCACTCGATCCCAAGCTCGTTCGCCAACTTGGCGAAGGGCTCAAGGCCGCACTGGGAGAACTCCAAGCACGCGACGCCGTTCGACTCGAAGTCCTTCCCGGTCAGGTGCGCCGCCTCAGGAAGGAACCAGTACTCCGATTCACCCTCTACCAGGAGCCAGCATCGGGCGAAGAAGAGAGCACCCCTCTTGGCCCGAATGTGATACCCGATCTTCCGCTCATCATCCTTGCTCAACGTCCCTGGGTTCACTCGGAAGGCCTGGACGACACCACCCTTCCGTGCAAGCCGACGGATACAGGGGAGCGGGACCACGGACAGCAAGTCGCCCGAGTGGGTGGCCAGGACCTTTTGGCCCTTCAGGCCATCGAGGGTTCCCCAGAGAGCACGGACGGCAGAGGGGTGGAGATGCGCCTCTGGCTCCTCAAGTGCGAGAATGGGTTCCGATTCGGCGGTGAACGCCTCTGCCAGCTTCGCGTTCAGGAACGCCTCGAACAGAAAGAGGACCGCCAAACTCTGGGTTCCGGCTCCGTGCTGCCCAACCGGGAGTCTAGCTCCAGTGGTGGCGGCCATCTTGACCTGCGTGCGGCTGAGCATATCAAACACCCGTGCAGGAAGCGCTTCAATGGCCACGTTATCGGTCTGCCCGAGCGGTACGAGAGCCGCTGCCTTGGCAATCCGAGACTTGATCTCGTCGAAGGGCTTGTGAGCGTCGAGAACGCTCTGGTTGATCTCCTCGATCTGCTGTTCCAATTCTTCGCGCTTGGCATCGTCCAATTGCAGGTTCCGAGTGAAGTGTGGCCAGAACTGGGCCTTCCCCTGGAACTGCTGCGCCGCGTCCCGAACTGCTCGTAGGTAGAAGACCGGACACAGGTGCTGGAGCTCCCCCAGGAGTCTGGGATTGCGGGGCAAGGCCTTGCCGGCCAGGTCCAGAAAGTCCCAGGAGTAGACAAACTCCTTGAGCGTCGCATCGTATGAGCCTGATACTCGAAGCCGAACACACTGGAGGCCCGAGGCCATCACCTGCAGCGCCTTGTCGAGCGCCTGCACAACGGCATCGGGCCACTCGTCTGCCTTCTCCTCCTCGAAGTCAAGTTGGATCGAGATCGGTGGAGCGGTCCTCGGATCCGAAGCCGAACCGGAGAGGTGGTAGTCATACTCCTCGAACGGTGGCACACGCCGATTCTGTTGGCGGGCCAGACACAAGTTGATGGCCTCAAGGACTGTGGTCTTTCCGCTGTTGTTCTCTCCGACGAGAACAGTGGTCCTGTCCAGCTCGAAGGCCAACTTGGTTATCCCTCGGAAGTTCTCGATCGTTATCCGGCGCAGCAGCATTGGACTACGACTCCCTCTTTCCGTAGCGGACAGGCTCCCGCATCCCACTTCGAGGACCTGTACCCTGCTTCACGCCGCCGCCCTCTCTCTGATCTCGGCAAGTCGTGTGACCAGCAATTCTACTTGGGCATCACTGAACACGCCCTCTGGCCCTCGCGGATTCACGTCCGTGAACGGCGATTCATAGAGCAGCGAGGGCTCCATCACGCCGTGATGGGTCAGATGTTCGATGATCAGGTTGATGAACTCGATCTGGTTGGCGGAGGCTGGCTTGCCGTTGGACCTGAGGAAGTCCGCGAAGGCGCTCTTGGCGGCCTCCCGATCCAGACCGACCAGCGACCGGATGAATAGCCCGAGGCCCTTGCTCTCCTCTTTGGCACGCGCCACCTCTGCCTGGGTACCGATGCTCGCCTCCAGCAGCATCCTCTCCAGCTCTTGAAGGTCGGTGGGCGTCAGCGGTTGGTTCCGTCGGAGCTTGTAGATCGTGATGTGGTTCTCGTGTTCCTGCAGGTGTTACGAGGCTCGGCCTTTCCGGGGGAAGTGGTCGGGTTTGTTCCGGGGATCTCTCGTCCCAGTGGCGGTAAGTGCCTCGTGCCCTCATCCGCCGGAAGTGTTCCCGGTGTTGCATGATAGG
>Ga0074195_1004125_pt1 | contig 12390 bp, 10 predicted proteins | sample EPASupsiteHSE623_FD_64525 | JGI IMG/M metagenome (GOLD analysis project Ga0074195, IMG submission 64525) | Bioremediated contaminated groundwater from EPA Superfund site, New Mexico - Sample HSE6-23 | ecosystem: Environmental > Aquatic > Deep subsurface > Groundwater > Contaminated ...
CGGCGTTGCGGCAGGGTTCGGCGACGATCAAAAGCACGGTGATGTAGGCGACCAGCCAGCCGACCGAGTACATGAAACCATCATAGCCGTACAGGGAGATCATCCCGGAAATCCCCAGGAACGAAGCGGCCGACATGTAGTCGCCGGCGATCGCCCAACCGTTCTGGGTGCCGGTGATGCCGCCGCCGGCGGCGTAGAAGTCGGCGGCCGTCTTGGTGCGCTTGGCCGCCCAGACCACGACCGACATGGTGACGCCGATGATGATCAGGAACATGGTGATGGTGATGGCCTTGTTGGCCTTCATCTCGGCGGCCATCGCCAGATTGGGCATGGCCAGCAGAAAGGCGGTCAGAAGCAGGTACTGAAGACGTTTCATAGTCGGTGGTCTCCTATTTGGCGAGTTCGCTGACCAGTTCACGGGTCAAACGGTCGAATTCCTTGTTGGCCACATGGGCATAGTAGTGGGCGATCCCCCAGGAAACGAAGAATTGGGACAGGGCGAACAGGTAACCAAAGTTGATGACACCGATCATCTTGGCCTTGAACAAACCCGGAGCGTAGGCCGCGCCGATCGGGAGTAGAAAATAATAAACGGAGGAGAAGATCCACCAGCCGAATAGGAATTTTTGTTTGCGGTGATGTAATTCGACAAATTTCGGATTCTTGGCGAGTTCCGACCAATTGTAGTTTTTGGTGGCCATTTTCTATCCTTTCGATTTTTTAGCTAGATAACTTCATCTTGCCGTTGCAGAAACTCCCTCTAATGACATTAGATTTCTCGATCATCATCAGACCGGCTTCCCACCTCCTTTCCTTGTTATCCGATAACCTGATACTCTTCCGCTTCACAAGCGGCCCCCTCCCATGTACGGTTTCATGTAGCCAAGTTTGAATGAAATTGTCTCGCCGGCCTCTTTCAGCAGCGGCCAGAAAGATTCTTCGATTTGCACTCCGGAAAGACGAAACGCCGGGCTGACCAGACAGAGCACACCGCCTACTTCACCGGTCCCGTCGAATAACGGTGTCGCCAGGCAGCCGACCATCTCTCCCAGGCCACCCTGCTCGTGACAAAAACCCTGACGGCGAATGTCCGCCCGCCAGCCCTCCGCCGACTCGGACTCAAGGGAAACAACAGCTTCCGAATAGGCAAGAATGACCTGCCCGGGCGCGGCGCGCTCCAAAGGGAAGCGCTTACCGACCAGTGGTGCAATCTTCACCTGTTGGGCACTTTCGACCAAGTCCATGAACAAGAACTCGCTGCCACGCCGGATCGCCAGATAAACCGCCTCGTTACAGCGCCGGCCCAATTCTTCCATGATCGGTCGAGACAGCTGGAGAAGATGCATCCGGGTCAACAGTCTGCGACCGACCTCAAAAGCATTCATTCCAATACGGTAAATCCCCGCATCCGATAAGTGTTCGACATAGCCGCGTCGCTCGAAGGTAGCAAGCAGACGAAACACGGCGCTCTTACTCAAACCGAGCTGCCGACTCAATCTCGTGAGGCGAAGTTCGCCGATTTTGTCATGGGAATCCAAGACTTCGTCGGCACAGATGGCCTCAAGCAGATCAAGCGCATGGATGACGGAGCGGATCTCATGACCGTTGTTTCGAGCCGCCCCTGCCGCTGTCGAGATCTCGGATTTCGTCTTTTTCGGCCGGCCGCGCTTAATTTCCTTGGGGCGCTGCACGGCAGATACAGGTTTCTGCGATGCCATGGGAATATTCATCGACCCCCCTGGGCAGACCCGATGTGCCACGAGAAACAAACACCACCGGGGACGCCGGAGATAAGCACATTTCGCCACGTCGACAACGGCGGTGAAACGAAGGAATCACGCCAGAATCGTCGATGGGGACTTCGACGACGCATTGCCGTCGGTCACCCGCTAAGATTTTGCTTGGCTACAAAGGGATCCCGAAAACCGGGAGTGGCCGGGGACTTAGCCCCACAGGGAGGTGTTTGGGGGGGGACGGGATGAGAAAGGAGTGGGGTAAGAAAAAACCAGAGTCGTCGAAGAGACATCGGAGCGGGACAATCGGCTGCTGCCGACAACGGGTGAAGTTATTTTAAGCTGAGCAAACGAAATTCTGATATCGAACTCAGGGGCAAAGCTTTTCTCGGCTATCACTTGTCCGACAGGAGACAGCCGTTTTTCCCCGTTGGCCGCCGCCGTCGGATCGTGATCACCGTCGAAAGAGTAGTATTCCGCCAGGTTGGAGCGCCTGGGAAAATGATCGGCAGACTGTTCAACGTAAATGTAGGCGAAATTCGTGAGCAGTGAAAAAAGTAAAAAGACGACACCAAGGGGCGTCGCCGCTCCGGCGCGCATCGCCCGGAGAAATAGAAAGCCGTTATGCCAATGACATTTATTAAAATGCCTTACCATACACGCCTTTTTCGAAGACAAAAGAACCATCGTTAAAATTCAATTTAATGACAAACAACCTTGTTTAAATAAATAACACGCTGTTCTAAAATTGTCAACGCCATTATTCAACCTGGGCAGATACATTTTTTCAATAGTGTCCGGTTAGGTTTTTGCTGCGTGTGCCACAGGTCGACAACTTTCGAGATAAACCATAAAAATCGACAACTTACCACATTTTTAGCTTGACACGCGGCCGCGAAAGGGGCGGTGAATTTTCGTAACTGCTTGATATTGAAGAGAATTACGAAAATGTCGCTGCTGCCCAGAACATTCCGAACCCGGCTCAACGCTTTTACCATCGTCCGTTTGTTCACCCGTTCAAGGCCGCGCTCGACCCCGTTCCGATTCTTGAGGCCCGCGGCCACAGGCCTTTGCAGATGACTTTCGAAGACCAGTTGAAAATTCTGGCCTATTACCACCTCGAAGAGCACACTTCGGGGCGGCATCTGCTGCAGGTCCTGGCTCAGGAGGATTTTGCCGCGACCCACATCGCTCCGCCCGAGGGCATCAAGAAAAGCGCCTTCTTCGAAGCCCTCAACTCGCGGGGTTTGGAGCAGATGGCCAGGTCTACGAAAACCTTCACAAGCAGGCGACGGCCAAACTGCCCCTCACCAAGGAGTTCTCCGGCTTGGGGGATCTGATTTCGGTCGACGGCTCGCTGATCGACGCCACGCTCTCCATGGTCTGGGCCGATTATCGCGATGGGGCTAAAAAAGCCAAGGTCCATCTGGGCTTCGATATCGGCCGGGGCATCCCCCGGAAACTGATCCTGACCGTCGGCAAGGCCGATGAGCGACTCCAGGTGGACTATCTGGTGGCGCCCGGGCAGACCGCCGTCATGGATCGCTACTACCAGTGCTACAAGAACTTCGACGACTGGCAGGCCCAGGAGCGCCATTTCGTCTGTCGCATCAAGGCCTCTTCCCGCAAGACGGTGCTGCGTGAAAATCCCGTCGAACCCGGCAGCCAGGTGTTTTTTGACGCCATCACACGCCTGGGGACGGAGGGCGGCAATCAAACCGAACGGGAAGTTCGCGTGGTCGGCTACAATGCGTATTCCGGCCGAATCCGGCCACGATTCCGACAGGAAAGCGGCCACCGTTCCGGCGGGAATCCGGCCGGCATTCCGATTCGATTCCGGCCACCATTCCGGAGCCATCCGGCCAGTGTGATTTGAGAGTGTAGTCGCGGGGTAACTCCACAGGTATCCTGCCGTCCTTGATTTTATCCAGGGAGGGCGTGATGCCGAGAGAAAGAGTTGCCATGCGAAAAATACGTGAGATCCTGCGCCTGGTCTGGGGCTGCAACCGGAGCCGGCGCGATACGGCCAAAGCCTGCGGTGTCGGCAAGAGCACCGTGGACGATACGATCAACCGCGCCATCGCCGCCGGCCTGTCCTGGCCGGTGGAACTGGACGACGAGGCTCTTGAGAAGCTTCTCTATCCCCCGCCGCAACCACCTTCATCCCGCAAACTGCACCAGCCCGACTGGCAATCTCTGCACGATGAACTGACCAGTCACAAACACCTCACCCTGATGCTGCTCTGGCAGGAGTACAAGGAGGGCGAACCCTCCGGGTACCAGTACAGCCAGTTCTGCGAACTCTATCGGCAATGGCGCAAGAAGCTGGATCGTTCCATGCGCCAGGAGCACCGCGCCGGCGACAAGTTTTTCGTCGACTACAGCGGGATGACCCTGCCCATCGTGGACGCCTCGACGGGGGAGATCCGGGAAGCCGAGATCTTCGTCGGGGTCATGGGCAACAGCAACCTGACCTTTGCCGAGGCGACCTGGACTCAGGGTCTGCCCGACTGGATCGGCTCCCACGTCCGGGCCTTCGGCTACCTCGGCGCCGTTCCCCATTGCGTGGTTCCGGACAACTTACGCTCCGGAGTCACCAAGGCCTGCCGCTATGAGCCGGACCTCAATCCCTCCTATGCCGAATGCGCCGACCATTACGGCACCGCCGTCATCCCCGCCCGCGTTCGCCGTCCCAAGGATAAAGCCAAGGTCGAAGGGGGCGTGCTGATCGCCCAGCGCTTCATTCTGGCCGGACTTCGTCAGCGCACCTTCTTCAGCCTGGCGGAGGCCAACGCCGCCATCCGGCAACGCCTGGAGCTGCTCAATAACCGTCCCTTCCGCAAACTCCCCGGCTGTCGGCGCAGCCGCTTTGAAGAGCTCGACCGGCCGGCGATGCGGCAGCTGCCCGAGACCCCCTACCAGCTTTCCCATTGGAGCAAAGCCCGGGTCCATATCGATTACCACGTCGAGGTGGACCACCATTTCTACAGCGTCCCCCATCGCCTGGTGGGAGAGCAGTTGGAGATCCGCGCCACCGCCACCACCATCGAATGCCTGCACAAGGGGAATCGGGTGGCTTCCCATCCCCGGTCGTATCTACAGGGCAAGCACAGCACCCTGCCGGAACACATGCCCAAGGCCCATCGGGAATATGCCGAGTGGACGCCGCAACGCATCGTGGCCTGGGCGGCCCAGAGCGGAGCGGCCACGGCTGGCGTCGTGGAACAGATTCTTTCGCGCAAGGCCTACCCCGAGCACGGCTTCCGCTCCTGCATGGGGGTCATCTCCCTGGGCAAGCGCTTTTCCAAGGAACGCCTGGAGGCCGCCTGCGCCCGGGCGCTCGCCATCCGCGGCGTCAGTTACAAAAGCATCAAGTCGATTCTGGAGAACAACCTCGACCAGAAGCCGCTACCCAGCCAACTGGAATTACCGCCCGTCTCCCACGAGAACCTCCGGGGAACCCATTACTACAACGACGAAAGGCTCTCCCATGCTGAACCAACCGACCATTGAAAAACTCACCGTCATGAAGCTATCCGGCATGGCCAAGGCCTTTGCCGACCAGATGCAACGCCCGGACATGGCATCGCTCTCCTTCGAGGAGCGTTTCGGTTTGATCGTGGATTTCCAGATGACCGAACTGGAAAACCGACGCATGCAGAACCGGCTCCGGACGGCCAAACTGCGCTTCTCCGCTTCCATCGAAGACCTCGATCTGCGTCAGGGCCGGGGCCTGGACCGCGCCATGATCCTGTCGTTGGCCCAAAACCAGTGGGTAAGACAGCATCACAACATCCTCGTCACCGGCCCGACCGGCGCCGGCAAGAGCTACCTCGCCTGCGCCCTGGCCCAGAAAGCCTGCCGGGATGGCCACACCGTTCTCTACCAGCGGCTGCCGCGCCTGCTGCACGACATTGCCGTCGCCCGGCTCGACGGCCGCTACCACAAACTCATGGCCCCCATCGGCAAGTGCGAGGTGCTGGTTCTCGACGACCTGCTCATCTCGCCGCTCACCACCGAGGAGCAGCGCGAACTGCTGGAAATCGTCGAGGAACGCTACGACCGCAAAGCCACCATCGTCACCAGCCAACTGCCGATCAAAGCCTGGTACGATGCCATGCAGGATCCGACTCTGGCCGACGCCATCCTCGACCGTTTGGTGCACAACGCCTATAAGATCGAACTCAAGGGCGAATCGATGCGCCGGAAGCGATCCACTCTTGACCGGAAATCCGAAGCCGTGACAGAGTAAAAACCCCACCCCGAGACCCACTCTCGGCACTGGCCGAAATCACCGGAACGCTGGCCGGATTCACAGCGGAACGGTGGCCGCTTTCATGTCAGTTCCTCTGGCCGATTTCAACGGAATACGCAGGTCATCGGGGCTGGCGTAATGCCCGTAAGCTGAACCCCGACGAGGGATATCCGAGCATTCGATATGCCATGTTACATACTTTCGCCCATCTTCTCATTCGGGAACTGGCCCTCGAATGTGGCTACAACGCGGCGAGTATCCGGGAACGTATCTACGCGAAGACTGACAACGAATCTCCTATGGCGGGGGTGTTGCTCTACACTGCGGCCGCCGATTCCGACGGAACCCTCGGTGGACTCGTCGAACTCGGAAAACCCGAAAATCTCGGGCGCTTGATCGAACAGGCTCTGGATCGCGCCACCATATGCTCTTCCGACCCCCTCTGCTCGGAACACAATCCCGGTGTCGATCGTTCGTTGCATTCCGCCGCCTGCCATGCCTGTACCTTCGTCGCCGAAACGTCATGTGAACGTGGAAATCGTTATCTGGACAGGGCTCTGCTCGTCAAAACATTCGAAACTTCCGACACCGCTTTCTTTCTCGGAAGAGGGGCTTCGAATGGATGACCTTCTGGCAGTGATCGCCGAACTCGGCTTGGAATTGCATCCGGATCGTATCTCCACCGTCGCGTCGAAGATCGAGACGCTGGGCTCCGTAGAGCAGTTCGCCTTGACCCGTTCGAGTTTCGGTCCAAACGCCGACAGGGAGCTGGTGGAACGTTTGGATCGGACGTGGCGTAACAGCAAGGACACCTCTCCCCGAGATGTGGCGTCCGCCCTCCGGGGAGCGTCTGCGGCTGCTATGCTCAGAGAGAATCGTGGGGCCGTGGAACTGGTATGGACAGGCCCCTCGACGGGTCAAGTTCCGGTTAGGCACACCGAGCAGGTGTTGTGCGAAGTCATCGAAGCCGCGAAGAGACGGTTGTTTCTCGTCAGCTTCGTCGCCTACGAAGTCGATTCGATCATCCGGGCACTCCGTGGAGCCATTGGTCGCCAGGTTCAGATCGACGTGTTGCTGGAGTCGTCCGACAAGCATGGCGGGCGGGTGACATACGATTCCGTCAAGGCCATGAAAAGTATTCTCCCTTCGATCGACGTTTACGTCTGGTCGACGGACAAGAAGTCTCTGCCCGGACAGTTGCCGGGAGCCGTTCATGCCAAATGTGCCGTTGCCGACGGCGAACTGGCTTTCATCACCAGTGCGAATTTAACCTCCGCCGCGATGGAGCGCAACATGGAACTCGGCGTCCTCGTAAAGGGCGGAGAGCTGCCCTTTGAACTCAATCGTCATCTGGAGTCGCTGATTTCTACGAAAGTCATCGAAAAGGTCGAAGATGACTGATGGATACCGTGGACAAGACGACACGTTCGAGAATCATGTCCAAGGTCGGTCCAAAAAATACTGGACCGGAGATGGAACTTCGAAGGTCGTTGCACCGAATCGGCTTGCGCTATCGGCTCCACGACAAAAGGTTGCCGGGATCTCCGGATATCGTCTTCCCCAGGTTCAAGGCGGTTTTGTTTGTTCATGGTTGTTTCTGGCACCGACACGGATGCAAGGCGACCACGACACCCGGAACCAACGTGGATTTCTGGCGCAAGAAGTTCGACGAAAACATCGCCAGAGACCCCAGTCCCCTACATGCTCAAGCACTCGGACCTGTTTTGCGATCTCCCCGACAACTTCTACGACTCCGCGTTTCTCGATCGTATCCATTTTTATATCCCTGGCTGGGAGGTCGATATCATCCGGGGCGAGATGTTCTCCAGCGGTTACGGATTCGTGGTGGACTACCTGGCCGAGATTCTCCGCTCCCTGCGCAATTATGATTACTCGGATCGCTACAGGGGGCTCTTCTCCCTCTCTTCCGATATTTCGACGCGGGATCGCGACGGCATCAACAAGACATTCTCCGGTCTGATGAAAATTCTTTTCCCGCATGGCGGAGCAACCAAAACCGAGGTCGAGGAACTGCTGCGGTTTTCGATTGAGGGTCGCAAGCGCGTCAAAGATCAACTGATGCGAATTGATTCTACCTACGGCCAGGTTCATTTCTCATATCTTGACGCCGGGGGGCAAGCCAAAATAGTTCTTGCGCTCGAAGAGGAGGAATACCCCCACTACTACCACAGGACCATCGCCGAGTGCGAAGACGGTGAAACCCCTCCTGCTGCGGAAGCCGCTGCGCCGTCGTCCCCATCCGAGCCGTTCGCACTGGCGGGGGTTGCTCTTAAAGAGAAACACCTCACCTTTCAGGAAAATCAGCGGGGGATCTCCTTTGATTCGTTGCTAGGCCCTTATCTCAAGGGGGCGACGACAATTACGGTGACCGACCCGTACATCCGACTGTTTTATCAAATGCGTAACTTTATGGAATTTCTGGAGACGGTAGTTAAGCATAAAGCTGCGGATGAGGAAGTGACCGTTCACCTGGTAACGGTGCAAGATGAATTTAAGAGCGAACAGCAGCAAGAAAACTTCGAGAAAATAAAGGTATCGGGAAACAGCGTGGGCGTGAACTTCACTTGGGAGTTTGACGGCACGGGAACGATTCATGCCCGGCACATCGTAACCGATCACGGCTGGAAAATCTCGCTGGATCGAAGCCTCGATATCTTCCAACACTACGAAATGAACGATGCCTTCACCTTCGCCAATCGACTACAACAATACCGCCCGTGCAAAGGGTTCGAGGCGACGTTTATCCGTACTGGAGACACGCCTGAATAATGGAGCCGGTTTTCAAACTCGGATTCTGAATCGAAGATAAAATGTGTTGTCCCTATGGGAAAGGAGCAAATCCATGGAATTGATCCATCTTGTTGTTTTGGGGCTTGTTGGTTTTGGATTGATTATTGGGATTACTGTGTGGATTAATCTTCGAAAAAAAGATGAAGATATGGAGAGCATAAGGAAAAAATATTCTGTCAGTGATACTGAGATATCTAGGCAGATTTTTGATAATTTTTGTATGTATCACGGGGAGGATTGTGAAGGCCTTCCATCAAAAAGATTTCTTGCGAGCATTGACGCTCTCTCTAAAAAATGTATGGATGCCCCTCTCGAAGAAACAGACAAGGAAGAATTGATAGAGATGTTGGAGTATTGTCTAGAGAACGTAGACAATGTTTATAAAAATGATCCAATAAGTCATAAGAGAAGATCTGCTTACGAAAAAGCTTTGCAAAAATTTGGTGTCCTGCCGACTCCTTCTGAAGATACTGAAATCAATATTGTTAAAAAAAATGAATCAGATAATAAGATTGGATCTAAAGATAATTTATCCAATAAAAGCGATAGTATTGTGAAAAATCAAAATACTGGAGATTCTAACAACCCTAATGTTCTTGCATCAGAAAAAAAAGATAAATCAAAAGACACACCAAAACAAACTTCAAAAGAAAAGAAAAAGTCAAATATTGAAAATGACCTTGTCTCTATGCAATATTGCATTGTTCTCGTAGCGATTGGTGATAGAAAACTGTCAGAAGAAGAGGTTGTAAAAATTGGCGAAATGAAGAGTTTTTCACGCTATATCTTAAAAAATAGGAAAGCTATAGAAGAATATGAGAAGAATTATGATTTTGAATCAGCTTTAAAATTTGCTAAAAAATCTTCTACTATTGTCCATAATGGATCAGATATATTTTCTGACTCGAAAATAATAGATGATGTGAAGAGAGATTATTTTGAAGCGATTCAAAATGGCAAAATTGATGATTTAATTAAGGAGTATGCAAGTCGTATAAGCGATTCTTTTATGCAAAAAGTAACTTCCTTTGTCTGTGTGCTTGTTGCTAAGGCTGATGATGAATTTGAAGAAGAAGAGCAAGAAATCTATATAAAATTATTAGAGCAGTGGAAGATTTCGCCAATTTATATTAGCTATTGGATATTCCGGACATTATTTCCAGTTCTTGATGGAGAAGAACTGGACGAAGAGGAGATTGGCCGTTTCCTCATCAGTAGCTATGGTGTTACAATCCAGGAAGAATTATATGAAAAGATTGAGAATGGTTCCATTAATGCAATAATAGAAAAAAAGGAAGATAACCCAGTATGGAGCTTGATTGAAGAACAGCAACTAGATGATCTTGTTAATATAGAAAAGACTAAAGAACAAGTCAATGAGACCCGTGATCGAGGTGGAATTAAAGGGATCACGCCCATAATGGTCATTGCAGATTTTGGAACTGTCGAACAATTGGAAAGCTTGATAAAAGCAGGAGCTGATGTCTTGGCGAAGACGGAAGGGCCTGGTGAAATTTATAGTGTCTTAATGTTTGCTGTAAAATCGAATGACGTTAATAAGGTAAAAATGTTGCTTGACGCTGGTTCAGATGTTAACGCAATCAAGCCAGGAGAAGCTCTTTACTCAGCATTAGGAATAGCAGCTGCGCAGGGGAATAGAGAGTTAGTACAGGTGTTGCTTCAAGCAGGTGCGGATATCCATTGGCGAGATATGCATGGCATCGACATCTTAAAAAGGGCTGCGATGGAGGCAGAAGATAGTGTAGCTGCTTCAATGATCGAGCTTTTAGCTTCCGCAGGTCTCTCTTGCCAATCAAGTGATGATGAGGGCTTCTTCGCCATTCATAACGCCGCACAACAAGGCAAGGCAGATGTCATCCGTACCCTAATCAAATATGGAGCCGATCCGAATCAGAAAGTTTTGGCCGGAGATGATGAAGGTACTGTGCCTTTGAAATATGCAGTACAATCTGGATCTTATCCAGCTTATTCAACTTTGATTGAATTGGGGGCAGATGTCTCGACTTTTAGACAGGAACAGAAAGAATTCGATAATTTTATATTTAAAGGAGATGAAGGTGGAAGATCATTCTTTGACCTACTCGACTACTTATTTTTAAATGATCTACAGAGAACGAATGGTCATTATGTAGAAAAAGACATATTGCAAATAACTAATGATCTTGTACAAAATCGTGGGTTTAAGCCTTCGATGAACTCTCTTGCTCAGTCATTGTTATACGATTGCGGTGATGAGTTGAGAAAAATATTATTTAGAGCATCAAAAAAAAAATTTATCGAATTTTGTATAAACAAGAACCCGCTGAATTTTCTACTGATACTCAGTGCGATAATTGAATCATATGACATTGATTTGAAAACAAATGTCTTAGAAAATCTGAATAAGGTATTTTCATTGGATTTAGGTTCTCAAAATCAAACCATTGAAGATTATATGAATCGACTCGAAGCTAGTTGTGGCAAAAGTTTTAATGTGATAACCCGAGATCTAGGTATTATTGGAGAATCAATCAATTTTACAAAGGGAAATCAAGGTATGGAATCAGTTATTTATAAATGTGGATTAAGGGAATGGTGGAATGAGGAGTTTAGCGAGAGAGAGCGTGAAACTATTGTGAATAATATTGGTACGATAGGCATGTCTCCTGCCTCCATCCCGAAGATGCTTTCCAATATAGCTACGCAGAGTTTTCAATACGATTTCATAAAGGAAAATAGGAGTATTGTTCAAAAATTCTATGAAAAAACGGATCAGCTTTTCGAAAACTCAGATGATATAATCGATAGCCACTTTTTCTATGACGCTTCGATTCGATTCTATTATTCTGACAGAGAAAATAAAGAAAGTATGAGAAAAGCCATAGAAGCATGTCGGAAGCAGATAGACATAGCTCCAAGTGCGGCTGAAAATTTCAAAAGATTACAAGGTCGCATGCCCGAACACACTGGCTATAAACAATTGGCAATTATTTTGGATAAGCAAAACAAGTATGATGAAGCAATAAAAATCTGTAAACAGGCCGAATCGGAAGGTTGGTCCGGGGATTGGATTCCCAGGATAGCCCGTTACGAAAAAGCTAAAGCAAAAATAAAAAAATGACTTTGAACCCTAGCTACACACAGAATAATTCGATCAGTTTTTTCCACTGCTGTGGGCCTGTCAAGCGAACGGTGTAACCGCCTTTCTAGGCTATCTTGGCGCTCTCCAATTCCGAGATTTGAGTTTCTTTATTTGGTCGAATGAAATAAGCACAAATAGCTATCTTCGTTAGGGTTTTATATGGATTCTTTTGTAGAATTTTTAAAATATATTCTGTTTGGTTTTATCTTATTGGTAACACTTTATTTATCTATTAGAAATGCTTCTTCAAAAACCAAACACGACTGTTTGCTAGATAATCCAGAGCTTGTTAATGATATAAGAAAAAATGCGCCTATCAACTGGAATAAATCGCGAGAATTGGCAGAAAGATACGGGATAAAAGCGAGAGAAATTGTGATGATCTGTGTACGGCATGATATCCCATATCAAAAACAAGGAAGAGTAGAAAAGCTTAAATCTAGAAAGAT
>Ga0074195_1004126_pt1 | contig 12386 bp, 9 predicted proteins | sample EPASupsiteHSE623_FD_64525 | JGI IMG/M metagenome (GOLD analysis project Ga0074195, IMG submission 64525) | Bioremediated contaminated groundwater from EPA Superfund site, New Mexico - Sample HSE6-23 | ecosystem: Environmental > Aquatic > Deep subsurface > Groundwater > Contaminated ...
CGACAAGCTCAACCGCGGCTGGCAGCTCCACGGCGGCCCCACCCTGACCTATGACGGCAAGACGGTGATCGCCGGCCAGGCCCTGGTCAAGGAGGTGGAGGACGAAGTCTTCACCATGGACACCACAATCAGCGCCTACTGATCCGCCACGGTCCCCGGCATGCGGCTGATTCACACCTCGGACTGGCATCTGGGCCACCGGTTCCACGGCCGTTCGCGGCACGAGGAACAGGGCCGCTTTCTCGACTGGCTGGCCGGGCAGATCGAGGAGCGCGCCGTCGATGGCCTGCTGGTGGCGGGCGACATTTTCGACACCACCACGCCGGGCAGCCGGGCCCAGGCGCTCTACTACCGGTTCCTCCATCGCCTGGCCGGCTCCCCCTGCCGCCATGTGGTGATCATCGGCGGCAACCACGATTCGCCCGCGCTGCTGGAGGCGCCGCGCGAGCTGCTGCGCCAGTTGGACATCCATGTGGTCGGCATGGCCGGCGATCATCCTGACAAGGAAATCATCCTCCTGCGGGACCGCCAGGACCGGCCGGAACTCCTGGTCTGCGCCGTGCCCTTTCTCCGCGACCGCGACATCCGCCTGGCCGCGGCCGGCGAAACCCTGGAGGATAAGGAACGGCGGCTGCGCGAGGCGATCCGCACCCATTACCAGGAGATCTGCCAGGTCGCGGAGCAGCGGCGCGGTGTCATCGATCCCGGCCTGCCCCTGGTGGCGATGGGGCACCTCTTTGTTGCCGGCGGCCGGACCGTTGAGGGCGACGGGGTGCGCGAGCTGTCGATCGGCGGCCTCGACCGGATCGAGGGGTCCTGCTTTCCCGCAGGCATCGATTACCTGGCGCTCGGCCATCTCCATCTCCGCCAGTTGGTGGCCGGCAACCCGGCCCGGCGCTACTGCGGGGCGCCGTTGCCGATGAGTTTTGCCGAAGCCGGGGTGGGCAAGGAAATCCTGCTGCTGACCGGCGGGGGCCGGGAATTCGCGGTGGAACCCATCGCCGTGCCTCCGTTCCAGCCCCTGGCCGTCCTGCGCGGCGACCTGGACCACCTGGTGCGCGGTCTGGAGCGGTTGCGGGCCGCGCACAGCACCGCCTGGGTCGAACTGGCCTACGAGGGTGAGGCGGTCATTCCCAACCTGCGGGAGCAGGTGCTGGCGGCGGTCGAGGGGACGGAGCTGGCCGTGCTCCGCATCCGCAACAGCCGCATCTACGATTACGTGCTGCAGCAGGCCCAGGAGGCGGAATCGCTCGATGATCTCAGCGTGGCCGAGGTCTTTGAGCGCTGCCTGGAGAGCAACCGGATCGAGGCGGATCAGCGCCAGATACTGCGTACCGCCTTTGTTGAGATCAGGGAATCCCTGGACCAACAGGACAGCGAGGTCGCGGGCGGGCCATGAGAATCCTCGCCGTCCGTCTGCGCAACCTCAATTCGCTGGCCGGTTCCTGGACCATCGACTTCACCGCGCCCGAATACGCGGCCGCAGGCATCTTCGCCATCACCGGCCCCACCGGCGCCGGTAAATCGACCATCCTGGACGCGATCTGCCTGGCCCTGTTCGCCCGCACTCCTCGCCTTGGCCACATCAGCAAGTCCAGCAACGAGATCATGTCCCGGCAAGCGGGCGACTGCTTTGCCGAGGTCGAATTCGAGACCCGCCAGGGCCGCTACCGCTGCCACTGGGCTCAGCACCGCGCCCGCCGCAGTGCCGGCGGCGAACTGCAACCGCCCCGGCACGAGATCGCCGACGCCGGGAGCAACAAGGTGCTGGAATCGCGAAGCAAGGAGGTCGGCCGCCTGGTGGAGCAGGTGACCGGCATGGATTACGACCGGTTCACCCGCTCGATCCTTCTGGCCCAGGGCGACTTTGCCGCCTTCCTCGAAGCCGATGCCGACCAGCGGGCCCCGATCCTGGAACAGATCACCGGCACCTCGATCTATTCGCGCATTTCCATGGCCGTGCACGAACGGACCAGTGAGGAGCGTCGCAAAACCGTCCTGCTCCAGGAGGCCATGGGCAGCGTCACCCTCCTCGGCGAGGCCGAGGAGCTGGCCTTGTCGGCTGCCATCGACGCAGGCACGGCGGCCGCCCTCGGCGTGCAGCGGCAACTGACCCTGCTGGGGCAGGCCCTGCACCGGCTCGATGCCATTGATGCGCTCAGGGCGCAGATCGGTGACATTGACCGGCTGCTCCTTGACCTGGCCCAGCGCCGGGAAGCGGCACGGGACAATCTGCTCCGGCTTGACCGCGGGCAGCGTGCCCAATCGCTCTTGGGCGAATACACCCGCCTCACCCAGGTGCACGAGCGGATCGCTGTCCTGCGCGTCCAGGAGCAAGCTGGGCGTACTGCCCGCGAACAACTGTTCCAGGAGCAGCGGCGGATCGGTGCCGAACATGATCAGGCCAGCCAAGCGGTGCGGGAAGCGGTGGCGATCCAGCAGCGGGAAAACGAGGTGATGACCACGGTTCGCGCCCTTGATCTCCGTCTCCATGAAAAGAGACAGGCCATTGCCCAGCGCCGCGCCGTTTTGAATCAGACCGGACAGGAACGCGATCAGGCCCAGCGGCAACGGCAGGCCCTGGCCCGGCAACTGACCGGGAACGAGGTCCAGCAGGCACAGCTGGCCGCCTTTTTCCGTGACCATGCCGCCGACGGCCTGCTGGTGGAGCATCTGGCCGGATTCCGGCAGCAGTTGCAGCAAGTGGGGGCGCGGGAAGGCGAGTTGGTGCGTCTGGAACAGATGGACAAGGAGAAACAGGCCAGCCACACCGAAGCACTGGTGCAGTACAGCCGCTTGCAGCGGGAGGAACAGCAGGCAGCCCGGGATCTGGCAACGCGGCGCCAGCGGCAGCAGGCCGTGCAGGAAGAACGGGCCGGTCTGCTGGCCGGGCAGGAACCCGCTTTCTGGCGTGCCCAGGCTGAACAGGCGGATGCGCGGATGCGTCAGTTGGAGAAGGCGGGTGAGCTCTTGGCCCGGCAGCGATCCCTGGAAGAGGAACAGGCCATGCGGGCGCGTTCGCTCCAGGAGGCGCGGGACCGGGAACAGCGGCAAGCGGGCGAACTCGCGGCCCTGGAAGCACAGCTCCAACTCCGGCAGCAACTGGTGGCCCGGTGTGAGGACAACCAGCAACTGCGTGCGCGTATCCTCAGCCTGGACGAGGAACGTCGGCGGCTGGTCGAAGGTTCGCCCTGCCCCCTGTGCGGCGGCACCCATCACCCCTGGGCCGAGGCCGGTCCGCCGGCCGTCGCGACAGCGGAGGAACCGCTCCTTCAGGCCCGGGCCGATCTGGCGGAGGTGCAGGCGGTGATGGGGCGGACACGGGAAGCGCTGGCCGGTCTGGCCAAGGACATCGAGCATGCGCAACGGGCCATCGATCTCGGACAGCGGCATCAGGCGGAGCTGGCGGCGCATTTGGCCCCCCTGCGCCCGCTTTTCGGGGAGGAGGCGGAGGTGGCGCGACTGCTGGCCCAAGGCCGCGATCAAGGGGCGGATCTGCGCCAACGTCTGCACGGTCTCGACCGGCTGGAAGGCGAATTGCACGCGGCGCGTTCCCTGGTGGAGCAGGCCACGGCCCGCCACGCCGGCCTGCTCCACCAGGTGCAGTCGGCCCGCCATGCCGCTGCCACCCTCGACAATGAGCGGCAGAGCCTGAAGGCGCAGATCGGGGAAGCGCGGACCTGGCTCGAGGCTGGCCGTGCCGATCTCGTCCGCCAGTTGCAGCCCTTGGGCATCGACACGTGTGCGCCGGGACAGACGCATCTCCTGCTGCAGCAGCTGGAAACCCGTTTGCACACCTGGAAGGGGCAGCAGGAATGCCGCGACCGTCTGGCCCGCCACCAGGCCGATCTGCAGGCGGAACAGGACAAGCTGGACCTGCTGCTGGCTACCCTCGGCAAGGCGCTGACGCAGCAGGGGGCGGAGCTTGAGGGTTTGTGCCGGGAAGAGGCCGGGCTGCGGGCGGAACGGTTTGAGCGCTACGGTGACCGCGACCCCGATGTCGAGGAGCAGCGGCTGCGCGTCCTGGTGCAGCAGGCGGAGGCGCGGGAGCTGGCGATCCGCACCCGGTTGAGCGCGATCGACAAGGACATGCATGCCCTGAGCGAACAGGCGCGGCTCGGCGCCGAAGAGCTGGCAACCCTGCTGCCGCAGAGCCAGGCGCAGGAAGCCCATCTGCTCGCGCTCCTGGCTTCTTCCGGCTTCGCTGGCCTGGACGACCTCCGTTCCGCCCTGCTGCCGGCGGCGGTTTTGACGGAGCTGGATGCGTTGAAGCAGGGACTGGACAAGGAGCAGACCGCGCTTGCCGCCCGCCGGGCCGAACAAACAGCGGCCCTGGCGCGGGAAGAGGCGCAGCGCCAGGGCGGAAAAGGCCGGGAAGAACTGCTGGCCGAGCAGGCCGGATGCAACCGCGAGCTGGCGGCCGTGCAGCAGCGCATCGGCGCCGCCCGGGAGCGGCTGGCCAGCAACGACCGGCATAAACTCCAGTTTGAGACGCAGCAACAGGCCCTGGCCGCCCAGAACAGGGAGTTGGAGCGCTGGGAACTCCTGCACCTGCTGATCGGCTCGGCCGACGGCAAGAAATTCCGGGTCTTTGCCCAGAGCCTGACCTTTGAGGTCATGATCAGCTATGCCAACCGCCAGTTGCAGAAGATGAGCGACCGCTACATCCTTAGGCTCGACCCCAAGGAGCCCCTGGCCCTGCAGGTGATCGACAACTATCAGGCCGGGGAGGTGCGCTCGACCCGCAACCTCTCCGGCGGCGAGAGTTTCCTCGTCAGCCTGGCGCTTTCCCTGGGGCTGTCCGCCATGGCCAGCCACAACGTCCGGGTCGATTCCCTGTTCCTCGACGAGGGGTTCGGTACCCTGGACGAGGAGGCACTGGACATGGCCCTCCAGACCCTGGCCGAACTGCGCCAGGACGGCAAGCTGATCGGCATCATTTCCCATGTGCCGGTGCTCAAGGACCGCATCGATGTCCGCATCCAGGTCCAGCCGGGCCCGGGCGGCAACAGCCGCCTGCTCGGACCGGGCTGCATGTCCGCCGCCTGAACGGCGGCACGGCGATTTTCCTCCCCCGCAAACACCCTCCCCCTCAACCCGTTTTTCGTCCGCAGGCCGGGCAGGCCTGCATCCGCAGCGGTTTTTCCAGATGGCTTGCCGCCAACAACTGCTCGTTGCTGAAGATGTCCCTGGTGGGGCCGTCGGCCATGACCCGGCCCTCCCGGAGCACGATGGTCCGTTCGCAGAGGTCGAGCACCAGGTCGAGGTCATGGGCGGCGATGATCTTGGTGTGGCCAAGGCCGGCCAGCAGTTCGATCAACATCCGGCGGGCGCGGGGATCGAGGCTGGCGGACGGTTCGTCCATGACCAGGATGTCCGGCGTCATCGCTAGCACGGTGGCAATGGCGACCGCCCGTTTTTCGCCGCCGGAGAGCTTGTAGGGCGGCCGCTGCCGGAGATGCGCCACGCCAACCCGTTGCAGGGCCCGCTCCACCCGCGCTGCGACCTCGTCCGGTGGCAGGCCGAGGTTGAGGGGGCCGAAGGCAACATCCTCGGCCACGGTGGGCATGAACAACTGATCGTCCGGGTCCTGGAAGATCATGCCGACGGTGCGGCGGATGGTGCCGAGCGTGGCCGTGGTCAGCGGCATGTCGCCGATGCGCACCGTGCCGCTCTGGGGGGTGAGGGAGCCGTTCAAATGCAGCAGCAGGGTTGATTTGCCCGCCCCGTTGGCACCGATCACCGCCACCGTTTCACCGCGATGGAGGGCAAGGGAGACGCCGCGCACGGCGGCCGTGCCGTCCGGGTAGGTATGGATCAGGTCCCGGACCTCGACGAGAGGAGGGCTCATGGGAGCAGCCCGGTGAGCAACTGGCCCAGCAGCAGCGCGCAGTCATGGCGGCGCATGCCGATGAGAACCAGACAGGCAAGCACAAGCAGCAGGACGTCCCGCACGGTCAGGTGCGGGGTGTGGGGGCTGCGCATGGTGCCGTCAAACCCGCGGCAGCGCATGGCCCGGTGGATGCGCTGGGCACGATCATGGGCGCGCAGCAGCAGGTTGCCCAGCAGAGGGCCAAACGATCGCAGCCCCAGACCGCGGCCGGCGAACGAGCGGAGCGCCCTGGCCCGGTGCAGCCGTTGGCCTTCCTCCATCAGCACAAACAGATAGCGGTAGAGCAGCAGCAGTTGGACCACAAGGATGGCGGGCAGGCCCATCCGCTCCAACGCCCGGCAGACTTCGTTGAAACCGGTGGTGGCGATCAGGACGAGCATGCCCCCGACCGTCAGGCAGCAGCGGAGCAGAATGGAGAGCAGGGAGATCCAGCCGCCGGAGATGGCGACGGGGCCGATGGACAGGAGGGGCTGTTGGTCGAGGATCGGATTGCCCAGGCCGACCAGCAGGGCAAAGGGGGCGACCAGGACCAGTTTTTTGAAGATAACGCCGGCCGGGACGCCGCCCAGCCCCATGATCAGGCTGAGGATCAGCCCAAAGGGCAGGAGCGCGGCGACAACGTACTTGTCGAAGGAAACGACGCAGACCACGAACAACGCCGCGGTCAGCACCTTGATCCGGGGATCGAGCCGGTGGATGACCGAATCCTGCGTGGCGAGCGCATCGAGGGTGCGCAGATCGGCAAAGGCGGATGCGATGGTGGCCATGACTGTCACCCGGTGATGCGGCGCGTCTCCCGCTGCCGGGAGAGGGCGGTTGTCCGCACCATGCGGCCCTATGCGACCCGGTTCCGTTTCCGGAACAGCAGGCCGATCCCCATGGCCAGGAGCAGGGTCAGGCCGCCGCCGACGAGACCCGAGACCGAGGTGCCTGCCTCCACGGCCGGCCAGGCGGGCGGCGGTGGTGCCGGGGCAGCCGAATCCCGCTCGGTGTGCCGGAAAGCATACGCCGGCAGCAGGGCGGTCTTTTGCTGCGTCGCGGCAAGCACGGGATGGATGCCGGTCTGCGGTGGGGCCAGTTGCTCCGTGCCCGCGGTTCGCGCAATCGCCCATTCCAGGCCATCGGGGAGCGGCGAGGCGAACCAGGACACCACGCCGCCGGTGAGTGCCGCCGCCAGGGCAAGTCCGGTCAGCACCTTGGTACGGGAGCGGGTGGGCAGCGGGCGGGCGGTGGCGCAGGCGAGCAGCTCGGGCCGGGCCTTGCGGACAAAGGAGAGCACGGCGCTGGAGGCCAGGCCCTCCACCAGGCCAATGGCGAGATGGACCGGCAGCATGGCCCAGAGAAAAGGTTGGAACGGCAACTCCGCGATGCCGGAGAAGACGGTCTCGAACACAACGCCCAGGGCTCCGAGCTGCAATCCGGCGATCGCGGCGACGGTGGCGCCGATACTCACCCGCAGCGGGCTGTTTCCGTTGCCGGCAAGCGGTTTGTAGAGCAGGGGGTAGGCGAGGCAGCAGGGGATGACGCCGAGGTTGAAAAGGTTGCAGCCGAGCGCGAGCAGGCCGCCATCGGCAAATAAGAGGGCCTGCACGGTGAGCACCGAGGCGATGACCAGTACCGCCGCATGGGGGCCGAGCAGGATGGCCAGGAGCAGGCCGCCGCCCAGGTGGCCGGAGGAACCGGTGGCCGGAATGGTGAAATTGATCATCTGGGCAGCGAAAATGAAGGCGCCCAGCACCCCCATCATCGGGATGTTGCGGTCATCGGGAACCCGCTGAACGTTGCGGGTGCAAAAAGCGAGGGCGCCGGCGCTGGCCGCCCACAGGGTGCCGCCAACGGCGGGGGAAAGAAGCGCGTCGGCCATGTGCATGGGTGCTCCTCCTCAGGCGATCCCCGGCCATGGCGTTCTGCCTTCAGGAGAGCCATGGGGAAAGGGAACACAAACGGTAACGTGATCATGCCGTTTAGTGTTACAAAATCAAATTCCGTGTGTCAAAGGAAAAGGAAGGGGGGCGGAGAGAAGAAACTATCGCGCCGGGGAAGATCGTCGCCCGGCGGGAACGGGAGGCGCAAATGGCCGCCGGGAAAAATTGGATCAGGTGAAGAGCACCAGGAACCAGACGACCACGGTGTGGACAATGGCCATGAAGACCGCGGCCGACCCCAGATCCTTGGCGAGGCCGGACAATTCGTGGCGCTCGACCCCGATGCGGTTGACCACCACCTCGACCGCGGTGTTGAGCAGCTCGACAATCAAGAGTACGGCGAGACTGCCGGCCAGCAGGGCGCGTTCGACGTTGCTGCCGCCGAGCCAGCAGGCCACGGGGAACAGCACCAGGCAGAACAGCAGTTCCTGGCGGAAGGCCTCCTCGTTGCGGTAGGCGGCGGTCAGGCCCAGGTACGAGCAGTGCATCGCCCGTTTGAGCCGGGCCATGCCGGTGCCGTTTACTTTTTCTTGTTCGGTCATGTCGGTCGCGTCCTTTTTTCGAGGGTGGAGAGTGCGTGCTGCCCGGGCGGCGGCCGGAGCGCCCCAGGGTGATCGCCGTGGGTCGTGCCCGGGAAAACTACACTATTCTTTCCCGCTTTTCCAGGATCATTTCCGGGGCAACGCCGGCCATGGGCCCTCTCCCCCGGCTACGTTCTGGCAGGGAAAAGGGATTGCCGGCCTTCGCACCTTGTGGTATCTCTTTCTAACCTATTCCTCTTCCCCCGGTGCCGAATCATGAATCGCGAGACATTCTCCAATTTGCGGGCAAGATTGATGAAAACACAGAAGGCGCTTGCCGGGCTGCTCGGAGTTTCTCTCAAGGCCGTGCAGAGCTATGAACAGGGATGGCGGTCCATCCCCATCCATGTCGAGCGTCAACTCTATTTCCTGGCGGTGAGCCAGAGACGCGACAACCAAGCCAAGCGTAAGGACTGCTGGACCATCAAGAAATGTGAGCGCAAAAAAGAATGCCCGGCCTGGGAGTTTCAGGCAGGACATCTCTGCTGGTTTCTCAGCGGCACCCGCTGCGAATGCGCCGCGGACAAGAACTGGAAGGAAAAAATGGACATCTGCCGCGATTGCGAGGTGCTGACCTCGTTGCTGTGATCCGGTTGCCGCTGTTCTCTTCCCCTGTTCCCTGCCTGCCCTCGAGGAGGTGCCGTCCATGGCCGGGCTGACGGTCGGCGTTGCCATGAGCGGCGGCGTGGACTCCACCATGGCCGCCTCCCTTCTGCGGGAGCAGGGTCACCGGGTGCACGGTTTCTTCATGCTCCTGCCGCTTCCCGATCTGGAGGCGCAGCTCCGGAGGGTCCGGGAGGTGGCGGCCAGATTGTCGATTTCCCTGGAATGCATCGACCTGCGCCGCCCGTTCCACGAGCAGATCATCGGCGCGTTCACCGCAAGGTATCAAGCCGGCCTGACCCCCAATCCCTGCATTCACTGCAACCAGGCCATCAAATTCGGTCTGCTGGCGCATGCCATGAGGACGGCGGGAATGGACCGGATCGCCACCGGCCACTACGCCCGCATCGCTCAAGACGGCGGCCGGTTGTTCGTGGCCCGCGGCGCCGACCGGTCCAAGGACCAATCCTATTTTCTGGCCCGGCTCACCGCTGAGCAGGTGCACCGCACGCTTTTCCCCCTGGGCGATAGGACCAAGGCGCAGGTCTACGAACGGGCCGCCAGTCTGGGGTTCCAGTTCAGCGGCCAGGAAAGCCAGGATGTCTGCTTTCTCGGCGCGGGATTGTCTGCCTTTCTCGCGGATCAGGGGATTCGGGAGCAGACCGGACCGGTGGTGACCAATGATGGACGCCAGATCGGGGAGCACCGGGGGGTCTGGCAGTATACCATCGGCCAGCGGCGGGGTCTCGGGGTGCCGGACGCCACCCCCTGGTATGTGGTGGGGCTGGACGGAGCGAGCAACCGGGTGATCGCCGGCAAGCAGGAAGACCTCTTCGCCAGCCGCTGCACCCTCCGTGCCCTGGCGTGGACGCACGAGCCGCCTCCCCTGCCCTGGCGCGGCCTGGTGCAGCTGCGCTCCCGGCACACCCCGGCCCTGGCCGAACTGACGCCGGCCGGGCCCGACGCCGGGCACCTGGTCTTTGACTGCCCGCAGCGCGCCATCACCCCCGGCCAGTTCGCGGTCTTCTACGAGGATGACCGGGTGCTGGGCAGCGCAATCATCGGGGCCGGCGAGGCCGCGGAGGAACGGTCATGAAACGGATCGCCATCACCACCCTGGGCTGCAAGGTCAACCAGTTCGAGTCCGCCGCCTTTGCCAGCGGCTTCGAGGCGCGGGGCTGCGCCCTGGTGCCATTGGCGGCCGAGGCCGACGTCTATGTGATCAACACCTGCACGGTCACCGCCAAGGCCGGCCAGCAGTCCCGGCAGCTGATCCGCCGCGTGCTCCACGACCATCCCGGCGCCCGCGTCATCGTCACCGGCTGCTACGCCCAGATGGACCCGGAAACGGTGCTGGGCCTCGCCGAGTTTCCGGTGACCATCGTCGGCAACGGCAACAAGCATCTGCTGGTGGAGGCGGCCCTGGCGGAGCATCCGCCCGATCTGGTCCTGCTCATGGGCAAGATCCGCGAGAAAAAGGAGATTTGCCACCTGCCGGTGACCCGCTTTCCAGGCCGCACCCGGGCCTATCTCCGCATCCAGGACGGGTGCGACAACTTCTGTTCCTACTGCATCGTGCCCTATACCAGGGGCCGCAGCCGCAGCGTGCCCCTGGCCGGGGTGCTGCAACAGGCGGCGGTTTTTCTTGACCAGGGCTACCGCGAACTGGTGGTCACCGGCATCAATGTCGGCAAATACGGCCTTGACCTGGCCGAGGGCGAGACCATCTATTCCCTGCTCGACCGGCTCTGCCGCGCCTTTCCCGAATGCCGCCTCCGGCTCAGCTCGATCGAGCCCACCGAGGTGAACGATACCTTGCTGGAGTTGCTGAGCCGGCACGCCAACCTGATGCCGCACCTGCACATCCCCTTGCAGAGCGGCGACGATACAGTCCTGGCCCGGATGAACCGGCGCTACAGCCGCGCCGAGTTCGCCGCAATGATCCGGCGGGTGCACGCCGTCCTGCCCGAGGTCACCATCGGCTGCGATGTCCTGGGCGGTTTTCCCGGCGAGACCGAGGCAGAGGCGGCCAACACCTTTGATCTCCTCGCCGAGCTGCCGGTGGGTTATCTCCATGTCTTTCCCTATTCGCGCCGGCCCGGCACCCTGGCCGCCTCCTTCGGCCAGCAGCTCTCAGGCCCGGTCAAAGAGGCGCGGGTGCGGCGGCTGCGCGGACTGGATGCGGCCAAACGGCAGGCCTTCTACCAGGGCAATGTCGGCCAAGTCCACCGGGTGCTGGTGGAGCGGCGACAGGCAAAAAGCGGCCTTCTGCAGGGATTTTCCGAGAACTACCTGCCCATTCTCTTCCCCGGGACCACCCACCAGATCCGGCGAGTGGTGCCGGTGCGGCTGACCGCGGTCGCGGACGGCCAGCCCATGGGGACCCTTGCCGAAGACCTGCTTGAGGAAAGCGGGCAAACCAGGTAAGTTGGGGCCAACAACCTCTAAGGACAAAGGCATGATGGCCGTTCTCGTAAAAAGCCACGAGAACGATGTTCCGTGCTTCGTACGATGCTGTTTTTGCGATGCAGGGCTTCCTGTTTCTTAGGTTTTTCCGAGGGTGTCATGATTGGAGAAATAATCGCCATCGGCGACGAGCTGACCTCGGGCCGGATCACCAACACCACCAGCGGCCTGGCGGCCCGAGAACTCTTTTTATTGGGCCACGAGATCCGGGCCATGCACACCATCGGCGACGCCCCGGAACTGATCGGCGCCACCCTCAAGGCGGCCATCGGCCGGTGCGATTTCGTCCTGGTAACCGGCGGCCTGGGGGCCACCACCGACGACCTCACCAACGAGGCGGTGATCAAGGCCCTGGACCTTAACGGCGCCGTTCATCCCGGTGTCCAGGCCAATATCGCCTCCCGCCTGGCCCAGGGGGATCACGGCGCGGTGTCGCTGGCCAAACTGGCTAGGCTGCCCGAAGGCGCCGAGGTGCTGGATCCCGAATGCCGCATGGCCGGGTATCTGCTTCGCTATCAGGGCAAGCCCATCTGGTTCCTTCCCGGCGTGCCGCCGCAGATGGAGATCCTGTTGCGCGCCAAGGTGCTGCCCGCCCTGCAGGCCATCGACGCCGCCCGCGCCGTGCCGGTCAGCCAGCGGGTTTACCGGACCTGCGGCCTCTATGAGATCGAGATCAACAGGCGGCTCCACGCCCTGGAACACACAGGGGTGCAGATCGGGTACTACCCGGTCGGTGCCGAGGTCCACGTCAGCCTGACCGCCCGCAACCTGGCGCTCGGCGCGGACGATCCCCGGTTCCGGGAGGCAGACGCCTCTATCCGCGCGGCCCTGGGCGACCACCTCTACGGCATCGATCAGGAGACCCTGGCCGGGGTGACCGGCCGCCTGCTCCAGAAACGCGGGCTGACGCTCGGCACG
>Ga0074195_1004127_pt1 | contig 12383 bp, 10 predicted proteins | sample EPASupsiteHSE623_FD_64525 | JGI IMG/M metagenome (GOLD analysis project Ga0074195, IMG submission 64525) | Bioremediated contaminated groundwater from EPA Superfund site, New Mexico - Sample HSE6-23 | ecosystem: Environmental > Aquatic > Deep subsurface > Groundwater > Contaminated ...
CCTCTCGGCAAGGTCGCTCCCGCAATCCCCACAGGGAGCATACCACCGGTTCATCAGCCCATCACTGACAACCAACGTGCACCGAGACTGCGCGGGACCTGACGCTGGGTCTGCACCGCAGCAGCTCTCCTCGAAATCCTTGATGACGAAGCGCGCCTTGAGCCGGGCCACGGTGGAGGCCAGGCCAGCTCCCTCGACAGAGCGGAGGACCTCGTCGAAGTCCTTGTAGGCAGCCGGAGCCTCGTCCTTTGGGTAGTGGCGGCAGTTGGTCAGAATGTCGTCAGAATCGAACTGTGAGTCGACCGTCTTCTGGTCGAGCTCCCGGATCGCGCACTTGCGCCCCATGGCCCGTCCGGCCCCGTGATTGACGCTGTAACATGAGAGCGACGCGGTCGGTAGGGCGGCCATGACCGCGGAGCCGGAGCACGGGTTTCCCGGCAGCAGGATCGGGTGGCCCGTGTCGCTGAACGGCGTGCCCTTGAGGGCGTGGTGACCGGCCGGGAAAGCCCGTGTCGCTCCCTTGCGATGGACCCAGCAGAGCTTGCCCTCCACGACCTCCTGGCGGGCGATGTTGTGGCTGATCGTGTAGACGAGCTGGCCTGACAGCCCTGGGAAGACCTCTCGGAAGGCCTCCAGCACAAGGGCGTTGATGAGCAGGTGGTTGACCGTGGCGAAGTTGCCCCCCAGCGCCATGTCGTCCAGGTAGTCATCGGCCTCCGGCGTTCCCAGGGGGGCGTAGACCAGCTCCCGATCGTCTCCGGGAAACGGGATGCCCCAGGTCGCGAACTTCTGCTGGAGCAGTCGAAACTGAGCATGGGCCAGGTTGAAGCCGAACCCACGAGAGCCGCAGTGGGAGAGGAAGGACACGTGACCGTCCCGGAGCCCGAAGCTCTGTGCCGTGGCGTGGGCACAGGAACCCTCGGCGACGTGGACCACGTTGCACTCGCCGAAGTGGTTGCCGCCGCCATAGGACCCGAGCTGACGGATTTTTTCGTCGAACCGGGCGAACAAGCCTTTGTCCCGCAGGAGAGCGAGCCTGGTCCGGAGCGCGTCGACCGTTCCGTCGTGACCGGTGTGAAAGGCGTCTTCGCAGCGGCTGGCCCATTCCAGCGGAATACCCAGAGCGTCCAGGACGCCCGGGCTTGCCCCTTCCGTTGCCACACGCGCGCCGAGCTCCGGACCGACCTGGTGCGACTTCTTGACGGAGCGCTGGCCCTTGCCGGCCCCCGTGGGTGTGCGCTCACAGATCGCGTTGATGAGGGCCCTCCGGACCGGCCGCTCCGTGATCGCTTCCGCCGGGAGCTCGAGCTGCAGAAGGCTCATCGAGCACTTGATGTCCACACCCACTGGTCCCGGATAGATGTGCGTCGGGGAGACGAGAACGCACCCGATCGGCGCGCCGTAACCGGCGTGGGCGTCGGGGTTCACGACCAGATCGGTCACGCCGGGGGCCAGCCGTGAATTCTTGGCCTGTTTTAGGCAGATTGCGTCGAAGCCTTTGCGGATCTTCTCCGTGGCGATGACCGTGATCGGTTTTGCACCGCCATTGACCGGCAGAAGGCTCACGGCCTCTCCCTGCGGGATGAAGTCCATCAAGGGCTTTTCGTGAGTTTGGGGCATGGTCCGGGCCTTCCTTTCAAGACAATACGCGCTCGAGACATTGTACGCCTTGACGGCCGCGTGTCAGCAGACTTCTTCGCGAACGAGAGCGCGGCGAGAGGTTCGAGCTCCTCTACGAGAAGCGCTTCTCTGGGATCTCCGACCGAGTGACCGTGTCCGGTCTCGCTGCTGCGCAGTTCGTGATGCATGGCTCTGCCAGAGCCCCGTCCTGGTGCTAAAATGGCCAAACCATGATAAAACAAAATGGGATGGGGCCGGGCATGACGCCCAAAGCCTCATCCCGTCAGCCACTCAGCTTTTCGGCGAGGGTCTAGCCCACAGAAAAAGCTATTTGTTGGCCGGGCGCACCAATGTTTGTGATTCTCAGACCAGAATCCTTCCCATTCCACCACTTGCTCGATGGGGAGCTGGTGTCACTGAACACAAGCCTCCCCGCCGCACCGAATAAATCACCTTCGTCTCCATAGTTTTGCCCGTTTTCCAGATCACAACGTCCGTCCGCCTGTTCAAGGGAACACTCGTAGTGTTGGGTCGGACTCATCTGCTCAGAGTTGTTGCTCCCCAGCTCATCGACATGCCATATCGCCAAACCAGAGCAGGGTAACGAACCATCACGCCCAACCCTGTTTCGAGCCTCGACAAGGAAGTACTCTGCCGCGTTCAGCTGGTACTTGTAGAAGCGGTTTCCCTTTGCGTGCGCCTCCGCAGCCATTCCATTCGTCAGCGGCACGACACAATCAGCCCATCCCGCCTTGTACTTCAGATACGCACAGATCTGTGTAGGATTCTTGGGAGAGATGTTGCTCCCGGCACACATAAGACAGTAGACACCCACTCCCTGTGACTCATATCCGTAGTCATAAAGGTCAGGAAAGTCGCATACCATGTGGCCGTTCTCGTGGCAGAACGTTCCAAGAGACAGTTCACTCCCCATATTCGTGATTTGGTAGTCCAGTATCTTTCTTCCGGGGCTCAATTCGTACGGCACGTTGAGCCTGAATGAGTGCGGCCAGAGTCCCTCGGCCCAGTTGTTCACGCATTCGCCCGCATAGAACACATTCAAGGCATATACATATCCATCGTTGTCGGCGCTTAGAGAGGACGCATCAAAACCTTCCCGCTTCAGATGACAGAGAACCTCCTTTATCAGCTCATACGTTCGTGTCGGTTGACGAATAATGGGATTCGTGTAATACGCACGCGGATACTTAGCAGTATAGTAGGGCACAACAACGTTCGTGTACTCTAGCCTCTTGATCGAATTGTCGTAGAAGTAGTCGCGCACAGACCCTGCGTTTTCGAAACCGACATAACCAGGCTTGTTGCAGAAGTCATCAACTTCTTGCCTCTTTATCGTAGCTGGAGCGTCCGGAAACTCAACAAGCACGCACAGACCAACATATTTTCCCAACGTGCCCGACGTTGGTGGCGCCAAGTTTGGACCTCCCGGCACAAAGATCCCGCGCAGAGCAAGCGACTTCTTCTCTCTCCTCATCTCCCAGCGCCTTTTCAGTCCTCCAAACTGTGTGGCGGCAAGAGCCCTTGCCGAGTCCCTGGAAATGCGTAGAGAACTTCGGATTCCGAGAGTCTTTGGGTCGACTGTGTGCGCCCTCACACTTGTAGACGCATAGCTGTCGGAATCGGGGCTCAACTGCGCGTAGTTGTAGAAGCCGGTCACCGGGTCCTTGACTAGAGTGAAGCCATCCAGGGTCTCAAAAACGGCGTGGTTTTGATCTCCCCAACCTTTTACGCTGATCGTTGTACCGTCTGGCTGTGTGAATTTGAATTCCTTGCCGTAGAATGGAACTGACATGTATGACCTCCCCTACCACAGATCTATGTGTCCACCAAGAATCGATCGAGATCAATATTCAGAATATCTTCGAAAAATCCCAATTTCCAGACATTTGTTTTGAAGGTAAGGTCTTCCCGGACATTGCTTTCCAGGTCCGCACTCATTGCAAAGACTCCCATCTACAGGAGATGGAGACGGGAGCTGTTAGATCTTCCTTTGAATGGGTCGCCATAACTAACTTTGTGAACCGAAATCTGTTCATTGATCTAGACGGGTTCGGCTCGGCAGGAACGACAGCGTTTTTCTTGACGCCGAAGGGTTCTTCGGAAAGGTAGGGTCTGTTTTTGAGGGGCCGTCCATGGTACGTATGCGTCAGTAACAACCATACGTGCGACCCTGGAGGCCCATAAGCGTTAACCTACCGATCAAGTAATTGCCCCGAAAGTCTCATCAGGTCAGCATTTTGAGATGACTTACGTATCCCTCCGGAGCACATCACTGATTCTCCTACAGGTCCACAGAGGACTCTCTAATCCAAATCGGGTCGCGGATTTCGTCACGATGCGGAGAATTTTGGCGCCTGATCGCCTCTCAAGCGTCGGTGCTGGGAAGGTTCATTCCGCGCGCACGGGTCTGACCCGTGGCCTTTGGGCTCCTCACCGTCTCTTTACTTCGAGTCGAGCGAGGGATCACAGGGTTTGTAGCGGTGGAAGATCTGTTCGGTGCGGCTGGTGCCGTCGAGTTCGACCCAGTCCTTGTTCAGGGCCTTCAAGAGATGGGTCCGCTCGACCGCGGCCCTTTCTGCGTCCTTTGCCTTGAAAGACACTTCTGCGAGGTAGTCTACGTCCACCGAGTCAGCGGCTTTCCGTACGGTCCAGACTTCCACATCCAGCTCGTCTTCCACTCCCGGAACCTGGCCCTTCCATCGCCGACCCTTCACCGGTCCATAGACCTGGAGCTGCGATAGGTCCGCGTTGAGCATTTTCTTGATATGGGCGGGCGCGCTGGCGGCGACGGGTCTCGGAGCGTCCTTGCAGCCAGGCAGGTCACCGCCGAAACCTGGAAGCGCGGTGTCGAGCGCCACGCTGAGCGTCAGGCCTCTAGTGCCCCACTCGCGCTGAACCTCGTGTTTACCAAGATCGTTTCCGAAGTCCTTCTTGGCCTCGGCCAGCGCCTCCCGCCAGGCTTCGCCTTGCACCGTGTAGCGCCGTTTGAACGTGGTCGAACGCTCAATCTCGAGCTTCTTCTCTTTGGTCCTTTCCCTCACAATCCAACCTCTTCTGAAGAGCTTCTGATCGACCGTGTCGAGGAACTGCATCTGCCGGGCCTTTGCCTTCTTTTTGTCTTCCACCCCCAGCTTTTGCAGCACGTTCTCATTCAGCGAGCCATCTTTTCCCACCAGACTGCTTTTGAGCGGGATCTTGACTTCGTCCGAAATCGAGGACTCGTCCGCGGCCAGCGACGGGAGTTTCGCGGCGAATAAACTCATTGCCAATGCCAGTAGCACCGTTGTTGGGTTCATAGAAACCTCCTGAGGCCTCGTTCCCGTCCAAGACTGAGCCCACGATGGACAGCACGTGCGGCGGCGAAGCGCACACAATCTGACTCGGGGCCATTGTGACAGCGACCCCGAGTCTTGAGAATGATCTATGGTTAGTAGAACGACTGGGAGCTGTTACTAGACGCGAAATTGCCCTGTATCAACCCACTCGTTCTTCAGAAGCGACCACCAGTCCGTCGCCAATCCCTGTAAGACATACTGATAGGGCAACCATCCGTAACCATCGATCCCCCACTCTGTGCCCCACGAATTTCTGATGAGAAGAGCACCGATGGTTTCCTGTCCCCCGGGGTTCGCGTTTTTGATCCTAGTAGAGTCATCGTAGCCGACCGCTACCACGGCGTGACCGCCCACGATCTTGTCGCCTGCCGTGGGGAATGGGATCAATCCGGCGGAGTTCGCTTGAGTGTAGGAACTATACACGGTAAACCCGAACATTGAGGGGAGACCGGCGCTGAGGCTTGTCTTGATTCGATTGAGCAGCGTGGATCTCTCACTTCCTGGCGGGTCGAGGCGGTAGTAGGTGATCGCCTGAAAGTTTTGGGCAAAAGCATAGCAGAAGGCGGTCGGCTCCGCGTCGAAATCGGGCGACTTGTCTGTATACTGCCAATACTCCTCAGGAGGTGCGCCGAACAGCGTCAAACCGCCCATTGTTGTGCGCAGAAAGGCCCCCCTATCGCCCGTCCAATGCAGCAGGTTTCGGCTGACCTTGTACAGAAAGAGGCGAGAGGCGTCGATGTGCTTCCCGAAGGCCCTCTTTTCGAAGTATTCCACCAGCCCGACCGCGGCATTTGCTGTGCAGGAGCCCAGAGCTCCTTGGTTCTCGATCGGGGAGCACCATTCCCGCAGATCGAACGCGGCCGGTAGGGCTTTTTCCGACTCCATGACTCCAACTTTGCCCAGCATTGCTTTGATGGAGTCCTTTTGTCCCAAAGCATACAGTCTTGGAGCGATCTCATTCTGTTCGGCAGTGTAATCGCGAAAATCCGGGTAGTCAGGCAACCACCCCATTGCTCGCATTTCGGATTTTTCGCTCATGCGTAACTCCTCCTTGTAAGTTAATCGTCGAGATTTACTCGATATCCTGCTGACCAAGTAGACGGCTGTGATGGACGTCTATCGACGGATCCGTCGCGACTCAGACGACCAGGAGTAAGACACTGCCTTGGCAGCGTGACGCCTCGTACATCGAGTCGGTTTGCGGCTCAATGAATCGAAGCGCGCCATCGTCTGCAATGAACCAGTTGATGGCGTGGTAGCCGCTAACCCAATCGAAATTTCCCCAAACAATGCCAACGCACAGGCCGAATCTGAGGCTACCGGTGTCGTACGCGTGGATGCTCATCTCGCCCTTCAGCACATATGCGAAGTCGTCGCAGTCAAACCGCTCAGCCATCCAAGTCCGGCGGTCCAACTGGCTGGCGTCAAGGATCTGTTGAACCTCAGGGAGAGTGGGAAGGTAGTACATGCCGTCGCCATAACGAATGCCCGGGTCGGAAGAGAACTTGCCAGCCAGATGTCGATGCACCGTTCCATGCACCACGTTTGCTGGCACGACCGATCCTTGAGCCGCCCCAGGCTGAATCTCTGCCCCCTCGCTCTTGATAGCCGTGATGCGGCGACCCACAAGTCTTCCTTCCAATGGTTGCCACTGTGGCCCCCCAAAAGAAACCCATCAGAGCTACATGTTCTGTCATCCATGTCGAACGAGAAATTCGACGGAAAAGTCGCGGTCGCAAGCGCGACAATCGTTGGAGCGGATCCATTGCTCTTCAAGTAAAACAAAGAGGAACTCTCCTCATTGCATCCCTTGGCGTAGGATCTTGTTTTGCAGGTCTTGACCCAAGGGTGGAAGCCTCAGCATCGCGTAGAGAGCGGCGATCTCTCCACAGACCTCATTGGTGGCTGTAATACGTTCCGTGCGCTCAACCTCGTCCATGTTGTGCTTCAGAGACGCAAGGTCGAGACGGAGCGAGTTCGATTGCTGGCAGAGTTTAGACAGCTTCTTCTGTGTATTCGTAAGTGCCCCGTCTGGACCTCCAGACTGGACGAACTCCGCATATGCTGTTAACACTGAACTCAAAAGAACAAGAATGGACCCGAGAATCTCAATAACTCTATCCGTACTTGTTAACAACGCAACAAAGAGTCCAGAATTCAGCACAAGAGTAATTATCTGAGCATAAAAGGCCTTCCGCCGGGCGGACTCAATCCGCTCGCTAATGTGCTCGAGTGCAATTGTACACATGGAGGCCGCCACTTCAAGGGCCGCAATCGACACGTCATACGCGACTATGTCAATTTTTCTGGAGCCACCCTCCGGTATGCCGATTCGAAGTCGATTCTCTGCGGGATGATCTGTCTGAAATTTTCCAAGGATCATCGGCGAGAAATCGCTTAACAGTCCTACGATCTCGTCCAACATGATTTGGTCTCCTCATGATGTAACCGTTCTGCAACCGCATCACAGGATGCGGACCCGCGTTCAGTGCCGGACGATTGTCTCGCGAACTATAGCCCGGCTCGTTCAAGCGCATCGAGACATGGGCAGAAGGGTCGAGTGTGAAACAAGGTCTGGGAACCAGATGCAATCGACCATGGAAGTCGGATTCCGATTGCCGCAACCCGTGTCTAGGTCAAGACTAGCCGCCGGCAAGCGGCTACGTCGGTTTTTCGTCTCTGCCTGGAAGTCGGCGTTCTGCTTGACCAGTCGGAGAAACGAACCAGTCAGTCGCCGGGCGTTGTAATGTCTGCTCCGGGGGCACATAATCCTGCGTGGCGTTTCCACGCGTACTGAAGATCAAGGAAACAGCAATCATGATAACGATAGATACAGCCAGTAACAAGAATGGATGGAATGCGCCATCGTCTGGACTTCTCAGTAACATCTGGACTGGGAGTGACCTCTTGGAATATTCACGGTCATCTGCGGAGGCGACCCGCTCATATATGTCGCCCGACATGGACAGACGGCCGCCGATGTTTAGCAGAATTTCGGGAATCACAATCCGGAACGTGTCCGACGAAAGTCGTTCAAGAAACTCCATGTATGTACAGGATGTCGACACTGCTGCTGCCAGTCGATCCACCACGTCCGTCGACTGAATGGTCGACTCGCCGCCGATGCCAACTCCGGGGCTGACAGAGGCGGACCCGCACCCAACCAGCAGGAGATCGACGGAATGCTCCATGGCGATCGCTTCGACCTCAGACACAGAAATGGCGAACACCTGTCGATCGTTGCTGTAAATCATGACATGGTTGCTCTCCAAATGAGCGGAGATCACAAGAAGTCCATCACGACACCTGCGAACGAGATCGACGAACGTGCTTCTGTTCAGAGTTTGGGCGTCGACGTCAATGCGAACGTTCGCAGGAATCTTCTTCCGAAAGGTCTCTGAAGTCTTTCGATTGTTAACCAACATCGCGATATGGAGATGTGGTATGGCCCGGGCAAGATGCCGATGGAGAGCCGCCGATGGGGACTGTTCATCGAGAGCGAAGCGCCGGAAAAGCCAACCATGATTGGCTTCAGACACTCGGTAAAAGGGCACTGTTGCACCATCGTGGTCTTGCAGAGTGATAGTTTCACGTATCGAACCATCTGGAAAGACCAGATTGCTCTTTGCAACGCCTAGAAGTGAGAGGTTTCGGAACTTCGACGAACCGAAAACGGAGGCGTCCACAAAGTACACAAAGTGATCTTTTGCGAACTTGGATGCGTCACTGTCGAATAGGTTGTCGTTCATATAGTCGGTGACGTGTGCAAGTGGTGTGTCCCTGAATCCCTTCCTTGGACCAAGGAGGTACGACTCTCCATTGTACTTCACGGATTTTTGGGGCCTATACGTAGTCTGAACATATAGGTATTCCTTTGAGTCGTGGTTAGTAACCTGAATATGCACCTTGACCGAACGCATGTCCTCTGTGAGGTCTTTTCCAAGAAACCTTGTGGCAAGCTCATACTCCTTTTCGAAACCCTGGATCTGCCCGAGCGGGCAGATTTGCGTCCATTCGGCGTGAGTAGAATGTGCGGCGCTAAGGACGACGAGAAGAAGGACGAGCCGGATGCGGATGGTGGTTGAATTCATGTTCCCGCCTACAAAGAAGTTCTATTCTTCCTCCATAACTGCTCTGGACCGAATAGGGCCTGTATGTCCTGTTCAGTGTCGCAATGTTGTAGAGAACTCTTGAGCAGTCCTTTCCTTTCCGGGTCTCGGACCCAAAACCATGTCGCCGATCTGTGTCGAACGCTTGCTCAGTCGGCGTCCGCAGTAGGTCACGCCAAGAAAACGCATGATACGGTTTCGATGACGGCTTATTGAGGTCATCACCGCGCACGATAATGTGCAGACGGGAGCAAATTACGCGCACATTTCTCCGCAGCAGAGCCTCTCAGCTGCGGACAATAGGCGACGGGTGCAGAGAAGCGCGCCCCTCAATTGAGCCATTACCGGAGTGCACAGAGGGGGCGCCTCCCCATAAGCGTTAACCCACCGATTGAGGGTTTTCGTCGAGAGCCGCATCTAGTCAACGTTTTCAGAGGCCCAACATATGTTTGTTGGCGCATTCGTCCAGTGAGACCACTCGGCATGACGTCGTGTGCAAGAACTGCTGACGGTCGGGCTGTGCAAACATGGTGGTCAGGTCGCCTCATGACACAAGGTTAACGCCTATGGGGCGCCTCCCACCGGAGACGCTCTGGATCGTACTTATCTCACCGCAGAAGAGCGTGCGATACGATAGCTCTGTGCAAGAGGGCAGAACCGATGAAGATTTTGCCGTGGAGTCAGGCCTGCATCGTGCGGCTCGGTCTTTACTCGACGTCAATCGCCTGTCGAAGCCCTCGACTTCATGAGAGCGTGGCTTACGGTTCGTAGAGCCGTCGGAGAATCGTTTTGTCCATTGCCGAAAGGTCGTTTCTGGCGTGGCTGTAGTCAGGATGCATAATCGACTCCGGATCGTAGGAGTGATGAAGGCCGAGAATGTGGCCTATCTCGTGAAGAGCCACGTTGAATAGCAGATGTCCGGGCCCTGATAGCTTGGCAAGCCATCTCACCGCGGTGTTAAAGTGCAGCGAGCCTCGCCGGAACTCGTACGGGTCGTCTGGACCGAATGCGTGGGCGAGAGTGGAATTGTCGAACTCGACACATTGAGGATGTCTGGGGGGAGCCCAGGCAAAGGCGACTTCGAAGTATGAGTTTCGCGTCGGAACGATGGTCAAGCTATTCGTCACATCGAGCCAGCGAGCAAGTGCTGCCTCCACGACTTGCTGCTGCGTGGACTCTGGAAGATCGGTGTCAAAAGTGAGAAATGAGTAGGTCAGACTTCGCCTATTGACAGGCCATGGATGGCCCGGGCCTGGCGCTGCGACTCCCTCCCGGAGGATATCGGGGACTCCGCATCCGGGTGCGAGCAGAACATCAAGAGTGGTGTCTGTCGGGCGCCCGGTCTTTCGAAGACCGTAGTTCTTCTGAAACCTTTCGAGCGCCATCTCGACCGCCGAAGTATTCGGGTGGCCAACCAACACGCCGGGAAGGTAACCTCTCCGGGCCAACTGCGACTGAACAATCTGTTCTTCCGCCGAAACCTTGAGTACTGCCACTCTTCTCGTGAAAGAGTCAGGATTTTTAGATGTTCGCTTCACGTTCATTCCCCCTTGCTAGTTGCGTGCCAGTCATGGAATCGCCAGAACGTCATCGATAACGACGACCTGTCATTTTTTGAACACCGTGCGAATTAGCCGAGAAAAGACGTCGGCTGGAGCTGTGAATCCGAAGAAGAACTCTGCTTGGTGCCCGGATTCAGTGAACCCGGAGCCGGTCGTCACCGTTGATCCAACGCCAACGCCGCGCAAGAGCACATCGGCCTTGCGAACGTTCAGACCGGCCGCGATGTCAATTCCTCGACCCGCCAGATAGGCGATCCCCAAGAATAGATTGTTGCCAAAATGATCCAACCCCACGCCGACCAGCGGATTGAATCGCCTCTTGCCGTGAGGTTCCTCAACGAGATCGCGGCCACCCCAATCCCAGACGTACGGAATGATACAGACCGCCGCATCAACTGTTCCACAAGACCGTGTTCTTGCCACAGTGCTCAGTCCGCCCGATTGTGGAGAGGCAAAGTACCGATCAATGCCGGTTACTCCAAATACGCCGAACTTGGCCTCAAAATTGTACAGTCTTCGTACGGGAATGAAGTAAGACTTTGTTTTCTGTCGGTCCTCCCACTTGTTGGCGTCATTAGTCGTTTGTACCGGGATTTGGATCTTGAGCTCGGTCGTCTTATTCAATGGGCCGATCGTGTATTCCGTCATCTCATAGCGAAAGACTTTGCATTGAGCAGACAAAGGTCCTCCATCCTTTAGAGCGATCGCCTCCAAACCCAAAGTCGTGTAAATGGGAAAGGTCGTGATGTCGGCCTTGTCCACCGACACGTGGTAGAGTTCCCTTTGTCTCGAGTCGACGAGTAGATGGACGATGACACGGTCGTCCGTGTCCACGGGTACTAGAAAACGGTGCTGAGGGAGTCCCTTCTCGTCGAAGACAAGGTGGACGCGGTTCTGGGCTTTTTCGTCATCAGCCAACCTCTTGTCGACGAACTTGAGGGCCTCGGCGATGAGCTTCTCCGCTTGATCGTGATCCTGATCGTGCCAGAAACCGATTGTCACCTCCGCAGGTCTAGCGGCTCCGGGCATGGAGACTCTGACGGTGTCGCCAGGCGTTGGGTCGCGCGTCACAGCGAGTGTAATCACCCCTTCACCGAAGGATTGCGGAGCGTACTCCACTGAACGGACGAGTGCGGGAGAATCATTCGGCCTTGCTTGCGACACTTTGCAGGCTCCAGATCTGAGTTCCGAGTTGTCGGCGGCATAATCCAGTTCGATGGTGTATTGACGCGCGCCCGGTCTTATCGGAATCGCATAGGCCGTGCAGGTTCCGTCCTTAATCGTTGGTGGGCTCGTGCAATCCGGCTTTTTGTCTTCGCCCTTCTTCGAAGGAGTCAAATTTCCGGTTTCGCTCTTTGAGTCTGGAGAGGGTGTGGGACTCGGATTTGGAAACAGTGTTCCGCTAGATTTGTCCGGGTTGTGAAGACCTCTGTGAAGACGGCTTTTGCGTTTTGTACCGGCTTCACACGTTGACAGCATGGCGAGTACGAGTGCGGCTACAAGGTATTTCTTGTACATGGACACGCCCCTCCATTGATTTTGAGACGAGTCGACGCGGAAGACGTTCTATCAACAGAGAAATATCGATTGTGTTGCTCCTCGATCTGCTCTATTCCTTCCATCGGAATTGAAGGACGCCTGGGTTACACGGGCGGCACAAATCATGAGGCGCGTCTCGGCGATTCACCTGGACACGGACAGAGATCTTGGAGGGCCCGATGAGTGCTTCCATCGCG
>Ga0074195_1004128_pt1 | contig 12379 bp, 8 predicted proteins | sample EPASupsiteHSE623_FD_64525 | JGI IMG/M metagenome (GOLD analysis project Ga0074195, IMG submission 64525) | Bioremediated contaminated groundwater from EPA Superfund site, New Mexico - Sample HSE6-23 | ecosystem: Environmental > Aquatic > Deep subsurface > Groundwater > Contaminated ...
GATCCACATCGGTGAGGGCTATCTCCAAAATGCCTCCATGCTCCCGCATGGCATGCGACGCATTGGTGCAAAGGTTCATCAACACCTGGTGAATCTGGCTTGGATCAGCCATAACCATACCGCCGCCTCCTTCCTCGGTAATGGAAACGCTCTGGCGAATTTCGATGGATTTCGGCAGAACGGACTGCAGCAACCTGACGGTTTCTTTCACGAGAGGACTGATCTCGAGCGGCTTTCTTTCTTCTTCGCTGGGACGGCTGAAGGCCATGATCTGCTTGACCAGGTTCCTGGCGTGGCGCGCGGACGCAAGAACCTCCCCCAGCTGATGGCGCAGCGGGCTTCCAGGGGAAAGTTTGAGAAGCGCCATCTCCGTATAGATGATGATGGGAGTTAAAAGGTTATTGAAATCATGGGAGATCCCTCCAGTGAGGGTCCCTACGGCTTCTATTTTTTGCGACTGGCGCAGCTGCTTTTCCAATTCGATTTCATGGGTCACGTCACGAAGGGCGCAAATCATATGCGTTCTGTCCCCACCGTCAAGAACCGCAGCCTCGCCCCGCCGCCCGTCCCCCCGAACATCTTCAAAAGCTGTCCCCTCAATCCTTGCATAAACCGAAGGCTTCCCTTTCTTCAGGAGTCTTACTTCGCAGGTCTGTCTTGCATCTGTCTCGATCACTGATCTGCAAAAGGCATTGAAAGCGGAAATACTGTCCGGGCAGATAAAGAGCTGGAACCACTTGTTGACCAGATGAGATCTTTCCACTCCCAGGAGCGCGGCCCCGGGCAGATTCACATCGAGGATCATCCCCGTTTGACTGAAGGTGAAAAGACCGACGGGCGCGAAGTCATAGAGGCTCTCATACCTGCCGGAAACCACTTCGACCCCTTCCGCGGGATGTCTCGGTTCCTGCTTCTGCATTTCAAGAACAACTTGATTTCTTTGAAGATGACGGGGCGCCACCTGTTCATCTCGTTTCGCCATGGATCGAACGGCTTCAGCTTTGACATTCGGCTTACCCCCTTCTCCCCGGGAGCGAAAAACATCGATCCAGAGCAGCTGTGGCTTGTTTTTCTCCATGACCGGACCTCGGCATCCAGTGTCTCAGAAATGTGCACCGAGAAAGGGAGGTTTCCCCTTTCCCACAACAACCACTCCGCAGTGTGAGCACCACTCGAGCCGGCACAAGGCCTTTCGGTGGCAAGTGGAAAAAACGGCAGCACGTAGAATACAGATTAGTGTGGGGGACGGAAAACGTACAGTCAGGTAAACACGGTATTATAAGGTGGGAAAGGCTGTATTCCTTCCCTCGCCTACCGGTCGATAGACGGGGGAAGGACTGGGAAAACAGTAGAAGAGGAGCGAGGGCTGTGCATCACAAAAGGACGGCTGCACAGCCCTCGAAGTGTCACACCATCCCTTCAGACTGATGGAAGAGGAATATATACTCCCCCTGGTTTACCTCGATCGTGAGGTGCGTTCCTTTTGATTCGGCATAGGCAAGCCATGTCGGCTCACCATCGACACAGCATTCATCACCCTGAGAATGCCTGCCGGTTCTTCTGTCAAACCAGCTCAACACCTCAGGATCTTTGCCGTATTTCCTCGCCTCGGCTACCGCCCTATCCTTTGCGCAATCGAAACCGCAACCGGGATCGTCGATACTCAGATGAAGAACAGGAGGTGGCAACATTTCTTCCGATGGGATTTCACATACTTCCATCCTCGTTACCTCGCTCTGGCTGCTTTCGGGGTTCAAGTTTAGAGTTTCAGGTTTCGCTGTCTCCCGTCTCGGGCCATCTCCTAATGCGCCCAATACGGATAGAGATGAGACCTGACCCTCTCGATTCCTTCGAGCAAATCTCCGTGCTTCTTCTCGTCGGCCAGAAGACCTCTCATGAGAAAGGTCTGAAGTCCAAGGCTCTTGTCCGTTACCTCTCCGATCGTCTCTTCCGCCAGGGCTGCGGCCTGACGCTTGAGATCGACGTGTTTGCGAATCAGCCCGATCACCTCCCCTATCTCCTCGGGGCTGAAAGACAGAGCCTTTCCCTCAAGACTTTGAGCGATCACTTCCTCGATCCGGGCATGAACAACGGCGTCGTTCTCGATGATATCCATCACGAGACAGATGAGGGGATTGGCGCAGTTGGCCTTCACTTCCCTCACCAGAGACGCCGATTCCATGTCCCTTTCCTGCAGCATTGCGACCGCTTCACGAAATTTCTCGTGCTGCTCCTTCATGGTCATGGGAAACCTCCTTTGAATGAAGCAAGAGGCGAGATTTCTACAATAATCTAAGGCGCGCGGCGAGTATTGCCAGTTGGCAGGGATGAAGGATTTTGTGTGCAAACAGCCACCGTCAGTCGAAAGCCGGAATCCGGAAGGAATCTCCGGGCCCCCCGGCTTTCGCCGGGGTGACCCTTGGTACCCATAGATTCAAGTGTTACAAGGACCTAGCACATGATCCTAATAGATGTACTCAACCCGCTTATCCACCTTTTCGACGACCTGGACGCCGAGTTTTGCCATTTCCTGCCTGGCGAGCTTGCTTACCGTTCCAGTGACCCACGCTTCGTATTTCTTTAAGTCGGGATTGGCAGCCTTGTATGCAGCCATCGCCATCGGGACTCGCTGACCGGCCCGCTCCGTCCAGATCCCGTGATCCAGCGGCAGCGGAATGAGCACCACTCCGTTGGCGGCTTTGGCAAAAGTCAGAGGCCCATAGACGCTGATTTCGCCAATGGGTCCTGCTTTCGACTGGTAGCCTCTCAGGGTTTCGGCGATATTCATGAAGAAGTTGGCCGATTCTTCATCGTCTGCCGACAGCGCCATCTGAATGAAAGCATCCCGTCCCCTGGCCCCCGACAGGGCCTCCAGTGATTGAACCATGACCGTCTCGTGGGTCGGTGTGTAGGATGGATGATCCAGAAAGCGGGTCGCGAGATCCGACGTAACTCCCATGGCTTGCAGCTTTTCCTGGTTCATTTGCCGGAGCCGCTGAGGCGGGTATTCCCTGAGCACATCGTTCAATTGCTGAGACATCCTGGTAATCGACACGGCAGCCACTGCCGGTCCCCCTACCGGTGCAAGCGCGACCGAGAGTGACAGAGAACCGAGGGCGGTGGCCCAGGCCACACTGTTGAGCTCCTTTTGCAGAACGCTGTTGCTCGAATAGACATCGACCCCCAACCGGGCGGCCAGATCTCTTTTGCTGGAGGATACCGCCAGTGCCTGCTCAGCCTTGCTGTCCTCGCCGGGACCGGCTTTGGCCGTGAGTCCGGTTTTCACATTCTCAAATACCCTTGCGACCCCCTTGGGAACTCCGCTGATGGTGTCCACCGGGTCCGTCATCAGATTTGATCCGAACTCGACAGACTTGGAAGCCGCCGTCTTGAGACCGGCCATATAGGCCTCGCTCTTCTTGACTTCCCGCAACGCTGCGATTGCCCCGATCTCGCGGATCAGTTTGCGAAGGGCAAGATCCCCCGTTACCTCAAACACGCCAAAGTCCGAATCCACCGTATAAGTATGCATGTATCCATACGAGACCACGGTGTTGCGAACGCGGTAGCTCTTCCCCGAAATGAGTCCCGGAGGAAGGACATCCGATGCGTTTTCATTGGTGGGCACTTCAAATTTCTGCGCGCCCATTGCCGAATGGATGGGAAACTGAAAAAAGGCCAAGATAAAAGGACCAATTAGCAAGAAATGTTTGAGCCATTTTTGTTGCAAACCAAGATTGAACATCGATGTCTCCTTTCTGTGCCTGTATAGGACTGTTCTAGACTTCGGCTCCCAAGAGCAGCACTCGACCTCTCTGTTGAAGCTCGCAGAGCCCCCTCCGCCTAAGTACAGGTCCACACAAGAAAGTGAACGAATTCCTGGGATCGCCGAGTTGTACTCGGCGTTTTCCTGGTTGACTCGCCGAGTACAACTCGGCGATCCCAGGTGGAAAGCCCCACGGGATTTTGTTCACGTATTTGTGTGGCGCGGTACTAAGACGCTCCCCTTTTGCATACGGTCTATTCCGCAGCGTGACTCGCTTTCGGATTCCCTGGATTTGGGTGATAACAGGAAGCAGATCCATTCTCAGTCAGAGGAGGTATCCGTCCCCTCACCCTTGCCGCGGGTAAAAGCGAGGGCGTTGAGCAGGGACCGCTCGCCGAAAGGTTTTCGCAGGAAGGCGACCGCCCCCGCTTCATTAGCCATTTCCAGCCATTGCGAGTCATCGTGGGCTGTCATGAAAATCACGGGGCACATCCTCCCTGAGGCAGCAAGCCTGGCCTGCAGATCAAGGCCCGATATGCCCGGGAGGCGGATGTCAAGAAGTAGGCAGGCTCTGTCCCACACCAAACCGGATAGCAGGAAATCTTCGGCAGATTCGAAGGTGAGCACCTGATACCCGTTGGACATGAGCAACCGCTTCATGGCCCGCCGCACCGACTCATCATCATCCACAACAAGCACAGTCAGGGGATCTTCATCCACGGCGCCCTCACCTTTGCTGGGAAAACATCTCGATGATTGGTCGAATATGTGGCTGTCTCTGCAGGAAAAACTCAACGAAATACCTGACACAGGCAGAAGTACCTGCTCGACGTGCGTAGATTCTAGCGGAATTGGGACGGGAGAGGCATTGGACTTTGGTCCAATACGGAAGGTCAAACCCCTGAAGAACGAATGCTCAATCTTTCGGCAAAACGGACAAGGTCCGGCAAGGACTGGGCGCCGAGCTTTTCCATGACGCGAGCGCGGTGCACCTTGATGGTCTTCTCGGCGGTCCCGAGATCGAAGGCGATCTGCTTGTTCAGCATACCCGTGACGACGAGCCCGAAGACCTCATATTCACGTGGAGTCAATGTCCTGAGACGCTCGCGGAGCTTCCTCAGCCGCCTTTGCTGCCGTTTCGCTTCCCGGTCCATGGCGATGGTCCTGGAAACGACATCCAGCAAGTCTGTGTCCAGAAAAGGCTTCTGAAGAAAATCAATCGCTCCGGCCTTCATGGCCCGGACACTCATGGAGACCGTCCCGTGCCCGGTGATGAAGATGATGGGCAGGCTGATTTCTCTTTCGGCCAGACGCTCCTGCAGCTCCAAACCACCCAATTCAGGTATTTTGACGTCGAGGATGAGGCAGCCCGGCGCATCCGGGTACTGAAAATCCAGGAAACCCAGGAAGCCCAGGGCTGATTTAAACGTCTTGACATCATAGCCCGCTGACCGCAGCAACCTCTCGAGAGATTTCAACACCGATGGATCGTCATCAACCACGTACACGATTGGCCTTTCGTCCGTCATGGCTGCTCTCCTCGGTCCAAAGGCAGCGAGAAGTAAAAGGTGGCGCCGCCTTCCCTGTTGTTTTCAGCCCAAATTTTTCCGCCGTGGGCCTTGATGATGGTCCGACTGATCGAAAGCCCCATTCCCAGACCATCCGCTTTCGTTGTGTAGAAGGGCTCGAACAGGCGCTCCATGCCGTTCTGGTCAATGCCGGTGCCCGCGTCTCTGACCGACACCACGACCGCCAGGCTATCTTGTTTGGCTGTTGTGATGACCAATTTCCTCAGAGGCGGTGGAGTATCCCTCATGGCGGCGGTGGCGTTCAGCAGCAAGTTCAAGACGACCTGCTGCAACTGCACGCGATCACCGTGCACGCCGGGCAAATCGGAGTCCAACTCAGCTGTGATGGAAAGGCCTTCCAGGAAAGAGGCGCTGCGAACCAGCGCCATGGTTTCCCGAACGGCATCATTCAGAACCACCGTTTCGCGGCGGGAGGACTCCTTCTTGACCAAAGTCCGAATCCTCCGAATCACCTCGCCCGCCCTCCTGTCATCCTGAATGATGTCATCGAGGATCATCCGGACTTCGTCCAGGTCTGTCGTGGAATTCGAAAGGAAACGCTGTGCGGCTTCGGCGTTGCAGAGGATAGCTGTCAGCGGCTGGTTGATCTCGTGGGCCAACGAAGTGGCCAACTCCCCAATGGTGACGATTCGTGTGACGTGCGCGAGCTCTTCCCTGTGTAACTGAGCCTCCAGTTCGGCGCTTTTTCGATCGGTAATATCCCGATTGCCGGCCCGAATCCCCTGAAACTCGCCTTGCTCATCGGTCACGGGCCTGCACGCATGCTCAATCCAGCGGATATCTCCATCGCGCGTTCGGATACGGAGTTGAATTTCCCGGAATTTGGGGGCCGTCCGACTCTGTCGAACGTGTTCTTCCCAGATCTCGTGATCCTCCGGATAGACAATTCTGCCAAAAAGAGAGGAGTCCTCCATGAAAAGCCGGGATGAATAGCCGGTAATGCGCTCACAAGAGGGTGAAACATAGAGAAACCTTCCGTCCGGTGCCGACCAATATTCCCAATCGTGGGTGAAATCGGCCACCGTCCGATATTTCAACTCAGCGTCCCTAAGGGCGTGATCGGCCCGGCGTTGTCTTCTGAGACTGGAAACGAGCGCGGATATGAGGAATGCCTGAATGATGAGAATCGAAACAATCCCGACGGTCTGCCATCGGTATGTTTCCCATACGGAAAAATCCCTATGGCGCACATCGCTGCCCGGAGGCAGATCTTCCTCACTGATTCCCCAGCGCTTGAGCTCGCGCGCGTCGAAGATACGCACATTGTCGGATTCCCCTGGATACTCCCCTTCGTCCGGCCTCTCTCCGGACAGGATACGCAGCGCCACCTTCGCTGTCCTCGCTCCTTGTTTGGAGTGGCTGACCAGATGCCCACCCACGATTCCCGAACCGATGTACGTTTCAGAAATACTGTAAATCGGTGCGTTCGCCCGCCTGGAAATGAGAGCCAGGGCATCAGGGGACTTGAAGGCTTGTCCTATGCCATCCTGAAAGACGGACACATAAAAGACCAGGGAGTGCTCGGTGAGGCTCGAAACCCGATCGATGAGCTCATCCATCGGGAGCCCCGATAGATAGCAGAGCTCAACCTGGCTCTCAAAGCGGCGAAGGACTTCCCTGGCCATGGCTTCCAACGATTGATCGAACCGGGACGCCCCAGTCACGACAAAGACCTTGCGGATATCCGGGTGGAGACGCATGGCCAGAGCCAAAGTCCCCTCCATATCCAGCCGACCCGTCACCACGGCTGCAACGGGCATCGGCGCTGGATTACCGAGTAACCTGGAGTCCTGATCGCAGAAAATCACGGGCACTTTGGAAAACGATTCGGGACTGTATTCCGCCAGGAATTCGAGGGATGGACGCAGAACGGCAACAATCAGGTCGATTTTAAGATCAGAGTATTTCTCATGGTATAGCTCCATGAGCTTATCGTGGTAGCGTCCATCCGGGAACCTGATCAGGTCCATGCATTCGACGTAGAATTCGAAATGGTAATCTTCCGAGGCTGTCAGTGTTGACCGAAAACTGGCATCAAAGCTGATGAACCCAGGCATGTTGCTCTCATACGGGAAGAGGATCAGAATCCTCTTCAGAGGTACCGATGCCGACAACTCTTGAGAAATAGCGAAGATCAATACTCCGGCAGCCAGAAGAGCGACCAGATTTATGGTGCGGATCGTGGGTCTCATACGAGGCTTGTCTCCGGGTGGGACCAGAGAACAGAACGTTTCGGCTCACAATGTGCGTCTAAAAAATGATGTCGAAGTAAATTAAGTGGTCAGGACTATCAAAGCAATGGGGGGCTTGAAGAGCTTTCCGACTCTTCTTTCTGCTTGCGGCGGGTCATGGTTCTGCGGCGAGGAGGTGTTTCGTCTGTCTATCCACTACTCATGGACATGACGCGGAGGAATTCTCCCCATTGGACCAAGGTCCACAGGGCACCGCGCGTGGAATCGTATTCCTGTTGTTGCACCATCGCATCGTGAACGGAAGGGGGCACACCTGCCCCCGGCAAATCATCCGACGGGAGTGGCTTCAGCCATAAGGGGACTCACATGTCGTCTCCCGTGAGGCCCCTTCAATCTGATTCGGACGAATCAATACTTCAACGGGCTTGCCTCCGAGACCATCGTAGCCTCCGTTTCCTGCCAGCCACCGCCAAGGGCTTTGTAGAGCTGGACGATGGTAAGGAGCTGGTCGAGAATGGTCCGGGCAAGGGTGTTTTCGGCCGGGAAGAGGTTTTGCTGGTTTTGAAGCACTTCGTAGTAACTGGCCTTTCCGGCCACGTAACGCTTGAGGGATACCTCGACCGCCTCCCCGTAGGCTTTCACCGCGCGGAACTGCTGTTTACGCACGCCTTCGAGCTTCTCGCGGGAGATGAGGGCGTTGGACACTTCCTGGAACGCGTTGAGGGCCGTTTGCTCGTAGGTCAGTTTGGCCTCTTCCCAGGCTGCTTCCGCCTCTCGATACTGGGCGACCAGCGTGCCTCCCCGGAAGAGGGGGCCCGTCATGGTACCCGCGACAGCCCACAGGTTGGCGGTACCGGATGTGAACGCGGACAGCTCCGGGCTCACCTGGCCGAGCAGCGTGGTGAGGCCGATCTGGGGAAAGAAATTGGCCACGGCGACGCCGATCTGAGCATTGGCGGCACGCAGATTCTGCTCCGCCTGGCGGATATCCGGACGCCTTTCCAGCAACGCCGATGGCAAGCCTGCGGGAATTTCCGGCGGACCGGCCTGCTCCAGCAAGGTGGCATCGCGCTCGACGGGACCGGGGTTGCGCCCCAGGAGAACATTGATCTGGTTTTCTTTGAGCACGATCTGCCGCTCAAGCTCGGGAATGTTTGCTGCGGTGGTCCCCACCAGCGCTTCGGCGCTCGAGGTCTCAAGCTTTGAGGCCGTCCCACCCTCGAGCCGCAGGGTGAAAATCTTCAAGGTTTCTTCAAACGACTGTGTGTTCCTTTTGGCGATCTCCAGCTCGAGATCGAGCTCGAGCAGCTCAAAATACGCCTGCGCCACAGCACTCACAAGAGAGACCACAACCCCCCGGCGGCCTTCTTCCGTTGCCAGGTATTGCGCACGGGCGGCTTCATTGAGGCGGCGAATCCGCCCCCAGAAGTCTATTTCCCAGAACACATTCAAATCAAAGAGACCGGAGTCGTCCGTTCTGCCCCCGGTGGCACTGGGAGTCGTCAGGAAGCTGTTCTTGCCCTTGGCGACGATTCCCTCGTAAGAAATCTGGGGAAAAAACTGACCCCGTGCCTGAGCGGCTATCTGGCGCGCCTGTTCGACTCGAGTCACGGCCACGCGCAAATCGTAGTTGTTTTCGAGCGCTTCGTGGATGAGCCGCTGGAGCGTTTCATCCTCGAAAATGTGCCACCATGGGAGATCGGCAAGAGAAGCTTGCTCTGCCGAAGTCAAGGCACTCCGAAAGTTTTGCGGAGAATCGACAACGGGACGTGTGTAGTTGGGTCCGACAGCACAGCCGCACAGAAAGAAGACCAAAAGAAGCCAGAGGGGCAATTGCTTTACAATTTTTTCCATCGCTAGTGCCCTCCGCCGGTGCTTTCGGTTATCGGTTTATCCGTTTGAGGTAGTTCATGCTTTACGCCGCGATGAGACCACTTTTCGACCACGTAGAAGGTCACGGGGATGAGAAAGATGGCGATGAAACTCGCCATCATCATCCCGCCGATGACGGCGAACCCCATCACCTGGCGGGAGAGTGCCCCGGCGCCGCTGGCCCTGGCCAGCGGGACACAGCCCAGGATGAAGGCGAAGGACGTCATGAGGATCGGCCGAAGGCGCAGTCGCGCTCCCTCGAGGGTCGCCTCCATGAGGGGTTTGCCCTGGTCGTAGCCCATCTTGGCGAACTCCACGATGAGGATGGCATTCTTGGCGGCGAGCCCGATGAGCATGACCAGACCGATCTGCGCATACACGTTGTTTTCGAAATGGCCGATCCATAAACCCATGAACGCTCCAGCCACGGCCACGGGCGTGCCGAGCAGCACGCTGAACGGCAGGGTCCAGCTCTCATACTGAGCGGCGAGAATCAGAAAGACGCAAAGCAGCGAGAAAGCAAAGATGATGGCCGGCGAGACACCTTCCTGAGCCTTCTTCTCCTGGTAGCTCATCCCGAGATAGTCAAAGCTCATCTCGCGCGGCATGGTCTGAGCGAAGACCTCCTCCATCGCCTTCATGGCCTGGGCGGAGCTGTAGCCGGGCTTGGCGGAGGCGTTGACCTGCGCCGAGCGATACAGGTTGTAGCGCATGGTGAATTCGGGGCCCGCCGTTGCATGAATTCCCGCAAGAGCCGAGAGCGGCACCATGTTGTCGTCGCTGTTGCGCACAAAGAATTGTCCCATTTCGTCGGCACGAGTCCGGTAGTCCCCCTCCGCCTGCACGTAAATCTGCCACTGGCGCCCAAACCGGTTGAAGTAGTTCACAAAGATGCCGCCCATGAAGCACTGGAGCGTCTGGTACACATCTTTTAGGGGAACGCCCTGCTTCAGTACCTTGTCTCGGTCCACGTCGACGGAGACTTGCGGGACCATCGGACGAAAAGTCGTGCTGACGCTTGCCAGCTCGGGTCGCTCGCGGGCAGCGGCAACGAATTTCTGCGCATTCTCGGCCAGGAAGCCAATGTCCTTGCCCACGCGATCCTCGAGGATGAAGGTCACTCCACCGGAGGCACCGATACCAGGGATGGCCGGCGGCGAGAAGGCAAAGCCGATGGCCCCTGAGATCTCGCGAAATTTCCGGTTGATGTGAGTCATGATGGCTTCGTACTTCTCCTCGGGTTTCTTGCGCTTTGCCCAATCCTCCAGCGTGACGAAGAAAAATCCGCTGTAGGTGTTCTGCACCTGACTCAGCATGCTGTAGCCAACGATCGATGAGTAATATTTCACTCCCGGTGTCTTGCTCAAAATCTCCTCGGCCTGCTTCATGATTTCGTCGGTACGCTGTAACGAAGCCGCATCGGGAAGTTGCACCCCGGCGTACATGTATCCCTGATCCTCCTCGGGAAGGAAGCTCATGGGGATCTCCTTGCCGAGAAATCCCGTGAACACGGTGATGCCTGCAAGGAGCAACAGCGATATGGCGCTCTTGCGGATGAGCAGACCGCAGGTGGCGACATAGCCTCCCGTGGCAACGTCGAACACCTTGTTGAACCACCGAAAGAAGATGGCCAGCGGACCCCGCGACTCTTTTTTCGGCCGCAGCAGCAAAGAGGCCAGAGCGGGGCTCAGGGTGAGAGCGTTGAAGGCGGAGATGACCACCGATACGGCGATGGTGACCGCAAATTGCTGGTAAAGGCGCCCCGTGATTCCGGGGATGAAGGCCGTCGGCACGAAAACGGCCACAAGGATGACAGCGATGGCGATGACCGGCCCGGATACCTCCTCCATGGCTTTGAAAGTGGCATCCTTGGGCGACATTCCGTGCTCGATGTGGTGCTCTACGGCTTCGACCACCACGATGGCGTCATCCACCACAAGACCGATGGCGAGCACGAGGCCGAAAAGCGACAGGGTGTTGATGGAAAAACCAAACAGGGGAAACAGGGCAAAAGTGCCCACCAGGGACACCGGCACGGCCAGAAGCGGGATCAATGTTGCGCGCCAGCCCTGCAGGAACAAAAACACCACGATGATGACCAGCACCAGGGCTTCCACGAGGGTGTGCTCGATCTCCTTCATACCCTCGGTGACGGCCAGGGTTGTGTCGAGAGCGATCGCATAATCGAGGTCCTGAGGGAAGCTCTCCTTGAGCCGCTCCATGAGCTCTTTCGCACCTTCAGCGGCATCGATGGCGTTGGACCCGGGGAGCTGGTAGAGGGCGACGAGGGCCGCGGGCTTGCCGTTCAGGCGACCGATAAGGTTGTAGGTCTGAGATCCCAGTTCGATGCGGGCGACGTCTCTCAGGCGCACGAAGGAGCCATCCGGCTGCGCTCGAACGATGATCTCACCGAATTCCTGTTCGTTTTCCAGGCGGCCCTGGGCACGGACCGCGTAGGTGAACTCCTGCCCCGGAGGCACAGGCTCCGCGCCGATCTGGCCGGCTGGGTTCACGGTGTTTTGCGATTGAATGGCCTGGACGATTTCGGGAATGGTGATGTTGAGCTTGGCGAGCTGGTCGGGCTTCACCCAAAAACGCATGGAATACTGGCCCGCACCGAAGATCGTGACGCTCGCGATTCCGGACACGCGGGTCATCTGGTCGTTGATGTTGATGTAGGCGTAGTTGGCGAGAAAGATGCCATCGTAGGTGCCGTTGGGTGAGTAGAGAGCGAACATGATGAGCGGAGCGGAAGTGGACTTCTGCACCGTGACCCCATAGTCGCGAACGTCCTAGGGCATTTGGGACTCGGCCTGTCCCTGTCGCATCTGTGCCAGGATTTGATCGGTGTTCGGGTCCGTCTTCACGTCGAAGTTGACGTAAAGGGTCATCTGCCCGTTGTTGGCATTGAGGGAATACATGTAGTTCATGTTGTCCACACCGGACATCTGCTGTTCGAT
>Ga0074195_1004129_pt1 | contig 12379 bp, 12 predicted proteins | sample EPASupsiteHSE623_FD_64525 | JGI IMG/M metagenome (GOLD analysis project Ga0074195, IMG submission 64525) | Bioremediated contaminated groundwater from EPA Superfund site, New Mexico - Sample HSE6-23 | ecosystem: Environmental > Aquatic > Deep subsurface > Groundwater > Contaminated ...
AAAATGGAAACGGCCATTGCCAGTCTGGCAATGATATTCACAGGCATTATTACAACCCTTATCGCCCCTGGTTTTGTGCCATTTCTTTTACATTTGATGGGTATAACCTAAAAGCTTACGTGTTTAATAATTACAGAATTCATATAGATCCGAAGAAAGAATAGAATCTAATTCTTGTTCGTTTTCTTTCTGTGTTTGTGTGAAAATAAATCCGAATATATCAAGATTAGGGTTGTTCACTTTACGAAGTTCCAGGACATTTTCAAAGGAATTACATAGTTTATCATAGTTAAATGCTGAACAGGGAATCGCTGCATCCGGTTTATCCAGCAGAATTAAACTATATAGAATATTCTCTGTCCCATGCAATATCTTTGAAAAATCAGGTTTTTTATTTTGCAAAAAGTACTCTATTGTTCGAATTCCATATGCATAGTAAGCAACATCTGTACAAGAAAGACCAGCAAAGCGCATCGGATTAAATTCAATGGGACAAATTCTATTTCCATCTACTCGTACTTCAACATGCATAGGTACATTTTTCAACTGCAAATATTTATTGGCTTCTGCCAGGAATTGCTCAACCGGCTGTTTAAGTGAATCGATAATTTCTTTACTTGTATAATATACTCTGTCACTAACATCAGTATCAGATGCGAATTTGTGCGTAAAAATATTTAAAATCACTGCTTTTCCCACATCATTATAATAAGCATCTATCGCATATTCTGTACCTGTAATATACTGCTCCAAAATATATTTTGAGTCACCAATTACTGAACTTGGGAAGTTTGTTATCCAAGTTTCTTTATTTTTTTTGATATGTATTAATGCTAATTCAAAATCTTGCTGATTATAGATTGTATATACTCCTAGACTCAAAAAACCAATAGCCGGCTTCAAAACCAGAGGCATTTTTAAAACTTTACATTGAATTTTTTCAAGCTCATCTTCAGTAACTTCTTTATAGAAAAAATCAGGATACATCGGACGCAGCATTTCCCTGAATTTGGCCTTATCTTTCAGCATTTTTATCTTTTTAACAATGTCATGGTCAGGCAAATTCTTATACAGCCAATCTAACGCATTTTCGGATGTAGTATAGATCTTGCCATGTTTCTCAAAATCAGCTTTCATTTGTTCATCGGTTAACAAGTTTAATGGATACCGCATTGAACATTCTTGGGCAAATTCATTGTTTAATACCGGAATATTATTCTGACTTAGGTATTCCAACATTAAATCTGATATATATGGTTTTTCTAAAATAACCATTGCTCTCTATCCCCCATCGCTTAATTATTATTGTTTGGTTTTCAAGATTATAGCATTGCATTTGTTTTGCATACAATATTATAATTGTATGCAAAACAATTATGTTGGGGAAAGGAGTATTGTTGTGCCTATAAATTCATTCGAAAACTACCCCATGACGTGGAAACCGAATCTTTCTGGTATAAAACCGCCGCTATATAAAGCTTTGGCAAATCTTCTGGAAGAAGACATACAAAAGGGAAATTTAAAGCCGGGAGATATGTTACCTCCCCAAAGAGAATTAGCTGATTATCTGGATATTAACTTAAGTACAGTTTCCAGAGCGTTTAAAATATGCGAACAAAAAGGCTTAGTCAGCGGAGCTATTGGCAAAGGTACTTTTATATCTGCAGATGTGCATGTTAACAGTAAACTTTTTGACCCTTTAAAGACAAAGGGTTTCATTGAAATGGGTGCTACTTATCCATCGCACAATCAGAATGAACATGTAATTAAATTCATTAAAAACATGCTAGACCAGCCACATATTACTGACTCTTTAAAATACACCTCATCCTGCGGAACGCTGCCGCAAAAATCGGCAGCTGTAAAGTGGCTTAAGAAGACCCACCTACAAACAACCGAAGAGCATATTCTGCTTGCTGCTGGTAGTCAAAATGCTTTGTGCGTAATTTTATCTTCTCTCTTTCAACCAGGTGATCGTATCGGCACTGATCCAATAATTTATGCCGGCCTGAAAACCCTGGCTAACATGTTAGGAATTCAATTGGTTCCTATACAACAGGAAGAACACGCAATGTCTCCTTTGGCTTTGCGTAATTATTGTAAAAACGAAGAATTAAAGGGAATTTATTTAATTCCTGAGTATCATAATCCAACAACACATTGCATGTCTCTGGCTGTTAGAAAAGAAATTGCCAGCATTATCAAAGAATACAACATCATCCTGATTGAAGATGCAATCAGCAGCAGTTTAAGTGAAAAGCCTGAGATACCTTTTGCCATATTAGCACCAGAGCAAACCATCCATATTTCCAGTACCTCCAAAGCTTTATGCGGCGGGCTTCGTATCTCATTTATCGTAACACCAGCAAAGTATAAACATTCGTTAGAATTAGCGTCATATAATATTAATCTGATGGTATCACCATTCAATGCTGAAATCGTCCGCCAGTTAATCGAATCTTCTCTTGCCGATAAAATCATCCGTGAACGCCAAGAAGCCATTGTTACCCGCAACAAAATTGCCAATTCAATTCTTAATGACTACCAGCTTCTTGGTGATACATTCTGCAATTTCCGCTGGTTGCTGCTTCCCGAAGGTTGGACCGGCAAAGCCTTTGAAACATGTGCAAGGAACGCAGGTGTACAAGTATATTGCGCTGAGCGTTTTGCAGTTGGCAATACCCTTGTACCTGCCGCAGTTCGCATTGCTATTACTGCGCCAAACGATTTATTGGAATTAGAAACTGGATTAAATATACTCAAATCTATATTAAATCAGCCAGATGAGTTTACCATCCTATAAAACCGGTGTCAGACTATTGTAAGATAAGCAACCAATGGTAATGTAACCAAGCACAGCATTGTCGTAATCATAATAGCACCAATTGCACATTCTTCATTAGACTCGTTAATTCGAGCCAACATAGCAATGGCAGACATGCTTGGCATTCCGGTAAGCATCGTAATGAATGTGACAATTTCGGGTTGCACATGAACAAAGCGTAATACCGAAAATACCAACAAAGGAACAGCTATCATTTTTATAACAACTATCGCATAGTACTCTATTTTTGCTATGAATCTCCTTACATCATAAAAGCAAAACGTTCCACCAATATAGATTAGTGATAGTGGTGTTGTCATATCTCCAACAACCCCAAGAGCATTATTTAATGTCGCCGGCAGCCTCCATTCCATTAAAATAAAAAAAATAGCTGAAACGATTGCCAGCATTGCTGGATTTACTATATTTTTGAGGTTATCCTTTAAAGAGCTATGATCTAATTTGTTCTGCGGCAGAGTCAGATGAACACCGATACTCCAAAGCAACACCTGATCAATGATACTAAATAGAGCCATGTACAACATTCCACGTTCCGGTAAAACACCTAAAATTAAGGGAATCCCGATAAATCCTACATTTCCAAACATTGTCGAGGCGTGAAAAACACGTCCGCAATCTCCCTGCAACGAAAATATTCGTTTCAAAGCGAGCCCTGTTAAGAATAACATGCTAAACATGAAAATCCCGGATAATACAACCTCGCTAAAGCAAAGGAACATGTCGCTGCGAGTTGCACCATTTATTGATTTATGAAAGATCATAATAGGCAGAATTAAGCGCATTATCAGTTTTGATAAATCACCCAGATTTTTCTCCTGCAGTGCTTTTGTTTTTATCGCAATAATTCCAATAAAAATTATAACTGTAAAAATTTCTAATTGTCTCAACACAAGATGAAACGATTCCATAAACTGCTCCTTTATGAAAATTATGACTGATACCTGTATGCAACGGTCATAATTTTATCTGAGACCCAACATTTCTAATACTCCCGCTTCAACAAGCGGGAGTATACTTCTACGTGCACAGGCTAACAGCGAAGTCCCTATTTCAATTTCTATTTATAATCCATTTACAATATTTTGAGGATGATTTCCTTTTAGCGCACTTTCTACATTGCCCCAGTTAAATAGATGGGCTCGTCGGAAAAAGCTTGTCGTTATGCCCCCAATATGAGGAGAGAAAATAATATGCTCTTTGCATTCTTCCGGCAAATTGAGTAAAATATTATCTTTTGTTGTTGGTTCCGGATGTACTGTATCTAAGCCAGCTCCGCGAATTTCCCCCATGACAATGGCATCATGTAAGGCTTGATTATCAACAATATCTCCTCTTGCAGTGTTGATCAGATACGCAGTTGGTTTCATCTTCGCTAGGAACTCAGCATTGACCATTTCCGTTGTTTCCGGTGTAGCAGGGCAATGAATACTAATAATGTCACAACCAGAGATTAGATCGTTCAGTTCCATAAAGGAAACATGATATTCTGCTTCCAGCTCCTGAGACGCTTTGTACTTGTCATAATAGAATATCTCACAGGCAAACGGGAATAGCCGTTTAGCAGTGGCTTTTGCAATATCCCCGAACCCAATAAGACCAATTTTGCAGTCTCCAAGTTCAGTTATACCTTCAACCATCAACCGCTGCTTCATCTCCATTTGCCGTCCTTCCCGCTCCAGTCTATCTCCGGTTAGGGTACTCCTGAGGAGAGCCAACATAAGCAGTATTGCCTGCTCTGCAACAGCGCCCGCATTTGCGCCCTTACAATTGCATACATAAATACCTTTTTCTTTTGCTGCCTGACAATCGATCCCATTATACCCAACACCTTCTGACTGAATGATTTTAAGGTTGGGCATTTGGCGGATCACAGTTCCGGAAAGTCTAGCAATAGCGTCAATAATAATCGCGTCTGCATCTTGAGCAGCTTGCAATAAATCCTCATCACGTGCTTCACACGGACAGAAAACCACACTATACTTTCTTACAATCTCTGGGTCAGGCATATATTTTTTGTACCGATCTTCGTTGCCAATAATTAAAACTTTCATATTTCCACCTCTATGCAATTCCATTTACCGCCAGTATAAACTCTCAAGTAACCAGAGAGTCAAGCAAAAAAATATCCGCTTATAAAAAATTATAAGCGGGCAAACGGCAATAAAATTTCAGTTATATACTTATCTATATCAATAGTAATACCGTAATCAATTAGTGCAATTTCTATAGAATCACCGATTAGTTCATAATGATGTTTTTTCATATATGCAAGCAATTTCGTATAATATTCTGCTGCGTCCATATGCGAACCTTTAAACCGGATTCGTAGGTATTCCCTCGCGGGAAAGGTAATGTCCGAAGCTGTAATTTGATCTTCATCTTCCAGAATCATAAATATACTGGAATATCGGCTGAATGTATTGGTTTTTAGGTTTGAAACCGATATGGAAAGACCAATCTTACCTAAAAAAACCTCCCCATCTATACCATAATTTTTAACTAATTCAGAAACCGGATATTCAATATCTTCACCCAGTTGATACTCACGACGTAAATAAGCAACGCGCCATTCAGAAAACTTCACTTCAGTAATGATATCCAAAGGAGTATTCATTGCATCCTCAATTTGGCCTATCCGCCGGGAAATTTTCTTCTCAATTATCTCCAGTTCTCTTTTTTTGCGGGCGATTTCCGACTTTTGAGCATGCAACATGGTCACAAGCGTGGTTATGTCACGACAATTGCAAAACTCGAGAAGTTTTTTGATCGGAACGCCTAAAGCACGAAGGTATTTAATTGAATTTAGCCGCTCAAACTGTTGTGTCGTATAATAACGGTACTTGGTCTGCTTATTAGTGTACTCTGGTTTCAATAATCCAATCTCATCATAGTACCTAAGGGTTTCTATTTTAACCAAAAATAGTTTTGACATTTCGCCAATAGTAAAAAACTCTTTCATTATAGCGTCCTTTCGGATACAAGGAGACATTCTGGTTTTATCCTATACTTTAGCCACAACATTCTTTCTACCGGTATACAAATATACAGCCCCTCGCTTTGTAATGTAAAGTGGAAATTCGTCGCAATTCCACTTTATCCTTCCACAGTATCCAAAATATCTTTGTAATTTATTGTTTCTGTTTCACGTTTTCCTTGCCCGCAAAAATATAAATTGGGGATTTCTTGTTAATCTTTCATATACGTTGGGATGTAATTCTTTGAATTGTTCTGTCGGCATTGGTTCTACTAACTTCTCAATTATAAATCCCGCCTCTATTACTGGTGAGATTATTTTACATAAAGGCCTTCTATAAAATTGTACTTTTACTTTCCCTGTGTTGGTTTCCCACTCGTCTTCTATTATCTCCGTTAAAAAGTAGTTTTCCCTGTCAAAACTCACAAAGTCCATAAATGGATGATGCACAGAAAAAACCAAAGTACCCTCTGCCTTTAATACTCTATAAAATTCGGACATTACAAAATTCCAGTCTTTAATATAATGAAGGGTTAAGGATGACACAATAATATCCAGTGATTTATTTTCTATGAAATTTAGGGGTTCATTGAGATCGGCCCTTCTAATGTCAGCCTTTTCACCAACTCTCTTTCTTGCCATTTCTACCATATTGGGGCTAAAATCTATCGCTATTACCTTTGCACCATTATCCAACAACCATTTACTATACCAGCCTGCCGCACAGCCAGCATCTAGTACTGTTTTCCCAGCAACACTAGGAAGCAATGACAATGTAGCCGGTCTTTCATAATACGCATTAAATGGTTTGGTATCAACACATTCAAAATAATACCCCGCCATTTTCTCATAAGAATCAAACGATATCGATTTCTCATTAATCAAGGGTTTGGTATGTAATAAGTTTGCCAACGCTACTCCTCCCAAGATGTGTTACAATCTAAGCCAATCGTTCTCGGACTTGGTGGTTAAAGCACTTCTTAGATACTAACACCAATTCTTTTACCTACCGATTTAGGCTTTGCATAGTAATGAATTTACATACAGGGTATTATAAATATAGCGTGACGGTTCTCATTCCTAAGCCTTTATCCGCAACATAAATGAGACTTAATTCAGACAGGTTTACCGCCGTCTGAATTAAGTCTCCATTTATAACAAGCTATGTTGATATTGGAATAACTATGTTTCTGCCGATTGCGCCATAAATGACTTAGCACTTCGGACTTCTGAGGGGCTTGGCATAAGCCAAGGCTTTTCTTATCTTCGCAACGCATTGTAGAGTTTTGCTGATACATTTGCAATAAAGTCACTGGAATAGCTATGGTCACCTGTGCGGGTGTAAAAGCTGATTAAAATTGGATCATGTCCGTCCTGAATGACACCCACATCACAAAGCACATCATCCAATTCACCGACTTTATGAAATACCGGTACTTGCATATAGCGGGGAATTTCATCCTGAAAGATCGTGTTGGCCAGGTCATCTTTTAATCGCTTCACATGTTTTTTGTCAATATATTTTTCCTTGTAGATGGTCTCGAGAACCTTTGACATCTCATAAGGCGTTGTTACGCTATGATAACTGTATTTTTTAAACGCCTGTTCATCATGGATTTCCGTCTTACTTAACCGTAAATCCCGCTCGACTTTATCAAAGCCGTCTTTTTTTGTTGTATCAAACTCATTGAGTAATGCTTCAAACGTATTGTTATCGCTTACTTTTATCATTAGATCAATGTCTTGATCATACTCATTCTGCTTGTAGGTTGGCGCTTTGGGATAAAGATATTTATATGTAGCTAAAGCTACAATCAGCTTACTCGTGGAGGCTGTAGGGAAGATAGTATCCTGGTTATATTTTATTGTCTTTTCTGTTTTCAAGTTTTTGGCAAACACTCCAACTTGTCCGTTAAACTGTTTTAAATCATTGGCTATTTCTTTTTCTAAAGCCGGCGATGCACTGGCTGTTGCGCCAGACAAAGCAATAATAACTGTCATATATATTGGGATAAGTTTTTTTAGCATAAGATTCCTCTTTTCTCTGGATATAGTTGATTTTATCATTAAACCATAGAGCAAATCACGATTTCCCCTCATACTATATATACATTTTTAATGTGTCAAAAATATGACAAAAATGAAAAGTTTTATCTTTTCCACAGTAAAACATAGTCTTAAACAAAGACAAGTGAAATCATATGAAGAAACACAAAAAACTTCAAGAGCTAACTACTCTTGAAGCTTAAAACCTTTAAACAGGGGATTAAACTGCCGCTTTGCTACTTCTGCTTATCCTTACGGTTAAATATTGTATTTTTTTCTGCCTGTCGGCCAATAGAAAACTTAGAACTTTTAGTGGCCTTTTGGATATTCTTGTAACTGGATTTAGGTGAACCCTTTCCCATCTTATCAACCTCCTTCGCTAAAAATAATGCTACATTTATGTAACAACGAACTCCCACCGCCGTAAGAAGTGGGATCCAAAGAATGTACCAAGCCGATATCCTATTAAAAGCTGGCGAAGGCAGGAATTCATACGTCCCCAGCTTTTTGCTATTTAATCCTGCGACGAGTATCTCCTTGGCTAAAATCCTAATCTATATTATACCACCTTTTTGAGGAAACAATAAACCGTCTCTAATATTCCATAATAGGAATATTAGAGACGGTAGTAACGTCTTACTTAATTTTTAATCACATTATACATAAATCTCGTCCCAGTCCAAAAGCTCGTACCTGAATCCACCTAGAATCGAATAACGACTCAGAATCAACTTTGCCAACTTGCCACAGTTAGTATCATCCTGCATTTTTTCTATTATCAAAGCACTATTTATCGTTTTGTTGAACATATAATAGCCTCCAGTTCTATCTACTAGTTTCTGTTAGCTATAATATATCGCACTGTCTTATCAATTAAAAATATAGTTTATCTATACTAATATAGTTATAAACAATATTTCAAAAATTCTAGTACAAGCCGTGTCAATCCATTATGAAGTTATACTAGGGCGTGGTTACTGACGCTGATCATTCCAGCAATATATCGAGCATTCTTTTGCGGTTATTAATAAACTCTTTCGTTACGATGTAGTGTTCTGTCTTTTCATATTCAACGATATCGATACTGTTATTAGATATTTGTATAATTTTTGCATTCGGATACCCAATTATAATAGGCGAATGGGTTGCAATGATAAATTGCGAATGTAAATGCACCAAATCATGTATTCTTGAAATCATCGCCAGTTGCCGCATTGGGGAAAGAGCGGCTTCTGGCTCATCAAGTATATATAATCCGTTGCCTTTAAATTTGTTCATGAAAGTTGCGAAAAACGCTTCGCCATGTGACTGCTCATGCAACGACTTTCCTCCATAAAAATCGCTGACATTAAGTTCGTCTATTTGTGTTGCAAGATTATAAAAGCTTTCCGCACGTAAGAAAAAGCCATCTTTAGGTTTTTTGACTCCCCGAATTAACCGAATGTACTCATGTAATTCCGAATGAGAGCTTCTCGTAGAAAATGTGAAATTTCGAGTTCCCCCTTCGGGATTAAATCCCCAGGCTATAGCAATTGCCTCTAGCAACGTAGACTTACCCGTGCCGTTTTCCCCTATGATAAATGTAACCTGTGGATGAAACTCTACATTATCTAAATTACGAAAGATAGGTAGCGAAAAAGGATATTGATTAAAGCACTCAATTCTATCTTGCACTATTTCTATGGAACGCAAATAGTGCGCCGATTTTAATATTTCCATATATAACTCCTGCGGATACATCGAGACGGTTGCTACCCTGCATCCTAAAGTTTTAGCCAACGATATTAAAATTCTACCGGTTTAAAACTTTGTCTCAAACCCCAAGGATATTCCGTGGGCATCATACCCAGGATTATGCGTTCTAAAACCGTTAGAAACATGCATTAACATATATCCGACATTTATTGATGAGTTTTCATCGAATTTGTAAATAAATTTGGGTCCGACCCGCCACATAAAATTATAATGCCGGCCTCCTGCGGGAAAAGGTTTATCATACAAGATAACGCCACCACTTATATCAACTGCTGCCGATAACTTGGGCGAATAATGCTTTTCAGCGCGAAGCATGTAAATAGGCCCAATGCCGACAGCCGAACTCTCTTGTAATTGTGTCTGGTTCTCAAGGATTACGTTTCCAAGCGGCCGCGTAATTGTAATGCCTCGATATATAGACTTATTTTTAGTTTCAGAAATTTTCTTAAGTATATGCAAGGATACCGTATCAAGATCACGGTCGTTCTTGGAAGAGGTCAGGTAGTCCCACCCCAGTTCCAGCTTAGAATCAGCAGCTTGGCAGTAGGAATTTCCAGGCAGAAGAATCAATAGGAAATTAATAACAATTACTAGGCAAATTAATCTACGCACAACAGGACACTCCCTTTATGAGTTTTCTATATGGTTAACCATATGATTGTTATTACATAAAAATAACCATAATTTCCTTTTCAGTAGAACATGGTTATTATTCTATATCTGCATTAGTTTCCCTGTTAAATTCATTAATTATTGTAAGGATTTGTTGTCCGATAAGCTGCAATTGCTTTAGTGGTTTTTTATCGCTATTTCCGGTATAATTAAACAAATTACAACCGAAATAATATAGACACAAATTAAAGTAATACAGTCCGCTCTCAAGAGCTGGTATATCCTGCGCTTAAAGCCAAGCCGTCAAAAATAGCTTGGCCGGTACTTCCTTAGTATTTGAGGTGACAATAGTTGGCGTTAAAAAGACCCTATGTTAGTTTGCGAACTAAAATCATCATATTGGTTTGCGGTGTGGTTGCCCTGGCTTTACTGGTAACCAATGTACTGATCAGCAGTAATATTGCCTCCAACACGCAAAAAAATCTGGCTGAAAAAGCATCCGATATTGCCCGCATGACAGCCTCTTCACCTGTAGTGATTGAAGCTTTACACAACCAGCGAGAGGATAGGGCTATTCAAGCCTTTACCAGCAAAATTCTCGAATTAACCAAAGTAGAGTTTGTTGTCGTAATGGACATGAACGGTATTCGCAAATCCCACCCTGACATAAGCAAAATTGGACAGCATTTTGTCGGCGGTGATGAAATTGCGGCCCTTCAAGGCCAAGAATATGTTTCTGTTGCTGCAGGAACATTAGGGCCGTCATTACGCGCTTTTGCTCCGATATTTTCCCCTGATGGCAAACAGCTGGGTGCCGTTTCTGTGGGTATCTTGCTTGACGACGTGCAGCAAACAGTTGCTGAAGGCAGGACCATTATCTACTTCGGTACAGGGCTTGGCCTGCTGGTAGGCGTTTTAGGAGCCGTATTGCTTGCCCAAAACATAAAGAAGACATTGTTTGGACTGGAGCCTTTTACGATTGCCAAGCTGCTTGAAGAACGCAGCGCAATGCTCCAATCTGTCAGAGAGGGAATTCTCTCAGTTGATAAAGAATCCCGCATTACCCTAGTCAACCAGGAAGCCGCACGTCTGTTTCATCTTGCCGGCATCAACATTGATCCGTTGGGTAAAAAGGTTGATGAATGCATACCTAATACCCGACTTACCGATGTACTTGAATCAGGCCAGGCCGAATTGGATCAAGAGCAAGATATCCACGGAGTAGTAATTCTGACCAATCGTTTTCCGATTATTGTTAATGGAGAGATTGTAGGAGCAATTGCTACGTTTAGGGACAAAACGGAAATAAGCCAACTGGCAGAGCAGCTTACAGGCGTACGTAATTATGCCGAAGCGCTTCGTTCCCAGGCTCACGAGTTTAGAAACAAATTACATGTAATTCTCGGCCTTGTGCGAATGGAATCTTATGACCAACTTGCCAGTTATATTAAAAACATTGCTCATAACCAACAAACCGAAGTTAACTTTGTCGGCAGCCGGATTAAAGATCCGGTAGTAGCAGGGTTTCTGCTGGGAAAACTAAGCCGTGCAAGGGAACTCGGCGTAGAACTTACACTGACAAAAGACAGCTTCCTACCCGAGTCAACCGATCCAGAGGTCATTCATGAACTGATTACCATAGTCGGCAATCTCCTGGCAAATGCGTTAGAAGCGGTAGCCACTTCTACTCTAAAACAAGTTAATGTCTATTTCCACTATGCTAGTAATGAATTAAACATAGAAGTAATAGATACCGGCCCCGGCATTAGCCCAGAGTTACTAGAGGCGATATTTACAAAAGGCTATTCAACCAAAGCTGATAATCGCGGCTTGGGACTTTACCTGATACAATGCAGTTTGGATAGACTCGGTGGAGAAATTGAAGTTCTTTCAGAACCGGGAAATGGTACACGGTTTATTGTGACTCTACCATATGAAAGCAAGGGTGTGCGTAATGATTAAGGTATTGATTGTGGAAGATGACCCTATGGTAGCCGAATTAAACCGGCGTTATCTTGCCAGGATAGCAGGGTTTAAAGTAGTAGCATCCTCAAGTTCAGGCGATGAAGCGCTGCAATTACTGGAAAAGCATGATATTGATCTGGTTCTGCTCGATATCTATATGCCGGGAATGAATGGCCTGGATT
>Ga0074195_1004133_pt1 | contig 12368 bp, 9 predicted proteins | sample EPASupsiteHSE623_FD_64525 | JGI IMG/M metagenome (GOLD analysis project Ga0074195, IMG submission 64525) | Bioremediated contaminated groundwater from EPA Superfund site, New Mexico - Sample HSE6-23 | ecosystem: Environmental > Aquatic > Deep subsurface > Groundwater > Contaminated ...
TGCCCACGACGAGGTGTTCGTGCAGATCTGCCGGGACGTTCTTTGTACCGAAGGTGGGAAGGTGAAGCGTAACGGGAAACCGGTGATGCCCGATATCCTGGACGAATACATCCGGAAGCACTGCCCCCCCCCGGCACTGCAGGTGGTCTGATGAAACGTTCACGACGACGAATCAAGGGTCTCGGCTGGATCAGAACGAGTGCGGACATCCGGTCGTACAGAGTTGCCGCCCACGTCACGACAGAATCGCATCGGTCTCTCCGAACCGAGAGAATGCGGCTCTTTAGGGCGTGGGTTCGGCGTACCACGTTTCTCTCGCGTCAGGGCTAGGAACCTCCGGACCGGAGCCTCGTCGGACGAAGGTCCGACAGACTTCCGGTCCCATCTGACCATAGGGTTTGTCGCGCCAGCCTTCGTTCATGGAGCGACTTGCGGGGCCGGAGCCTTCGATGGCGCCTTCCCTGGAAGGACTCACACCGTGACTCTGCCTGCCGTACTCGTCGCCGATGACGAAGAGGACTTGCGCACCTTCCTGTCAAGATTCCTTGCCGATGCCGGTTTCTCGGTGCACGTCGCGGCGGATGGTGCCCAGGCCCTCGAGTTGATTGGCCGGGTGAGGCTGGACGCGGTCGTCACGGATCTCGAAATGCCGAACGTGAATGGCTTCGAAGTGGTCCGACACTTGCGAAGCAATCCTCGCTACGCGAATTTGGGTATCGTGATCCTATCCGGGCAAGACGATCGGGAGAGTGTCGAGCGTGGTCTGGAGCTCGGAGCGGATGATTACCTTCTCAAGCCGTTCTCGGGGTGGGAGCTCGAGGCACGACTGAAGTCCATCCTGCGGAGGATTCGCCGATGCGCAGAGCCGGAAAACGAACGCTCTCCGTAGAATCGTCATTGATCCGGAATGATCCGGATGCCGGGTCTCCTCTCCGGTTTTTCCGAGCGACGGTCTTGTGAGGCTCCGCCTCCAGCGATGACGGTTCATTGTGAGTCCGGAAACGGGAGGGGACTGAATTGGCTCTGAACAAACCCCAAGTAGAGCTGGTCCGAGACCCGGGACGACCGTCGGTCGTTGTCCTCTTGGCTGTTCGTGATGATGACGTTCGAATGGCTCTGGAGCAGGAGCTTCGAGCGATTCCGGACCTGCGCGTGACGGTGACAGTCGCTCGCGATCTGGACGCGGCCCGCCGCGTGGCGTCCCGTATGCGCTTCGAGGTTCTGGTGATGGAGCTTTCCATGCTGGACGGCTCCGCGCGCGCCGCAGAACTCGTCTCCGAGTTGGCTTTCCTGATACCCACAGTCGTGATTGGGCCGTCCGGATCCACGGAAAGGAGCCGCGTGGCGCTACGGGTTGGGGCTCGCGATTTCGTGGCCCAGGACGAGCAATTTGCCCAGAACCTTCCTCGCGCAGTGCGGGCGGCGATGGCCGTGTCCTGCCAGAAGGTGGGGCGTGCCCGTGGTGTGCCGCGCGTGGTGGTCGTACAAGGTCGCCTCGTCGGATTCGTCGGAATAAGAGGGGGTGTGGGCACGACCACGGCTCTTTTGAACTGCGCCGTGGCGCTCGCGCAAGGCCATCGATCGGTGATTGCCGCAGAGCTTTCAACATGGACGAGTTCATTCGCGGCCCAGCTTCGACAACAACCGTCACTCACACTGGCCGACCTCTTGACTACACCTGGCCACATCGGTCAGGTCACTGAGCGTTATCTTGCGCCGCTATTGCCAGGAGTACGGCTGCTTTACGGGTCTGCGACACCGCGCGCTCCGTCACCGGACGACGCGGAGCTGTTCGACCGCGTGATCAACGTGCTTGGCTACCAGGCAGACTACGTGCTCGTGGATTTGCCGGCGAACTTGCCCGAATTGCACCGTCGCGTGGTGCGACACTTGGATCACGTGGTGGTGGTCATCGACCGGTACAAGTCGTCGCTTGCCGTCGCGGTCGAGACGATTGCACGCCTGGATGCGTGGGGAGTCGCGAGAGCGTGCATCAGTCTACTGGCCATCGACAAAGACTTGGATTGTCGTGATACGAGACCTGCGGAGGCGCTCGCGAGCGAGCTCGGGTTCTCTCTGATCGGCTCCGTACCCGCGGCACCGATTATCTGCAGCCAGGCTTCAGGACGCGGTGTTCCCGTTCTGCAGTCGGCCGCCGGGCATGCGCTCAGCGCTTCGCTCACGGCAGCGGCGGCGGAGCTGGTGAAACTCGTCGATTACCAACGTCTCAAGGTGGCCGTGGTCAACGCGGATGACGGCGTCACAAAAACCCTGTCCGACCTTCTCAAAGAATCGGAGGCGGTGCGGTTCGAGCTGACCTTCGCATCGAGCGTCGATGAAATGCTTGAGGGTGTCACCCAGGGCGCCTTCCACGCTGTCCTACTCGTCCCGCGCGGGTCCGGCGAGGATTTCCAGCGAGATCTGAGCCGTATGGCCATTCTCTGCGAACGAATCGCATTGGTGGTTGTGGCACCGGTCGCGGACAGCAACCTGGTCAAAATGGCTACGGCCGCAGGGGCTCAGGACTGCGTCCATCTGCCGTGCATGACCACGATCTGGCTGGTGCACTGCTTGCTGAGTTCGATCGAACGGCAGCGAGTGGTGTACCGTCTTCACGTGAGGAATCGTGAGCTGGAGACATGCGAATTGGGCTACCGCAAGATGATCATACAGGTTCTGCGCGAAAGGCACCCCGATCAGGGAATGGTCTAGAGGACTCAGGAGACCGGAGATGTCCGATCAGGCAACAAAGGTGCTGCTCTTGGGTGCCACTCCGGCCCAGATGCGACGCATCCGGGAGACGCTGGCAACCGTTCCAAACAGGACTTTCGAAATGAGTCACCTCTCCCGGGTCTCCGACGCAATCTCCCACCTGGAACGGGGGGAATTCGACGTCGTGCTGCTCAACACGCCGACGCCGGGCACCGGAGCGACCGACGCGACCGACGACTTGGCCAAGGTCGTAAAGGCGGCGGCTGGCGCCGGAGTCGTGCTTCTCGTGCAACCGTCGGACGTCGAACTAGGCCGTCACGCGCTGGGCGCCGGTGCGCGGGCGTACCTGGTGAAGGACCAATGTTGGGAACTCGACGCGGGGCTGCTGCTGCGTACCATCGCGGCGGCAGGATCGGAGCCCGTCCCCACCCGGGCCGTGCGCCGCGATTGCGTCCCGACTACTTCGATTTTTGGGTTCGTCGGCGCCAGGGGCGGCACCGGAGCGACCAGCATCGCGCTTCGGGTGGCCCGAATCCTGGCTCGACGAGGCATTTCGACGACGTTGGCCGAGCTTGGAAACAGTCGCGGCAGGCTGTTCGCTGCCCTTGGGCTCGGCACCGAGAGACAGCTGGGACCGTTGACCATGCTAGACGCCGATCAGCTGGATTCAACGGCGCTCGACCGAGTCTTCTGCTCCGTGGAGCCAAATCTCAAGGTGCTCCTGGCCCCGCCGGCCGACGCGACTCAACGGGAGCTCAGCCCTGAGCACGCCCGTCGTCTTCTTGACAGTCTCGAATCCATGGTCGACTGCATTGTGGTCGATTTGCCGGCTCAGTGGACTCCCTCTCTTGAGACGGTTTGCCGGAGAAGTACCATGGTGTGCCTCGTGACGGAATCGGATCCGGCTTGCCTCTGGCACGCCCGCGTCGTCACGGATCTGGTCAAAACGTTGTCCGACGGCCGCACTCGTATTGGCGCTGTCCTTGTCGACCGGACGCCTTCGCTCGAGGGTGAGCTCGTCGCGCGGCGCGAGTTGAGTTGTTGCGACATTCTCGTCACCGTACCCGTTCCGTCCGGTTGCAGGCTCACGGTGGAGAAGGGCGAGGACGAGTCCCGGTTGCCGGGAGTAGACGTGCTGAACCTCCGCCTCGAAGAGCTTGCGGATCGGCTGTACCCTTGCCGAAAGCGCGTCGAGCAAGACCGCTTCCCTCTCGCGACGCAGTAGATCGCTCCCGCCACTCGCCCCCCGCAGTATGGAATCAATTCCATAGTCAACCTCTCGAGTATGGAATCGCATCCACACTCCCGGCGCGGTTCGCCGGTCGGGCCGGCACCCGGCATTCAAGGAGCACGTTCTAGGAAAAGCCCGCGTCGGTAGATCAGCGGGGAAAGCCAAGGACATCGCGTTTTCGCCAAACGATTGTTGGCACCCTCCTTGCTTAGGCACAAGTCTGCATAGGGACGAGGGCGAACGCAACCCGCGATTCATTCTGCAACCTGCCGGCGAGGGGGTGAGCAAGATCGATGGCAAAGATCCGGCGGTCAACCGGTTCTTCGAGCCTCGCCGAGGTCGAGGATCGCATCCTCGACAAGGGGATCGCCGTCGACCTGTTGGCGAAAGTGTCTCTGGTCGGAATCGAGTTGCTCTCGATTCAGATCCGGTTGATGATCTCCTCCGTCGACCGGGTCTGGATTTGAAGCCGAAGAAATGACGGGAGCGACCGCATTGTGACAGACCGGCCTTCAGGACCTGTTGCGGCGGAACGGGAAGATCTCCACGCCCGGTTGGACGAAGCCCAGACAGGACAAAACAGCCTTGGACACATCGGCGCGGCGGAGCGACTGGCCCGCTTGATCCTGGAGCAGTCTACCGAGGCCATCGTCGTGTGTGACGAGCAGGCCCGGGTTCTTCATGCCAGCCAGGGGGCACAGCAGTTCTGCGAAGGTAGCCCGCTCCTGCGGTCCTTTGCCGAGGTGTTCTCATTGCGATCAGAAGCTTCCGGTCCGTTCCATCTCGCCCCGGTTTTGCAGGGGGAGACTCTGCGGAATGTGGACATTACCCTGGATCACCAAGAGAGGGAATTCGACTTGCTCCTGAACGCGGGTCCGCTCCGCAGCGGCCAGCAGATAGTCGGCTGCGTCGTCACCATGACCAACATCACCGAGCGCAAGCGGGCGGAGGAGGCTCTGCGGGCGAGCGAGGAGAAATTCCGGGGCCTCTTCGAAGGGACTCGGGACGCCGTCATGACGATAGAGCCTCCTTCCTGGAGGTTCACCAGCGGAAACCCCGCCACAGTGAAGATGTTCGGGATGAAGAACGAGGAGGATTTCCTCTCTCGCGGTCCATGGGAACTGTCTCCCGATCTTCAGCCCGACGGGAGCTCCTCTGCCGAAAAATCCATGAAGGCGATTGAGACGGCCATACGGGAAGGCTCCCTCTTGTTCGAGTGGACGCACCGGCGGATCGGCGGCGATGAGTTTCCCGCTGACGTGCTCCTGACTCGGATGGAGCGGGCGGGGAAGGTGATCCTCCAGGGCACCGTCCGCGACATCACGGAGCGCAAGCGGGCGGAGGCGGAGCAGACACGGGTGGCGCGACAGCTGGAGTTGCTGCTCGAATCCACCATCGAGGGAATCTGCGGCATTGATCCGGAAAGCCGCTGTACGTTCATCAACCGCGCCGGTGCGGCCATGCTCGGCTTGCGGCCGGAGGAGGTCTTGGGTCGGAAAATGCATGAAGTGACACACCACCATCGGCCGGATGGCTCCGTGTATCCGGAGGAGGAATGCCCGATCTACCGCGCGCTCAAAACCAGACAATGCTGCCACGTGGCCACGGAAGTCTTCTGGCGGCGGGACGGCTCCAGTTTTCCGGTCGAATATTCCGCCAGTCCGATCATGGAAGACGGCATCATCCGGGGAGCCGTCGTCACCTACTCCGACATCACCGAGCACAGGAGGCTGGAAGCCCAATTCCGCCAGTCTCAGAAGCTGGAGGCCGTCGGCCAGTTGGCCGGCGGCGTGGCTCACGATTTCAACAACATTCTGGCTGTGATGATGATGCAGACCGAGTTGATCGGGACGGCCGAAAATCTGCCCGAGGAATTCCAGGAGGGCCTGCGACAAATCCACGCCACGGTCAAACGTGCCGCCAATCTCACCCGTCAGTTGCTCATGTTCAGCCGCAAGCAGGTGATGCGGCCCTGCGAACTGGATCTGAACGAAGTCGTTACCAGCCTCGCCAAAATGCTCCAGCGCTTCATCGGTGAAGACGTGCGCCTGCAACTCGACATTCACCAGCGCCCGCTGATCGTCCACGCCGACGCCGGGATGCTCGATCAGGTTCTTATGAACCTGGTGGTCAACGCCCGAGACGCCATGCCCGGCGGCGGACGGCTCATCATCGAAACCAACGAAACACATTTCACCGCAGAGGAAGCCTCTCTGATCCCGGACGCCAAACCTGGACGCCACGTCGGTCTGCGCGTCACCGACACCGGCTGTGGCATTGCGCCGGAAAACTTGTCCAGTATCTTCGAACCGTTCTTCACCACCAAAGAACCGGGCAAAGGCACGGGCCTCGGACTGGCCACCGTTTTCGGTATCGTCAAACAACACGGAGGCTCGCTCGTGGTCGAGAGCGAAGTCGGGCGCGGCACGACGTTCCGGATTTTCCTTCCCGCCGCCGAAGTCTCGGCCGTGGCCTCCACCAAGGTGATTTCGAAATCAAAGCCGAGCAGGGGGACGGAAACCATCCTTCTCGTTGAAGACGAATCCGCTGTGCGCATGTTGACGCGCATCGTGCTCGAAAGGCACGGCTATCGGGTGTTGGAGGCGGCCCATGGTGTCGAGGCGTTGCGGATTTGGGAGCAGCATGCCGGCCCGATTCACCTGTTGCTGACGGATATCGTCATGCCGGAAGGCCTTGGCGGGCGGGAACTGGCGGCGCAACTGCAAGAGCGCAGTCCCAAACTCAGAGCCCTCTTCACAAGCGGCTACAGTGCGGACATCGCGGGACGCGGACTCATGCTGCGGGAAGGCCAAAACTTTCTTCAGAAGCCGTGCCCGCCGGACCAACTCCTCGAGACTGTCCGCCGGTGTTTGGACGGTTGACGGGCGCGCGCTGCGACGAGACGGTTTTCACGAGGGCGAAGGGGATGCCCTGTGGCCCACCCGGACGAGGAGTCGTCGGCAGGGGGCTGGACAGGCGCCCATCTTGCGTAGAATGGCGAATCGGGAGGGGTGCTTCATGGCGGTAGTGGACCGTGCGCCTGTCGGTTCCGGCAGGGACCCGCGAACTCGCTTGAGAAGGGGGGCTGTGTGAGATGTCGACGGCCGATGGTCACCAGGGCAAGGTCCTCGTCATCGAGGACGAGAAGAAGCTGTGGGACGTCTTGCAGCGGGTGTTCCGCGACGAGGGCTGGGAGTTCTCCTTCGCGAGTTCCGCGGAAGAGGCGATGGAGACCCTCGGGCTGCCGGGACATCTGGACGAGCTGTCCGTCATCCTCGTCGACATTGACCTTCCAGGTGCTTCCGGTCTGGATTTCGTTCACTGGATATGGGGCATCGACGCCAATCTGCCGGTCGTCATGCTCTCCGCGATGGCCGACGCGAAGACTGCCGCGACGTACATGAAGGCGGGGGCGGCAGACTATATCACGAAGCCTTTCCAAACCAGAGATCTCGCCGCGACCCTGCATCGAGTCGTCGAGGCCAGCCGAGGACTTCGCCCTTTGCCGGGGGTCTTCCTCGATCATCAACTGAGCTTCCTGATGGGCCCGTCGGAGAAGATCCGCCAGCTCACCCGACTTCTGATCAAGGTCAGCTCGACCGACATGTCGGTGCTCATCAAGGGGGAGAGCGGGACCGGAAAGGAGATCCTGTCTCGGCGGATCCACGACCTGTCCCGCCGTTGTCGGGGCCCGTTCATCGCGGTGGACTGCGGAGCGATCCCCGACAGCCTGATCGAGTCCGAGCTGTTTGGCTTCAAGAAAGGCAGCTTCACGGGCGCCTTTTCGGACCAGGAAGGGAAGATCCGGGCGGCTGACGGAGGTACCCTCTTCATGGACGAGGTCGAGAACCTCGCAACGGCTACCCAGGTGAAGCTGCTCCGATGCCTCCAGGAGCGGGAAGTGACGCCGATCGGTGCCACCAAGCCGGTCTCCTTCGACATCCGGCTCGTCAGTGCGACCAACGTCTCTCTTGGCGAGAAAATTGCATCAAAAGAGTTTCGCCTGGATCTGTTCCACAGGATCTCGGAGTTTCCGCTCACCATACCGCCGCTGCGTGAAAGGCCCGACGACTTGCTATACCTGGCCGCGAGGTTCTTGCGAGAGTCATGCGAGGAGTTCGGGAAGAGCTTGAAGCCGCTGGAACAGAGCGTTCTCGATGAGTTGCTGAGACACCGCTGGCCGGGGAACGTCCGGGAGCTCCGAAATACCGTCCGACGAGCCGTTCTGGTCAGCCAGGATCGGATCTCGACGTTGTCGATGGAGTGTGAAGAGATGGATAGGTTCCGGCAGTCGGGTTCCGGCTGTATGGAGGACCAGATCGTAGTGTCCGCCCGGGCGATCGTCTCGGCCGAAGAGATCCAGCAGGGTAGGGTGCCGTTCAAACAGATCCGCAACCGGGTGGTGGCGGAGATCGAGCAGGGGCTCTTGAAGGCCGTGTTGGAGCGTCTGTCGGGGAACAAACTCCAGGCCTCCAGGGTCCTTGGCCTCGACTACAAGACGGTGCACGCAAAGGCCAAGGCGCTGGTCGAAGGGAGGGTCTCTCGTGACGAAAAAGAAGAGTGACGGTTCCGGTGAGCAGGGTGCGGGGAGCGGCCTGGGAAGTCTCTTCTCGGGGCTTTCGAATCTGGTCGAGAAGCTGGGCGAACTGGCCGAGAAGGGGGCCGAGCTGCGCCGTGAGGGAACAATCGAGGGCTCGGGCGGCGACAAGGGTCTCAAAGGAGTCTACGGGTTCACGGTCAAAGTCGGGGGAGGCTCCGATCGATCGCCACGAGTCGAACCGTTCGGGAACATCAAGAAGGATGCGCGAGGAGAGCCGACGGTCAGCGAGGAGCGGGAGCCGGTCGTCGACGTCTTCGACGAGTCCGACCACGTGCTCGTGATCGCAGAGATGCCCGGCGTCGATCTGCAACATGTGAAGACGGAGGTCCGCGGGGATGTGCTGGTCATATCGGCCAGCACGAAGGGGCGGAAGTACCACAAGGAGACGCTGCTTCCACAGAGCTTCGAACCATCACGGATCAAGACGTCCATGCGCAACGGTCTTCTGGAAGTGCGTCTCGAGAAGGCCTCCTGAAGGAGCACTGATGAAAAGCAGCGCAACGAAGCCACCCGATGAGGGTGACGTCATCCTCGTGACCACGGAAGCACTCCCTCGAGATGTGGGCCGCGGCATCGTCCGGATGGACCCTCTGATCCTCAAGCAGCTGGGCCTGGAGGTCGGAGACATCGTCTGCCTTCACGGCAAGCGACCGGCCTATGCCAGGGCGATGCCGACGTTCCCCGAACAGCGAGGGAAAAGAACCATCGCGCTGGACGGTCTCTTACGCGAGAATGCATTGCTGGGTCTTCAGGAGAAAGTGAAGGTCGATCGCGCCGGCGCCGATCCTGCGACCCAGGTCACACTCGAGCCGATCGGTCGAGACGTGGCCGAGCGTGAGGGGAGGTACGTGGCCAGCCTCTTGGACGGCCTTCCCGTGCAAGAGGGGGACAAGGTCCGAGCAACGCTTTTCGGTAGCCGCTGGATCGACTTCAAGGTGCTTGCCACCAGGCCGAAAGCGGTCGTGGTGATCCATCCCACGACCCAGATCAAAATCGAGGACGGAAGGGAGTCGGTTCGCGGAGGGGACACTCTCACCTACGAGGACATTGGTGGGCTGGGTCGCCAGCTGGATCGCATTCGCGAGATGATCGAGCTGCCGCTCAAATATCCGGAGGTGTTCACCCGACTCGGCATCACCCCCCCGAAGGGCGTCCTGCTGGCCGGCCCCCCTGGGACCGGAAAGACGCTCATCGCCCGGGCGGTCGCCCGGGAGACCGAGGCCCATTTCTTCTCGGTCTCCGGTCCGGAGATCATCCACAAGTTCTACGGCGAGTCGGAAGCACATCTGCGCGAAATCTTCGACAAGGCGTCCAAGTCTCCACCGTCCATCATTTTTCTCGACGAGGTGGACGCGATCGCGCCGAAGCGTGATCGAGTCGTCGGTGACGTGGAGAAGCGCGTCGTGGCACAGCTCCTGGCCCTCATGGATGGTCTGGCCCAGAGGGGCCAGGTCATCGTCATCGGAGCCACGAACCTTCCGGACTCGCTGGATCCGGCGCTCAGACGCCCCGGTCGGTTCGATCGGGAGATCATGCTTCCGATCCCCGATCGCCACGGTCGCCTGCAGATCCTGGAGATCCATTCCCGCGGGATGCCTCTGGAGAGCGATGTCGACCTGGCGCACCTTTCGGAGATCACGCACGGTTTCGTGGGCGCGGACCTGGCGGCACTTTGCCGCGAGGCCGCGATGACGTGCTTGAGAACGCTCGTCCCCGACATCGACTTCCAGGCTGCGGGCATCCCGTACGAGCGGCTGCAAAAGCTCACCGTGCACATGTCCCACTTTCTGGAGGCGCTGAAGTCGGTCGAGCCGTCGGGCGTACGCGAGGTTTTCACGGAGGTTCCGAACGTCGCGTGGACGGACGTGGGCGGCCTTGCGGAGTCGAAGCAGGCGCTCATCGAGGCTGTGATCTGGCCGCTGAGGCACCGGCGGCTCTTCGACGAAGGCAAGATCTCGCCGCCCAAGGGGATTCTTCTCGCCGGCCTCCCTGGGACCGGAAAGACCTTGCTCGCCAAGGCGCTCGCCACGGAGAGCGGAGTCAATTTCATCTCGGTCAAGGGTCCCCAGCTACTCTCCATGTACGTCGGGGAATCCGAGCGTGCCGTTCGTGAGGTTTTCAAAAAAGCGCGGCAGGCGGCCCCTTGCATTTTGTTCTTGGATGAGATCGATGCCGTTCTTCCTCGCAGGGGAGCCGGCGGGGACTCCCACGTGACGGAACGGGTCGTGGGCCAGTTTCTCGCCGAGCTCGACGGAATCGAGGAGCTTAGGGATGTCTTTCTGCTGGGCGCCACCAACCGGCCCGAGTTGTTGGATCCGGCGATCACGAGGCCGGGGCGTTTCGACTTCACACTGACCCTGCCTCCCCCCGATCGCCACGCCCTGGAAGAGATCTATCGGATCCACACGCGGAATCGACCGCTGGCCGATGACGTGGACCTGGCCTCGGTGACGGCTGCTTCCAGCGGAATGACCGGAGCGGATGCCGAATGGGTGTGCCGCCGTGCCGTGTATCGTGCCATCCAGCGAGCGGTGGCCGCCCAGGAGAGGGCGTGCGCGGAGGCTCTTCTGGTTGTTCGCGGGGACATGGACGGGGCTCTCGAGGACTGGCGCAGAAGGAGCTCCTGATCGACTTCTAATCGGGACACAATGACTGGTGGTGGCTTCAGTTGGATAGGACGCGGTGCGACATCAAGAAACGGAAGGCGAAAGCCGGGCCTGTTGGTCTGTCCCCCCTTCTCTATCTCTACGGTGTCGCGACAAGGGAGACAAAGCCGGAGGAGTCCGGTCGATCCAAGAGGTGCGCGACCGGTCGGAGCGCTCCTGAAGACGGCCCCTGGCTCCTGACGTCGGGCGTCGAGGAGCGGCTACCGGTGGAGGCGATCGACCATGGCGCGGTCCTCGCGATCGTGAGTCGCGTTCCGGCGGCGGACTACGAGGAGGAGCCGCTTGCCGCGCACCTCAGGAACCTTCCGTGGGTCCTGGAGCGGGTCGGCCGACACAATCAGGTGCTGGTCGACCTGGGCGCCCGGATGACAATCCTCCCCTGTCGGTTCTGCACGCTGTTTCGACATGAAGCTGCATTGATGCACGCGTCATCGGAGCGGATGACGGCCATTCGCAAGGCGCTGAAGCGGGTGGCCGGTCGGGCCGAATGGGCTGTGAAGGCGTACGCTGTCCGAGCGGTCGAGGAAAAGCCCAAAGCCTCGGCCAGTGGAGCGGCGTACTTCACATCTCTCGCCAGGGAGAGAACGGCCGAAAGAGGCGCGGGACAGAGAGCCAGGGCCAACATCGACACAATCGTCCAGGCGATCCTCGAGGTAACCCAGGAGGTCATGCCGCTCGAGTTACGGCAAGTCGCCGACGGCCCGAGCAACGACTTGATTCTGAACCTGGCGTGCCTCGTCGACAGAGACCAGGAGACTGCTTTGAAGCGCGTTCTCGACAATCTCGTGACGCGTGGTCCGGAGCTTTGCATCGCACTCACGTTCAGCGGACCGCTGCCGCCCTATAGCTTCGTCAAAGACCCGCTCTCCTGACATAGTGGAATTCCCTGAACGTTCTTATAGGAAACGATTCCATAGTGGAGTTCCCTAATAGGGATCCGGATCCATAGTCTTGGCCCGATTCGCCGATCGGATCGGCATTAAGCGGTCCTGATGCTCCAGTTTCCGGAAGGATCCGCGCCCATGGAAATCGGCGTGCAGAGCCCAAGACAGGCCTTCTTCGCGGAACGAGACCACAACTGGCATCCTCCTTGCGACAAACAAAAGGACAAAGGGACAAGGGTGGACACACAAACGCCCTTTCCCAGAATGTACTGGGA
>Ga0074195_1004135_pt1 | contig 12363 bp, 9 predicted proteins | sample EPASupsiteHSE623_FD_64525 | JGI IMG/M metagenome (GOLD analysis project Ga0074195, IMG submission 64525) | Bioremediated contaminated groundwater from EPA Superfund site, New Mexico - Sample HSE6-23 | ecosystem: Environmental > Aquatic > Deep subsurface > Groundwater > Contaminated ...
CCTTCTGGTATTTTTGTACATTCTTTTGGATTAGAACCTCATATTATTAAACAAAATGTTAAAGATATAACTATATTAAAAACATACTTAAAAAATGTAATTATCGACCAGTACGCCAATATGGAGTTTATTTATATAAAAAAAGTTTATGATGCTTTAGAGAATAATAAATTATATTTAATTAAAAAAATGGATAATAATTATGGATGCTATTTAACTTATGAATATACAAAATTATCTGTTAATATAGGTAATAATTATTATACACAAATAAAAGAACATCCAACAAAAGAGATTGTCAAAGAGTATTTTTCTTTAATTGAAAATAAAAAAGCAGTAGGAAATGAGATTATAGTTTTAAGTGCTTATGCTTTTGATTTGGGTATTAGTTTAGAAGATTTTATAGTTATGTGGACTAAAAAAAATCTTATAAATATAGCAACAACCAGCCTTAAAATATCAAGGATAAAACCTTCTGAAATTCAACAAATGCTTTTTGAATTTGATGAAATCTTGGAAAATATTGATTTTAGTTTTGATATAAAAAAAGATAAAATCACAAATTTTAATCCATTATTCGAGGAAATTATTTTTTCTCACAAGAATCTTGAACCAAAAATGTTCACAACATAATTCGATTATCTTTTTATCCTATTTTGCCGTTAAAAATTAACTCATTTACTAATAGTAAACTTCGTTAATTTTTGCCTTGAACTAGAATAAAAATCTTAATCGAAAATATTAAAAAAAGGAAGTTTATAAATGGCACTAAAAATAGGAATAGCAGGACCAGTTGGAAGTGGAAAAACTTCTTTAATTGAAAGCTTAACAAATATCTTAAAAAATAAATACTCTTTAGGAATTGTAACAAATGATATTTACACGACAGAAGATGCAAATTACTTAAAACAACACCTTGATTTAGATGAAAATAGAATCATTGGAGTTGAAACTGGTGGTTGTCCTCATACTGCAATTAGAGATGATATTTCCATGAATCAAAGAGCTGTTATTGAGCTTGAAGAGAAGTTTAATCCTGATATTGTATTTGTAGAAAGTGGTGGGGATAATCTAAGCGCTACATTTTCTTATGAGTTGATTGATTATTATATGTATATTATAGATGTGGCGCAAGGGGCTGATATTCCACGAAAAAAAGGTGCAGGATTATTATTCTCAGATTTACTTGTTGTAAATAAGATAGATTTAGCACCTTATGTGGATGTAGATTTAGAACTTATGAGAAGTGATGTGGCAAATAATAGAAAAAATAAACCCTCTGTTTTTATCTCAAAAAAAGATAAAGAGAGTTTAAATCAAGTTGTTTCTTGGATAGAAGCTTTATTGGGTTAAATCTTTAATTTTTGATTCAAGTGATTTAATTACATCTGTTAGATCATTTATTTTTTTAACTTTTTCTGCATTCGTTTTCATTAGAAGAGCCAATTCTTTTTTAGTTGCAGCTATCTCATCATTGGCTTCTCTATTTTTTTCAGCAAGTGTAATTTTCTCTTGTTTTATCATTGCAAGTGTTCTTGCATAATCTTCAGCTTCTTTACTTTTAACAGTCATATGCCCATAATATTTTTCATCAACATTATGCATTTGCATCTCATAATGGTCAAGTTGTCTTTGTCTATTTTGAGTTTTTTCTTTTTGTTCTTCTAGTTCTTCTTGAAGTCTTGGAAGATAAGATTCTAATTGTTTAACTCTATCATTTAGTTCTAAAACCACTTTTTTGTATGTAAATTCTTTTTTATTAAACTCTTGAATACTTTTTATAACTTTCTTCTGAAACTCTCTTTTTTCATTATTCTCTTGAGTTGTTGAAAAACCAATAGTTATATATTCATCGTCACTATGAGCTGATTCTAATTTAAAAACAGTATTTTTTAGATAAAAACTTTCTTTATCTTTTGCTGTAAATTTTGTATTTCCAGTCCATATTTTTCCACTTTTTAATATTTCCCAAGTATCTTCAATTGACTGTTTAGGAACATCTGGATGAATTAAATCATTAAAATTTAAAGTTTTTATCTCATCAAGAGTATATTTTGAAGTCTCTAATAAACTTTTATTTGCAAAAGAGATATTTCCATTTTCATCCATTTTATAAATTAAAGCTACACTATCAACTGCATCTAAATATTTTTGAAGTTCATTTTGTTTATCTTGAAGTTGTGTCTCAAAAAAGGTTTTTTCGCAAACTTCTGATATTTTTCTTACTAAAAGAGTTGTATCAATTGGTTTCATAATATAATTACTTACATTTAAATCAATTGCTTTTAATAAATTCTCAGCTTCACCCCTAGCTGTTGTAAAAATCAATGGAATAGTAGAGTCAAACTCTCTTATTTTTTCTAACATTTCAAGGCCGTTCATAATTGGCATATTAATATCAGAGATGACTAAATCTATTTTTTCATTTGTAATTCTTGATTTTTCATATTTTTCTAAACCTTCAAGACCATTTGAAGCTAAAATAACCTCTTTGAAAAGTTTACTCAAAAGTTTTGCTAACTTTTCTCTAGCTAACTCCTCATCTTCAACAAAAAGGACTCTTAGGTTTTTTAAAAAATCGGGTGTTAACATAATTTTACCTCTTATTCATATGGAGTTATAGATGGTGGAAACTCTTCAAAAGCTTTTTTTATTGAACTGATAATTGAATTTTTATATTTATAATTTTGCATTGGATTTGAAAATTGTAGATAATCAACAGCACCTTGTTGAGTTTTCTCTTTTTTATAAACAAAAACTACTTTTTTACCTAGTTTTACACTATTTTCATAAAGAAGTCTTGCATAATCATTTATATATGGGAACTCTTTTTCTTTGATTTTATCTCCCCAACAGAAGAATACAAACTTACCACTTGGGATTAAATTTGCAGCATCTACATACATAATATCTCTGTCAAATTGAGTTGTTTGAAAAGAGTTATAACTCTCTAAATCACTATTAAACTTTTCTAAAAGCACAGGAATATCAATACTTCTTTCTATTAAATTAAATAAATTTCTTATTTCTACAATTTTTCCTGCACAATGTTCTCTCATTGCTTGTTTAAAAACTGTAATATATCCTTCACCTTTTAACTCAATCATTTTTCCAAAATCTTCAAAGTCTTGTTCTAGTAAATATTTATTTGAATCAAATCCAACTGGAGTTACCATTGGACTATATAAAAATACAGTTCCTATGATGTTTTTCTTTTTATCTTTTGCTGTTTTTATCTTTTCTTTTAACTCTTTTACTGTTATCTCTTCATCTTCTGCATTAAAATACATATAACTTTCAGTTAAAAAAATCTCTTCATATTTAGTTTCAATTGTTCCAAAATATTGCATTAAATTCCCTTGTTTATTTATAGTAATATATTATCAAATATTTGCGAATTCCTCGCTTATATTATCTTTTTAGCTCTATTTTTTTTCAGCCACTCTTCTTGTAATTCTTTACTTTTTTTATTATCAGCTCGTTTGCTTATAAATCTAGATTTTACATGGGTTGTTGTTTCATCATTTTCATTGTAGGTATAACTTAGATTTAAATCAGCTAGTTGTATTGCATTTTTGGCTCTTGTTGCTGCTACGTAATAGATATTTAACTCTTCATTTACTCTTAGATATGAGAGTTTATTTTTTGTGTTTGTTATCTCTTTTTTTGAGATAAAATCATCAGCCATAATAACTTGGTCATACTCTAAACCCTTTGATTTGTGAGTAGTTGTAAAGATAATATCAGCTTGATTTTTATCAGTTACTAAAAACTCTTTTATCTTTTTATTTATCTCAAAAATATTATCTCCGTAAGTATTTATAAACTTGATAATATTTAGATAATCTTGATTTTTTGTATCTTTTGCGAATTGTTCTAGTTCATTTATTGTGTCAAAATCCTTGATTTCATCTATTGTGATTTTGTCATTTTTTTTCTGTTTTAGATAAAAAATAGAGTAAACAGTTTGGTTCATAAAAGAATATGAGTTATAACCACCTTCAAAATAGACCTTTTTTTTATCGTGGATAAAATAGACTAATTGTTGAATTAATCCAAAAGTACTTCTGGCAATCACACAAAATGGTTTAGAAAAATCTATATGATTTTTTCCCATTAAAGTAGTTTTTTCTAAACCTGAAATTTTAAGAGGTTTTGATGAGTTTATTTCATATAAACTATTTAGATTATTTTGTAAAACTTTGGCGTAATTATCTCCAAATCTAAAACTTTGTGTTAAATCGTATGAGGGCAAATCTATTTTATTTAAAGCATTGGTTGCAAATCTAAAAGTATAAATTTGTTGAAATGAATCACCTACATAAATTCGTCTACAACTTTGATTTTCAACAATTCCAATCATCACATCTGAAATATCCTGAGCTTCATCAACCAAAATTAAATCATAAGGCAGATTTGTTGATACTTTTTTATTTAGATAAAACATCTTTAAATAAAAATCGTGGGTTGCATCTATGATTTTATTTTTCATGGCACTCAAAATAGTTTTTAGATGTTCAATCACTCTTTGTTCATTTTTGTTTATTAGTTCAAGTATTTTTGCACCTAATTCCGATTGTTTTTTGTAAGACTCAATTAGTTTTGAATCAAGGGCAATCAATGAAGAATTACAATAAAAATTCACTAAATCTTTTATTAATGCCACATATTCAGGAATTGGATAATAGGCTTTTTGATTTACTGTAAGTTCGTGTTTTGTTATTACATTTTCAATAATTTGATTTTTTAAATCATGAGCAAGATTGTAATTATATGCTTCAATTTTATTATAAGCCAATGAGTGAATGGTGCTTATATGCATAAAAGGTAAGTTGTACTCTTTTAATTTTTCTTGCAGTGAAGTTTGCAAAGATTTATTATATGCCAGATACAAAATCTTTAAGTGGGAATTTCTTTTTGCATATTCAAGAAGTGTTGTTGTTTTTCCACTTCCTGCAACGGCATTTATTTTAAATGAGAGTTTATCGCTATTGATTATCTCTTCTTGCTCTTTGGTTAATATCATCTTGGAATTGTAGCATTACAGACTAAATTATCAATAAAATGAACTAATCAAACTAAAGAGATAGCAAATGTATCTTCAAAAATAGAAGTTAAAAAAACTGTGACTTCTAATGCAAAAGATAATGACGAATGGGAGAGTTTTTAAACTCTCTTGTTGCTTCTAAATATTTACTCCTCTTAAAATTCAAATAAAAAGATGTATAATCTCAGTATTAAAAATTTAGGAAAATAAATGAAAAAAATAGTTTTAGGTTTGATAGTTTTAGTGGTTTTAATAGGAACAGTATTTTTTATTCAATCATCTAATTCAGAAACTTTTGTAACGGGGGAAACATTAACAACTCCAACAACTACAGAAACACCAACACAAACTCCAACAACGCAAACAAATTCTGATACTCCAATATTAAAATCAAAATTTGAAGTTTTACAAGAGACAGCTTCAAAAGGTGATGCAAAAGCTCAAAATGAATTAGGTAATATGTATGCAAATGGTTCTGCGATAGTTCAATCTGATAACGAAGCTTTAAAATGGTTTGAAAAATCAGCAAATCAAGGATATGCAGAGGCTCAATATAATTTAGGAATGATGTATCAAAATGCTATAGGAGTTGAGCAAGATTTCAAAAAAGCAGTTAAATATTATAAATTAGCTGCAAGTCAAGGAAATGTAGAAGCTAAAAATAATCTTGAAGCACTATGTTCAGAAGATTCAACTCTTTGTAAATAATTTTTAGGGAAAAGCTTTGACTTTTTCCTATTCTATAAAATATATAATCTAACAAATCTAATTCATATCTAATAAGCCACAAAAACTTTTTTAAAAAATAATTCTTTATTTTCTTGACATTACAAAGATAAAGTTATATTATTTCATAAATGACTGACGGTCATTCATTTATGAAAAGGTATTTTTATGGCAAGAATTATAGATAAAGAAGAAAAACGATGTGATATAGCACTATCTGCCATTGGACTTTTTTGTGAAAAAGGAATTCAACAAACAAGTATTGATGAAATAGCAAAAAGTGCTGGAGTTGCTAAAGGAACAATATATCTCTATTTTAAAAATAAAGAAGAAATAGTTTTTACAATTTGGGATATTATTATTCAGCAACACGAAACTAATTTTCAACAACAAATTAAATCAAATATGAGTGCTAAAGAAAAGATATTAATGTACTACGATTTTAGACAAGCTCAAGATGAGTTTGATAATGAGCAAATACTTATTCTTTTTCAACATTTTGTAAGTTCAATGCTTATTGATAAAACTCAACTTTATACAGCGTATTTTGAAAGTTTTTTTCAAAAGGATTATGACTTTATCTCAACATGTTTAAATGAGGGTATTGAAAAGGGAGAGTTTTTTATTGATGATGTTGATATGTTAACTAACACAATAATTATGCTTTTAAAAGGTTTATTAGTTAAAGCAAAAGCTTCTAATATGAACTTTGATGAAACGCAAAATATACTTACTAAACATATAAATTATTTATTAGAACAATGTACTAAGGAGAAAATATGAAAAAATCATTAATTTTATGGCTTTTCCCACTTTTTTCATTTGCTGGAAATTTAGGGGAACTTTTAAATTTTGCAGAACAAAATAAACAAGTTGAAGCATCTCGTTATAGTTTAGAGGCAACAAAAGAAAAAGAGTATGCTACAAAAAGTGGATATATGCCAAATCTAACTTTAGGAGCTAATCAAACTTTTAATCAAGATAGTAATGCATTTACAGCAGAAAAAAGTACTACAGGTTCTGCAACATTAGCATTTACTGTTTATGATGGAGGAAAAAGAGAAGCATCTTTTGAACAACAACAAGCTCTTGTAAAATCTGCAACTTTTGCACTAGCTTCAATTCAGAATAATATTTCATTAGATGTTATTTATTATTATTACAACTATTTAAGTACCCTTGCCACTAAAGAATCAACTTTAAAAAAAATGGAACAACTTGAAGCTGAACGTTATCGTTTAGAAAAATTTCTATCAGTTGGTTCTATCACAGCTGATGAAGTACAAAAAATTGTCTCTTCTATTGAGCAAACAAAAGTTGATTTATTAACTTTGGATAATTCATTAAACAATATTTCTAATACTTTAGAATATTTAACTGGACAAGAAGTAGTTGTAAAAAAAGGTTCTTCTATTGTTTATAATGATACAAATATAGAAGAAGGAAAACGTTTAGATATTTTGGCACTTGAAGAGAGTGTACAAAGTAATAAATCAGAAATAGAAATTGCAAAAGCACCAAATAAACCTACAATAGTAATACAAGATACTTATTCGAAATATGAGTTTGATTATCCAACGCAAGTAGATAGTTTAGATCAACAAAATAGTATTCAACTTATGATGGAATGGAAAATTTTTGATTTTGGTTCTACTTCTGCTAATGCACAAGCTGCTTATTTAAACTATTTATCAAAAAATAGTGAGTTAGCTTATTCAAAATATAAAGCAAAAGCTAGTTTTAAAAATGCTCAAAATAGCTATAAAACTTCTTTAGCAAAAATAGAAGCTGCTAAATCAAAACTTCAAGCTTCAGAGATGACTTATGAATTAATTAAAAAGAAATTCCAACAAGGTATTGTAAATAATGTTAGTTATCTTGATGCTTTAAGTGATAAATTTAACTCAAATTCACAATTACAAACAGCCTTAAATGAAGTAGAGTATCAAAAAGCAGTATTACTTTATGAAATGGGTGAAAATATTAAAGGAGCTATTCAATGAAAAAGATTTTTATAATTACACTATTTATGATTCAAGCCTTATTTGCAGAGGATATTTACGCAACATTTGATGTTGTTAGTGATAAAAAATCAGAGCTTGGACTTTCAATTTCAGGAATTATTTCAACATTAAACGTAGATGTTGGGGATAAGGTAAAAAAAGGAGATTTACTTCTTTCTTTATATAATGCCCAAGAAAAAAATGAATATGAAACTGCAAGAAAAAATGCAGAACACTCGGCAAAAACTTACGAAAGATACGCAAAAATATCTGATGTTATAGACAAAGAAAAAATGGAAAATTATCTTTACGATAGGGATATTACTTTATTAAATGCTCAAAATAAAGAGATAATTTTGAGAAAAACTGAGCTAAGAGCACCTTATGATTTGGTTGTTACTAAAAAAAATATTGATTTAGGTGCTATTGTATTGGCTTCACAAACAAATCTTCTTGATGTTATGGCATTAGATGATGTAAAGCTTGTATTAAAATTAGATGAAAAATATTGGCAAAAAGTTAAAGTTGGTCAAACTTTTATCTATAGAGTTGATGGAAGTAATGAAAATTATGAAGGACTTATCACAAAAGTTTATCCAATAATTTTAAATGAAACAAGACAGATGGAAGCTGAAGTTAAAGCTAAAAATCTTATGCCAGGCCTTTTTGGTAATGGCACAATTAAAGTTGAGTAAATCATGTATAAATTAGCTATTAATCGTCCCATTACTACGTTAATGGGGGTTTTGACATTTATTGTTTTTGGATTAATGTCATATAACACAATGCCTATTAATCTTTTTCCTAATGTCGATTTTCCAATTGTTACAGTACAAACTACATATAATGGAGCAGATCCATCTACTGTTGAATCAAAAGTAACTGATAAAATTGAAGAAGCGATTTCAGGTGTTGATGGTATTGATAAACTTATGTCAACAAGTTATGAAGGTTTTAGTGCGGTAACTATTCAATTTGAGCTTACAAAAGATTTAGATGAAGCTACAAATGATGTAAGAGATAAAATAGGTGCATTAAATCTTCCTTCTGAAGTTGATAAACCAGTAGTAAAAAAACTTGGAGCTTCAGGTGCAGTTATAAGTCTTTTTATTGCTTCAGTTGGAACAGACACAACTTCTTTAATGAGACTTGCCGATGAAAAACTCAAACCTCAATTACAAAGAATAAAAGGTGTTGGAGAAGTTAATATTTTAGGATTTCAAGATAGAGAAATTCGTATTTTTATAGATCCATTTTTATTAAATAAATATAATTTAACATCTTCAGATGTTAGTAATATTATTCAAAAACAAAATATTAAACAAGGTGCAGGAAAACTTATTAATCAAAACCAAGAGATTATTATAAAAGCTCAAGGTGATGCTCAAAATATTGAAGAAGTTGGTAATCTTTTAGTTAAATCAGGTGTTAGATTAAAAGATATTGCAACTATTCAAGATGGATTAAGTGATGCAAAAAGTTTCTCTTCTCTTAATGGTCAACAAGGTGTTACTTTAGAAGTAAAAAAAATTGCAGGGGAAAATGTATTAAATATTATTACAGAAGTTAAAAAAGTACTTCCAAAACTTCAAATACTTGCAGGTGAGAAAACGGAAATAAAAATCCTACAAGACCAATCTGAAAAGATTATGGTAAATATTGATAATGTACGATTTGACCTTATTTTTGGGGCATTCCTTGCTGTGATTATTGTATTTCTTTTTTTACGAAATGTTACGGCTACTATTGTTTCAGCTTTAGCAATTCCAACTTCTGTTATTGGAACTTTTGCTATTATTGATTATTTAGGATATGACTTAAATCGTTTAACACTTATTGGACTTACCCTTGCCATTGGTATATTTATTGATGATGCTATTGTTGTAATTGAAAATATTATGAAAAAAATGGAAGAAGGAATGCCTCCATTTGAAGCCTCTTTTGAAGGTGTAAAAGAAGTTGCATTTTCAATTCTTGCTATATCTTCAGTTTTATTAGCAGTTTTTGTACCAGTTGCTTTTATGGATGGAATTGTAGGAATGTTTTTTAATTCATTTGCCATGACTGTAGCTTCTGGAATAATAATCTCTTATCTTGTTGCAATTATGTTTATTCCAAGTATTTCGGCAAGAGTTTTAAATGCAAAAGAGAGTTCTTTTTATCACGCCACTGAGCCAGTTTTAAAAGCAATTGATAAGGGTTATATTTGGATACTTAAACCTTTAATTAAATATAAAACCTTAACGATTATTGTTACAGTTGCTCTTTTAGTTGCTTCAACAACTCTAAAAGTTGGTATGTCATTTTTACCAATGCAAGATAATGCAGAGTTTCAAATCAGTATTAAAGCACCAGTTGGAATTAATTTGGAATCTATGAAAAAAGCTATAACTCCTTTAGATGATATGTTAAAAGAGGATAAAGATATTTTATATTCTGTTGCATCAATTGGATATAACTCAGCAGAAGAGTTGCATAAAGGAAGAATTTATGTAAAACTTAAAACGCTAGGAGAAAGATTAAAAACTCAAGAAGAGATTATTCAATATTATAGAAACAAACTCTCTTCTATTAAAGATATGACAATAGCAGTAGAAAAAGTAGATGACTTTGATACAGGAGAAACAACAGCACCAGTTCAAGTAGTAATCACAGGAGATAAACTTGAAGAACTTGATACGGCATCTACAAAATTAATGGCAATATTGAAAGAAACTTCAGGTATTGTTGATATAGATAGAGATTTTGAAAATGGAAAACCTGAAATAAAAATTGGTATTTTAAGAGAAAATGCTCAAAGAGTTGGAGTTAGTGTTGAAGAGATTGCTTCAATTTTAGGCTCAGCATATTCAAGTGATAGTGCAGTTTCTTATTATGAAGATAATGGAAGACAATTTGATATAACAGTAAGATTAAAAGATAACTTTAGATCTTCATTGGATGATTTAAAAAAACTACAAGTTAGAAATTCAAATGGTCAATTTGTTGCCCTTGAAGGATTATTAGAAATCAAAGAGAGTTTAGGAAATGCTTCAATTAATAGATTTGATAGGGAAAGAAAAGTTTTAGTAACTGCAAATATTTTTAATACTTCTCTTGATAAAGTTGTTGAAGTAATCAATGCCAAAATGCCTGAAATTCTTCCTAAAGGATACAATTATCGTTTCACAGGTGATGTTGAAAATATGGAAGATACAAATAAAGCTTTTGGTGCAGCTGTTGTTTTAGCTGTTATTTTGATTTATCTTATTTTAGCAGCTTTATATGAATCAGTAATTCAACCATTTATTATTATGGTTTCTATGCCATTATCTTTTACAGGAGTTATGGTGGCTTTATATTTAAGTGGCAATTCTTTTAGTTTATTTGTAATGATTGGAATTATCCTACTTTTAGGAATGGTTGGTAAAAATGCAATTTTAGTTGTTGACTTTGCAAACCGTGCTATAAAAGATGGGAAAAGTATAGATGATGCTCTTCTAGAAGCAGGAGAAAAACGTCTAAGACCTATTTTAATGACAACTTTTGCCATGATAGGAGCGATGATTCCTTTAGCTTTTGGAAGTGGAGCTGGACATGAAAGTAATGCCCCAATGGCTTTAGCAATTATTGGAGGACTTATTAGTTCAACAATTTTAACTTTACTTGTTGTTCCTGCAATTTATAAATTTATGTATCCACTTGATGCATGGCTGAGAAAATGGTATGAAAAAGGTTTAATAGATTAGTGAATAAATACAAGTTTATTGACAATCAGTTCTATAATTTGGTATCTTCAACATCTAGTTAGTCTGATATTTGAAAATAGAAAAGGAAAAATACCTTGACAAGACCTTTAGGAAGTGAAGACTTTTCCCTTTCTTATAGCAATTTAAATGATTATATAAAAGAAGTAATCATTGAAAAAGTTGATGAGAATGGGATAAATAGTATTGAAGATTATGTTATAAAAGAAGATAAAGTTGAATTTCATTTAAATGGAAAAAATTTTTTATCAGTTATGAGTATAGCTTTACATCAAGATGCACATATTGTGGGATTTTTATTAAGTGAAGCAGTAATAAACGATTATAGCGATATAGAATCTATAACTATCAGTGAAGATGGATTAAAAGTAGAAGTTATTGCAAATGTAAGCCCGCAAGGGTATGAAAACCTTTTTAAAGAAAAAACCCTAACATCAGGATGTTGTGTTGGAGTTACTGGAAATGCTGAAAAGATTTTTGATTGTGCCTTTGTAAATACAGATTATCATGTAAAAGCAAGTGATATATTAGCAAACATGAGAGAGTTTAATAGACCATCTGAACTTTTTGATAACACAGGTTGTGTTCATAAAGCAGAACTTATTTTAGAAGATGGTACTATTTTCATCGCTGAAGATATAGGAAGACATAACGCAATTGATAAAGTTATTGGACTTGCTAGTATGAATAATAAAGATGTTAAAAAGTCAGTATTATACGCAAGTGGAAGATTATCAATGGAAATGGTTGTAAAGTGTGTAATGCACAAAATTCCAATTGTTGTTTCAAAAGCAGCAGTTACTTTTCAAGGTATAAAATCAGCAAATGAACATGGAATTAC
>Ga0074195_1004138_pt1 | contig 12341 bp, 18 predicted proteins | sample EPASupsiteHSE623_FD_64525 | JGI IMG/M metagenome (GOLD analysis project Ga0074195, IMG submission 64525) | Bioremediated contaminated groundwater from EPA Superfund site, New Mexico - Sample HSE6-23 | ecosystem: Environmental > Aquatic > Deep subsurface > Groundwater > Contaminated ...
AGGAGGAGATCTTCAATTATTCTTTCTCCACCTTTAGGAACCGGTATCGATTTGTTGGCATCAACAAAATGATTTAAAACCGGGTTGTTTGCAGTTTTGCAGGATTCCTTTGCTTTTTCAATAACTTTTAAAAAATTTCTCCATTCGTCATATCCGAGAAGTTTCTGTAAATCCCGGGCAAACCAGAACTCCACCCCATCCTGTACATGAACGTAATCCTCGAAATTTTTGTGAAGGCGTTGAATAATTGATGGTTTCATCCGAAGATCCTTTATGAATTAATTCCTTTACAGATATTGAAGGAAATACCGGTAGATATAGTGTGCCGGTGCAGGGTGAAAATAATCACCCCATGCTCATATGCCAACCGCACACGATACTGGAATATGAGCGGTGTTGGGCGTCACTCCCGGAAAAAAGAAATTATTCTAGCACGGCATGGCGGAGCCGGGAACGTACCTTCGCACATCAACCTGTGCCCCGCTCTTTGCCATACGTTCTGCGATGGCAAGAATTTCGTGGGCAACATGCTCGTCCACTAAAATCCTCACCGCAGTTCGTGCATACCTGGGCGGGAACATCTTTCACGACCATGGTCATGCCGTCACGGTCAAAGGTGACGGTTGTCGTACCCTCTTTTGTTTCGCCGTGTTTGCAAAATGACGCACTTCATGATTTCCTCCGTGTGAAATTATCAGACCATGAATCCGGGTCTGGTTCGTATGCCTCACACCGATTCGACAAGGATCGATTTCAGCGATGCCGAAGGCACCCGCCCGGAAACCCGGAGGACTTCGATCCCTACAAGGTTATCCTTCTCATCGTAATCGAGAATGATGCCGGGCCTCACCTCTTCCGAGTCCTGAATCCTGGTGTCGGACAGGCGCATGTACAGCGCATCGGCCTCTTTGTCAACAGTTACTTTCATGGTTTTACACTCCTGTCAAGGAATACGGTGATCACGCGATGGGGTTTTGTCTTGCGGATTTACGATAACCCGGAGCATTTTCCCGCCAGCTTCGGGAATCTTTTTCAGGTAATGCTTTTCATCATCACGTCTTTCATCGATCGAATCCGGTGTGGTTACCGTATACCGTACGCAGGATCCATTCTTCCTGAATCATCCGCTCATGCATCATGGTCCGGGCATGAGCAGTGAAGACCAGGAAATTATCCATGACACGAGTATTGCTATTTTATACCATATGTGTAGCGGTGAACCACTCCTCCTGATCGGACAGGTAATGAGTGCCAATACTTCGAATTGATGTGGACTCCCCGGGATTTTTTTTTTAAAAGTGCAGGAGGGGTCCCCGGCCTACCCCCCTCCCCCTCCGCCCCGCCCGGCACGCACCCCCCTCACCGACGGCACCCCCTCCATCCCCCCCGTGTCAGACAGGGGTCCCGCTGGAACCCCCCCACCCCCCACCCAGGGGGGTTACCTGTCCGGGAAAAATTATTGGAGGGGGGGTTGGCTTTGACCCCCCCCGTTCCCGTTCCGGTCAGTCCACCCCCGGCTGCACGAAAAGCGATTATATCATCAGGAAAATACTACGTATATTCAGGACTTCGTATGACAGCTGCCGAACAGTATGTTGTAGATGAGAACGGCAACAAGGTCGCCGTGATCCTCCCCATCCGGGAATACGAGCACCTCAGGGAAGATCTCCACGATCTCGCCATGGTTGCCGAGCGGCGGGACGAGGGCACGATCAGCCTTGCCGAGCTGAAGAAACGCGTGATGTGATCCGCGGCCATGGATCCTTATGGCATCTCCTTCAAGAAAAGCGCTGAAAAGGATCTCCGGAAAATTCCCAGAGAAATTATCCCGCACATTTTTGAGCACATTGAAGACCTGGCAGCCGATCCGGTCCCCCACGATGCCTACAAGCTTGCCAGCACCGAATATCTGTACCGGATCCGTGTCGGGGATTACCGGGTAATATACCAGGTACTGCACGACCGTCGCGAGATCGTTGTATATTACATCCGGCACCGGAGCGTGGCGTATCGCGGGTTGTAGATCCCGCAGATTTTTAAAGATCATAAACGTGGATTCCCCCCGTACTTTTAAGAGCCAGGGGGGGGTCTGTTCCGGATTTTTCCGGAAACGGGGAGGAGGGGTTGCCGGAGAACCCCCCTCCATGAGGAAATGTATCCAGAACGGTCCTGCATCCGGGAATCAGACAGGGAGTTCAGGAACCGGAGCATCTGAATCCTGAACAGAGAAAAAAGTGTGTGATTTACTCTGCCTGCACACCGACAAAGGTAGCCGAGGAATGGGACTTGGGGATGGGCAGGCCGTCCTCTATGAGCCCGCGGATGTGCATCTCAATTGCCTCGTGCATCTGCTCTTTTCGCCTCCTCACGTGTTTTTCCCGTTGCGATACATCCGGGAAGATCCGGTGAGTATGCTAAAAAAATTCTTCCCGGCCTTTTCGATTACGATAAGGAACCGGTGAACAGAATTCCTTTTATCAGACATGCCGGTAGAATTCATCGATATCGACTTTGGCAAGCCGGAGCACGCCCCGGAGTGTTCCCGGTTTCAGCTCATCGTGCAGGGGAACGACCGTACCGGTTTTACCTTCCGCAGTCATCTTTGAAAGCCGCACATGACTGCCGGATTGACCCGATACAGAAAAACTGAAATGATTGCACAGAACCCTGATGGTGATATCACCGGATACCGGTTTATGATGTGGCAACCGATGACACCTCAAACGTTGTCAGGATCGCCCTCTTTTTCTTCGTGAGAGGAAATTCTTCGAGATACAGTTCGGTCGCTTCCTTGAGGTTGCTGACCGCTTCCTCGACTGTTTTTCCCTGGCTGACCGTACCTACTTCAGGGCATTCTGCCACATAGGTGTCATCCTCTTTATGGAGTACGGCGGTAAATGTTGACATTGACTCCTCCCGGAACAGCATTGGTTGTGCAATCCTAAATCTTTTGTTGAGATAACCATCATTTTCCATCACGTGAATAAGTGTTCGTCTGTTCGGGCATACCCCACCCCTCCCGGACCCCCCCACCTACGGCCGTTCCACCATCTCCCCCGTGTCAGACTGGGGTCCCGCGAGAACCCCCCCACCCCCATGCCAGGGGGGTTCGTTCCAAAATTTTAAACAAAGGAGGGGGGGTTGGCAGTGAACCCCCTTACTCATTATTGAGAAAGATGCACGATTTATGGGCCGGCCGGGTGGTGCAGGGCAGTACGGCTCCGTCGGGATAGCGGATTTTTCCGCCTACCCGATTCTGGGAAAGCTATCGCACCGGGCCTGATCATAAGGGGGGGTTCGCCGCCTACCCCCCCACCATGGAGGGAGGGGGGTTGGTGCGTGTGAAAAATGAAACGAAGGGGGGTTGAACCGGAACCCCCCTTCATAAAAATTCCCGGCCGACCCCTGCATGAGAACCGCCCGCGCCCGGTCTCCTCCTCGCAGCCCGCTCGCAAACGCCCCGGTCTGGCAGGAGGGAAACCCTTCTCATGAATAATTGGTCCAGAAGGATCGGGGGACAAAAAAGCCATCCGCCATCCAAATCAAAAAAAATCTGCCTGTTCCCTTTCACTCTTGTGCCGGCTGTATCCGCTGCCGGGTTCCTTTGCCTGCAGGAACCTTCAGGTACACCAGCAGTGCCATCCCGAGCAGACCGGATTATTACAGTTCAGTGGTGCATAGAGTCCTGCGGCATGCTGGCCCGGAAGGACCACCGCGAAATACGCAACCAGTGCAATAATCGTTCCTGCGATTGCAAGACAGATCAGGAATTTCACGAGATTATGCATGGCATCCGATGACTGTGTTTCTGACATGTTTTTTCCCCTCATTATGTGTCCTGCCGGAACGGGCCGGGGATACCAAGTGTTTTTCCGCACGAGTAAATAAATCATGGGAAAGCCGAAAATGAGGGCCAGCCCAATCATCCAGGCAGGATGCACGGATACTGCGTTCCCGAGGCTGCCCGCTTTGGCAAGACATATCATATTCCCGCTCTAAAACCTGGAATATGCCCGATGCCCGGAACTCCGGCCAGGAGAAGATGATCCTTACAGTCATCTCCCTTGCAGTCTTCATGGCAGACCTCGACACGTCCATTGTCAACATCTCGCTCCCGCACCCGCCGCCCCTGCCCCCCCGATGACCCCCCGCCATTCGCCCCAACGCAAGGCCCCCCCTCACACGACCCGGATGGCTAATCCTCCTGCCCCTCATCAGAAGACTGCAGACCCTCCGGCGTCCATGCAGAACCCACCCGCTTATATGGGCCGCCATCTCATCTCTGGACAACACAAGTTCCGAGAGGAGAGCACGAAAAAATGTCCCTTCCCGAAATGTCACCGCTTGCCCGGCTTATGTTCTTCATGGTCTTCCTTGCGATCGCAGGAAGCCTCGCCGCCGGGGTACACTGGTACGTCGTCGACCTCCCCGGGCAGCATATGGCAGCCCCGCAGAACGCCGGCCCGGGTGACATCCCGGGGCAGTGCCGGCAGAGCTGCCGGTCGATGCACTGCATCGCCATGATCCCCGACCAGGCGGAGTGCGATGGGATGTACGCTGCCTGCCTGGCCGGTTGCAGCAAATACTAAAACCCCCGGAGGAGCTCCCCGGGAAAAATATCAAAAAATTTTTTCTGTTTTTTATAGCTTTTTTACACAGGTATCCGGTCCGGTGCCCGTTCCTGTTCCGGCCAATTATCAAACGGCATGCGATGACCGGTTCAGGGCCGGGCCGTTACATAAGATTGGCCAGCCCCCGGGTTCCGGAGGGAACAGAGTGGGGGACCGGACCTTTCGGTATTACCCGTTGCAGCAGAGATACCCCACCCCATCATACTCGCCGCCGACACAATTCCCGAGTGTGAACAATGCGAGGAAACCGGCAAACAATGCATCACCCCCGACCTTGTGGCAATTCGTTAGCTTCATTTGCATGTTTGTCGGGGGGTGTGCAGCATATTCCTGGGCCGGCCGGTCGATCATGACATAATGGGTACCGGCAACGAAGGTGCCGGCAATTGACAGGCAGACCATGAACAGGACGAGCCGGGCAAGCGGCGTCCGGGGCTCTTTCTTTGATAATATCTTCATCCAATCTCTCCTTATTATCTCATTTTCCGGGTTGGTTATTTAATACCCCGCATTTTGGAAAAACCGGGAGATTTTTTCCCTTTGCCCGGAATTTTTCCCTGCTCCGCCCCCGGCCCGGGTGCACCACGACAAAGGTGATGCCCGGCCGCACCGGTAACATACTCCGGTCCATGAAAAATTCCCGGCAAACCCACCCCTCATTCCCCGCCGCAAAACCCCTCCCGGAACCCCCATCCCAAACCCCCCGGTTTCCACCATCTGCCTCTCACCGTCGGAGAACCCCTGTTTTTGCCCCCGCTTGCGGGGCAGGAAATCCGGGCCCGTATCGGGCCCGGTTGTACGAGTTTTGCCTCACCCCCTCATTTTGATGAGGCAATGGATCGGAAAAACACGGTAAATGTTCCGGAATTGATCGTGGTTTTACGACGGGAATTGGTGAGGCAGTTGGTAGCAGCGTTCTGTTGGCATCCGGCCGGAACACCCCGGTATTGGCAAAGGCAGGTGGTCCGGCAGGGGGGTGTTCCGAGATCCGCAGCGGGCCCGGATATCCATATGCAGGTCAGGACCTGATGTCATCCAATGCCCTTTTTGCATACGATCTTACCAGGTCGTCTTTATGGTTGAGTAATTCTACGAGCTTTTTTTCTGCTTTTTTCGACTTGATAACCTGTAATCCATTAATGGCACTGGTGACAACCATACTGTCTTCATCAGTAAGTAATTTGATGAGTTTGTCTTCTGCTTTTACTGATTTAAGATTTGCAAGTGCTGTGGCAGCAGTATCTTTTACAAATGAACCTTTTTCATCGAGCAGTTCAATCAGCTTGTCTTCATCATTCCGGTATTTTTTCTGAATCAGGAGAACAAGTGCACTGTCCCGGGGAATCATCCTGTGTTTTGATTTTCTTTCCTTTTTATGAATATACCATGTATCATTCACAACTCTTTCCAGTCTTTCTGTAATATCTACGGTTTCGTTTTTAGAAAGTGATTCGAACGCGTAGTCCTGAACACCCGGGCGATCATAATAAAGGAGATCGACGAGATAGTCCAGTGCACGCTCGGTTCCGATCTTCCCAAGTGCACAGGCAACATGCTGCCGGATCTGGATATCATCACAATCCTCCTCGTCAGCATAAACAATCGCAATCAGTGTGTCGATTGCTTTTTCCGATCTTAGATTTCCAGCGGCATCAACAGCAGAGAATTTTAAATCGAAATCGTTGCTGTCCAGGAATGAGAGTATTTTATCCTCGGCTTTTTTCGATCCTAATTCTCCGAGAATTATTATAGATGTTTCCTGTATCATCGGATCAGTATCGTCCAATAGTTGTATCAGGATCTTTTCAGCTGGTTCCGTTTTAATCCAGCCGAGTGCGCTAACAACTCGGTTCCTTTGCCATTTATCCGGACATTTATCAATGATATCGGAAAATTTTTTTTCAATTTCCCCGGGTTGCGCTGTACTGGCCAGCGTGATAATCTCATGCCGTGACTGGTCGAAAAGGTTTTTTATGTTTTCAAGATGTGTGCTTCGTAATTCGAGATCTTCAGGTTTTGCAGATGTGGATAATTGATCGATTTCATCACGGAATTGTTCATGATAATCATCGGATTTATTCAGAATTCTGATGATTTGATTTTTGGTGATTGTCATGTATTTCCAGTCCATTTTTTTATTTTTCAATTTGCATTCCATCTCGGTTGAAATAATAAAGTGTCTTGTCCGAGAAAACAATACAATACTGTCCATCCGGGGTCATTGCTATCCGATTGATGAAAGCTCCCGTTGAGTATTCCCATAACGGATTCCCCCAATGGTCAAAATAAAGGACTTCGTAAGCCCCAGTCCCGATAAAAATATTATCGCCACTGCCGGACATCGTCATTTTATCAACGCCATACCGTGGTTTATAATCCCACAACAAAGTCCCGTTATGATTGAACAATCGTAGTTTGCCGTTAAAATCACCGGCTGCAATGAATTCCCCATCAGCAGAAATTGCTGTCAGAGGGCTGTGGTTAAATGGCTCAGAATTCCAGAGTTTTGTCCCATTGATATCGTAGAAAACCAATTGTTTTTCAGATCCCGCAGCGATGTAGCGACCATCCTTGGAAATACTGACACTGTAAGCATCCTGGTTCTCAAGAGCGCTCCAGACATGCGTGCCATTCTTTGTATAAACATCCAACATCATGAACGGTGCCTTATCATAAGCCATTACAGAACCTGTGGCAATGTATTCTCCATTTCTTGAAATGTCACTATACCAGACATCAGCACGTGTATTTTGTTTCCAGATCATTGTGCCGTTTTTCGCGAACAGATATTTACCGGTAGAAATATATTGTCCATCCTTGGATATGGCGATAGAATTTCCCAACCCCTCAACCTTTTGCTCCCAGAGCCAGGAACCGTTTTTATCAAGTGCATAAATCTGGTTATGCTGCGTTCCGATGACATATTCACAGTCTGGTGAAAAGGCAACACTGCCTATTTGAGTCCCGGAGTCTACGGAATAGTTCCAAAGCAGGCGGCCATTGTTATCAAATATCATCATCGTATTCTCTAAACCGTGAGCAACGCGATTGCCATTATCTGATATTGCTATCGGACCGGCTCCCCATTCAGTTGTCTTAAATTTCCATACCGGGTCACCGTGTGGAATCGCATTCTGCATAAATATGCTGTCAATTTTCCCGTTTTCTTTTGAAGATGTACATCCTGACATTATCAGGAAAAGGATTATCAAAAAAAATGGAAATGAAATTTTTGCATTTATTGCATTCATTTATCAAAGGTCAATGAGGACGATATTAGGCATTTGCATTTATTCCTGCGATTATCATGTCACAGATTTCAGGTACCCCCACGCTGTCTTTGAACAACTATTATGAGATGATCGGGACACGAAAAATTACAATCATTCTGGCTTCACCTCCCCCGAATATTTAGAATGAAGCGGGAATATCTCGCATCAGTTTTTCTATCCTCGGTGATTGTATGGTAACTGATATAAATTACCGGAACCCTTCCCGAAAGGTCCGCACCAGTCGCACCGACCCGCCCAACGACAACCCGCCACTCGTCCCAACGCACGGCACCCCCCCTCCCCCCTACGGACTTTCGGAAGGTGGGGGGTAGGGGTTACCACACCTCACTAATGCGCCCCGGCTCCCTCCTCTCATCGAATATGCCGATGCCCTGGCGGAAAGGATCTGCCTGCACATAAAAAGTGATTTTATCATCACGTGAATACAACCTAGTACCAGAAATTTCCATGACTGTTACCGAACAGTACGTTATCGATGAGCATGGCAACAAAGTCGCCGTCATCCTCCCGCTCAGGGACTACCAGCACCTTAAGGAAGATCTCCATGATCTTGCAATGGTCGCGGAGCGGCGGGATGAAGGAACGATAAACCTTGCCGAGCTGAAGAAACGCGTGATGTGAGCCGGGTGCATGAATCCCTATTCAGTTGCATTCAAAAAGAGCGCTGAAAAGGATTTGCGGAAAATTCCCCGGGAGATCATCCCGCACATTTTTGAGCACATTGAAAACCTGGCTGCGGATCCGGTTCCGCACGATGTCTACAAGATTACCAGTGCAGAGATCCTTTACCGGATATGCGTTGGGGATTATCGGGTAATTTATCAGGTGCTGCATGAAAGCCGCGAAGTTACGGTTATCTATATCCGGCACCGGAGTGTTGCCTATCGCGGGCTGTAATCTTTTCGCATTTTTTTACAATCATCTTTGAGTGTCCCCCCCCAAAGTATCCTGCGTGAATGTTTACAGGAATTGATCCGCCGCGGGGCGCCCTACTGGGAGGCAGTCGTCGCGTCAGCGAGGACAGACTAGAGAAGAACCATCAGGTTCTTCGAATCGGCGGCCGTTCATCGCAACTGGGGGCATAGGCACATCAGCCCCCATATTGATCACATCAAAATGCTAGCGAGCCTCCCAAATCCCGGGCAACGTCCCGCTGGACTAAAGGCATGGGCAAGGCGGCCCGGATGTGCGGAATCAGATCAATCCCAGCGTTCATGAGAGGGTATTACTTCAAATTATATGAATGAAAAATTATTAGAAAGAGGAAATGGCTGGGACCACTATTGAATACCGGGTGAATGAAAGACACTCATCGCTGTCATTACATTCCTGCAGTGGGTTTGTCAGGATACGATCAAATGGCACCCTTCTTACAGAACCTGTGATGCCCGGTGATTCTGATGGTTTTATTGAAGTTGATTCCCTGTATTTCCTTTTCTTCCGATTGCTCTATGCATGCAAGGCGTTACATAACCGAAATTTTTTCCGGTTTCCGGTAGTCCACGGTCACGTGATTTTTGATTTCAGGAATCAGGGAGATTCAACCAGTTTTCGGATTTTATTCCGGGACATAAACCAGATCGCAACAGAAAAAAATAAAACGGTTTTCCGGGAAACCGGTGAAGGAACCTTTTTCCGCCTTGAGGAATTTACCCGCGAAGTAATCACGGTCAGCGAAGATTTCATCGAGGTGTTTTCGTCTCATAATAATGAGGAGGAATTTATCAGGGATTTTCATACGATCCTGGATGCCGTAAAAAATATCCTGACACACTCCCCGGCTGATATCGCAGATTCTGGCCAAAGATCTCCGTCGGGTTCCGGGAACAACTTCCATCTTGATCTTGTTATTCATGACGAGATACCGTTGAATACATATTCCCTGGATCTAAGCGGTAAATTACAGATCGCCGTAAACGGGACGGTCCTCACAAAAGAAATCCCGGGTTCTGTGGACAATGGATTTATCGAATTGAAATCTTTGAATACCTATTTCCTTTATCCAACGCAGGAACTCGGCACGATCTTGTATGGTTACCCCCTGCGGATTGAACTCACCCCGACAATCGGTATTGAATTCACACCCCTCCAGGACATTACATCGATACGATTGTTCTGTCATAAATCATGGCATGTCATCGATCATGAATTAACAGAAAAAATCCCTCAGCCGAAGGCGGGTTTTTCGGTAAAAACAAGTGAAATACTCTCTGAAATACTCCGGGTCTGTGACGAGTACTACCATAGCGCTGCATTGATGATTGAAGGTTCAGACTATTTGTTGCAACTCGGGATCAACATGGATAACCTCAAACGGACATGTACCGGGTTCATGCAGGATCCTTCCCGTTATCAGAGGAGGACAACATCGCATAATGGTCTGATGCTCGAATTCAATGGATGGAAAGCCGGATGCAGGATATCATTGAATGGGCTCATTCTTACGAAACGCATTGATGATGATTTTGATGAAGGTTTTATCCATGATTTTCCTGATTCGTTTTATGAAGGGATGATAAATTGCATCCATGATTTACTCGACGGAAAATCATGTGATATTCCAGAATATGATTGTTCAGATTTTTACTCGGAATTTATCGTTGAAAAGGATATTGTCTGGTTCAGGTACGCGACGCGGAACTCAAATGGTCATGATTGTATCGAGGAAGCCAGAAAGAGATTTCCAAATTATGAATGCGGGACGCCCCTCAAAAAAGCGGATTTAATTCCAGAAATGATAAAGGTGTGTGAAGAATATTTCAGCCATGTCGATTATTCGTTCATGCAAAGAGGAACGAGAAATTCACAAAGTGACTATGTAAATTCCTGGTACCATGACAAGATGAAAAAAAGGTTAGAAGAAGAGAAAATCCGATACCAGGAATCAATATCAAAAACATAGTAGTAATCAACAACACCTAGAACCGCTCCGGAACATCCGGCGACGGGATTGGTCTGCCATCCCAAAAGATACCCCCTCCACAACCCATCCCACCAACAACATATTAATCAAAAAATATCCTTCCTTAGACAAGCAAATGCACCGCATCCCCTCTAGCGTTCCAGCCCGATACCACCCATGAAGATTGGCGAGGCACCCCCTGCCATGAGGCAGACCGGGTCGCCCGAATCCAATCACAACCAAAGTCGAGAACGAGACACTCAACATCCCGGGGGAGCGGACCAGTTCGTACCGATCGTTGATCAAAACCATTCCACACAACGGAAGTGAAAGTATAGACAACACCATTAGTGAAACAATTCCTCCGGCCGGGCAATCCCGCCACGCGCCGGATCCCGTAACGCAATCGTTGACTATATCAGCAGCCCACAAACCGGACAGAAAAAAATCCGGGAGGCCCCGCACCATGAGCCGCGGAGCCCGCCCCCACCGGGCGCTCGATGAGGCGATCCCAATCGCAAAAGCTCGCGGGCTTATCCAGATGGCTATGGGTGGGCCGGAGCGGATCTTCGACATCGCGATCGTCTCGAAGATCCCGATCGTCTTCGCAAGCATCATGTTCGCGCCAAAAATTCTCGCACCGGTCCCGGAGCTCGCGGAGTATTACCGGAACGATCTCGCACGGCTCCGGGTTATCGCCCGCGACACTGCGGTGGTGATCGAGCTCTGGATCCGGTCCCGGCACGGTACCTGGCGGTTCTTCCAGGTCATGCCCTCATCGCTTGTCGAGATCGACCGCGAGGGAAAGCGGCTTGAGTCCGGGCAGACCATCGGGTACCTGGCCGGAGTCGCAGCACGGGAGCTGGAGGGAGTGGGAACCCCCTCCCCCTTGTAACCCTCCGGTTTCCACCATCTGCCTCTCACCATCGAAGAGCCTTGGGGCTCTTCGAAGACCTGATGGTCTTCTCATGTCTCGGGTCTGTCGACCCTCAACATTCTCCTGCTCCAGGTTCCGAAAGGTCCGTCCGGACCTTGAGGACGAGAAGGGAGGCGGAGCCGACCTTCGCTGTGGAGAACCAGTCGCACGTCGGAGAACACCTTGTCAGACCCCTGCTTACGGGGGAGGAAATCCAGGCTCGTATCGGGCCCGGTTGTACGAGTTTTGCCTCACCCCCTGTTTTGGCAGAGGTAATGGTGTTCGAAGACTATCGTCTTCTCATGTCTCATGTCTTCAACATTCGACATCCGAAAAACACGATAATTCTCCCGGAATTGATCGTGGTTTTACGACAGGAATTGGTGAGGCAGTTGGTAGCAGCGTTCTGTTGGCATCCGTCCGGAGCACCCTGGTATTGGCAAAGGGATACGGGCCGGTGTACTAAACTAACTAGCGGTTATTTACTAACCAATAGTTATAATATTACCAAACGGAAACGTAATAAGTGAGACTGCACCCGGAAAAATCCGGCAGTATCTGGTAAGGGAATTTCATGAACATCGAATCAGTAAAACTGG
>Ga0074195_1004140_pt1 | contig 12331 bp, 10 predicted proteins | sample EPASupsiteHSE623_FD_64525 | JGI IMG/M metagenome (GOLD analysis project Ga0074195, IMG submission 64525) | Bioremediated contaminated groundwater from EPA Superfund site, New Mexico - Sample HSE6-23 | ecosystem: Environmental > Aquatic > Deep subsurface > Groundwater > Contaminated ...
AAGTCTGGGGACATCTCAATTAGCATGGGCAGTCTCAGGCGGTTCCACATGAACCTTGGCAGAGACTGGGAGATCAGCTCAAGTTCTGCCTTGTCCATAACGAAAAATGTATTGTCCTTTCCCTTGATGCCGGGCTTCTCCAGCTTGAGAAGCTCCGCTAATGCCAAGCGCTTGCTCGGCAAGTGTTGGTTCAGCGTCTGGATAGTCTTTACTAGTACATTTTTATCTATTGCTCTATTGTCTCCGGGAAATGCCATCAGGATCTCTCTCGCTCTAAAGCCACTTAAAGGTAACCGTAATCGATATCTGCTAGGGTATGCTGTACGGCATTCTTCTTTAGGTTCAGGTACTTAGCGGCAACCAAAGATACCCTCTCCCTGATCTCTTCCGGGCAGTATACTCCAAAGCGCCTGGCAACTCTCTGAGCCCTCTCCAGAATAGAGACCAGGGGTGACACCTGACGAAGCTGCATCAGCTCTCCATCCACAAGAGCGGGAAAGGCCCCTTCTGCTGTTTCAGGAAGCCCGGGATTATCCACCAGCACGTACTCCGGGTCCACTTCGGCCTGATCTGCTATCTCCTGGGCGATTCTCCTTTCGCTGACCTTTCGCAGGGAAGGATCGATGCCCTCCAGGCCTATGTAAACGGCGCGCTTGAAGAGCTTTCTTGATTTTATGCGCTCTACCATCTCTGCAGAGTACCCGCCAGCAGACTCCATGGCGGCAAAGAGCTGAAAGTCGTCCATGGCCTTGATTTTTCCCGCATTGGTCTCATCTTCGATCATGCAGCGTATGCCGCTGGATATCATGCACTCCGAGATGCGGCAGACATGGTGGTAGTAGACGGAAGGATGCATAAGCAGCCTGGAGATCAGAAGCGATGTGGCTGCCTGGATTCCGCCCGCCTGGACGACCAGCCGGCCAGAGTGAAGGGTCATCTTCTCTATGAGCCTCAAGTGATCTATGATCCCGTAAGCCACGCCCGTATAATGGGCATCCCTGATGAGGTAGTCCATCCTGTCCACGTCTATCTCGCCGTTTACTATCTGTCCCAGTCTGTTTCCATTAACCAGAGACTGAATCTCCGAAGGCTGGAGGCCGTGTCCGTCCAGAACGTCTCTAAGCTCGCCTTTTCTCAAAAGGTCGATGATGCTCTCGTGCTCTTTTCGAAGATACGGGGCAAGGGCTGCCTCTGTGGCATGGGATAAAGGCCCATGGCCCACGTCGTGCAAAAGCGCTGCAGTCCCCACCTTGAGCTTATCCTCTTCTTCGATGCCGAGGTGATCTGCCAGGGCCCCCGCCAGGTGGTAGACTCCCAGGCTGTGCTCGAACCTGGTGTGGTTGGCTCCGGGATAGACAAGAGATGCCAGGCCGAGCTGCTTTATCCAGCGCAGCCGCTGCATTTGGGGAGTATTCATAAGATCGAAGGCCAGGCCCTCAAGCTTCACGTAGCCGTGCACAGGATCGCGAATCTCGGTCATTCGTACTCGTTATTCTGAGCTTATCTTTTTCTTTACAAACTCTGGTGGGGATGTAAAAGCCATCAAGGATTGACCAGACTGAGACCATGTTCTCAAACTCGTGATCATATTTGGCAGCCTGGTGGCATAACCTCTCAACCGAATGGCCTATTACTATCTCCTCTCCCTGGGCGTACAAAAAGGCCTTCAAAGCCTTCTCACCTATCTGCTGTGCCAGAAAGCAGGCAATGTGGTATCCTCCCCGCTCTGCCAGATCCTTTGCCCATTTCAGATCTTCAATCTTCTTTAAGAATCCCTTATGTTTCAGTCTCTCAACCTCTTCGGGAGTGTAGCAGAGGATATCGGCATCTACAGGAAGGGCCAGGAGGGGATATATTTCCTTCAGACGATCGACAAAGCTCTTCTCGGTCTTCATTACTATTAATATGTCCAGATCTGTGAAAAGGTCGGATCTTCCGCGTGCATAAGATCCAAAGATGCTTATTTTTTCAACTTTGTCTGAGAGCACTTTGACTATCCTTTGGACGGACTCCTCAAGCATGCGGGTGTGTTCGCTTCTCAGATCCTCTAGCATTAGTCTAACTTATCAATCTCGGACTTAAAAACTGATCGCAAGTGTAGAACGGAGTTGGATTATAGAAAGGGAGTGTGGAAAGACTTAGATACTTTGAATGGGGCTAAAGCTGGAAGGAGGTACTTTCCTGAGGATTTGGCTGGTGCTAGCAGCTGCGCTGATAGCAGTATCGGTGGCAAATGCAATGGAAACCGGATCCCTAAACTCTGGCCACCTTCGATATAGAACGATCTATGCAGAGGATATCTTAGAAGAGGCTAACAGCAGCTCGGTAGAGTACGACCGCGTTTTAATCAAAGGCGATTTGGTGCTGGATGAACCCCAGTATAATTCAATAAAGATCGTAAATTCGGCGATTGAGGGTGACGTTTCCTGTAAAGGGATTACCTTCTACGGTAATATAGACTTCAGCAATACCTCTTTTCACAGGAACGCCATATTTAACGGGACGAGGTTCATGGGGGAGGCGAACTTCAACAGCAGCCGCTTTTATGGAGCTTCAAGCTTCAACATGTCTCGTTTTCCAGAGGGCGGCACTTTTGATTTTGTCTGCTTCTATGATAATGCCGATTTCGCCAACGTATGGTTTGATAAGTTCGCAACATTTTATAACGCCACCTTTTTTGAAGACGCCCAGTTTTACTTATCCGAATTCAATGGAGCTTATGCCAACTTCGAGAGCACTCAATACATGAAGAATGCAGATTTCTCCGGCAGCCTCTTCAATACCTACAGCTCCTTCGAAGGAGCAACGTTTGATGGGAGAGCCGATTTCCACGCGTTGAAGTTCACCAACGGAGCGAATTTCTACGATACCAGGTTCCTCGGGAATACCCTTTTTACCAGATCGCACTTCATAGAGGATTCGATCTTCTCAGGTGCGTGTTTCAACGATACAGCCGTGTTCCAGTACACCAAGTTCGATGGACCGACTTACTTCAACGACACCCAATTCTGTGGGAAGGCAGCCTTTGATAATGCTCAGTTCCTTGCACCTGCGGATATGAGCAACGCCAAGTTCGACAATGACCTGATGATGAACAGCACTGAGATCACCAAGATGGTGCTGGATGGTTCTGTCTTCAATGAGAAGTCCCAATTATATCTGGCCAAAGCGGACATCAATAAGCTAATGGTGAGCTGGAGCCTGATCAAGGATATTCTCAGCTATGATACATCTGCCTATCTTTCTCTTGTAAGGAACTACAAGGATCTCGGCCAGAGCAATGATGCTAACGATTGCTACTACGAGTACAGATATTTGAACCAGAGCTACAAGAAACCGGGCTTTTCAAAGCTTCTGGATATTATCGCCTGGCTATCCTGTGGCTATGGCGTTCGACCTCATTATGCGCTTTATTGCGGCGTGATAGTAATCCTGATCTTCTCACTTATCTTATGGCTGGGAAGGGGTGTGGATGGTTTCCAGAATCTCCATGGGCGGCAGCTTATCATGGCATCCCTGTACTTCAGCACGATCGCCTTCACTGCAAACTCCAAAGGCCTTCCATTAAAAGGGCATTATAAATATCTAGGAATTGTTGAGGGCATAGTAGGATGGCTGCTTATGGCCCTATTTCTTGTGACCCTGGGCAGGTTGATGATTGGATAAAAAAAGATTGGTTAAATGTACCCCCGTTTGATGCTCTATCTGCGTGATGGTTGTCGTCCCTTCACATTTCCAAAGGGATTTGTCTCATCATCCTGCATAGTTGAATTATTGAGGGTTTCGTTGGTCAATGTAGCATTTTCGAGCGACTCATTGATCAGAGAAGCATTTTCAAGCGACTCATTGGCCATGGTTGCATTATTGAGCGTTTCGTTGGTCAGAGTATCGTTTCCCAATGTTTCATTGGCCGCGGTCTCATTCATGGAAGCATTCACCTCATCTGCCTGAATGGTCTCCTCTGCGAAAGTTAAACCAAAAGAAAGCACCGTAAAGGCGAATAGAAGCATTATCGCTATTGGCGTAGAACTTCTCATTATTGTCACCACTCTTAGATTTTCGCCTCGATTTAGCCTATGCAAATTTAAATTTTATGGTGGACTGATTCGAGGCCCTCGCGCAGAAAAACGTAACAAAAGTGGCTCTTGTAAAGTCTGAAGGTTAACCGGTATTGAATGAAGAATCCATATCTTAATTGGGCTCGGCGGATATGGGCATAAACGGAAATCCTAATGCTGCTAAGATAATTGAGGCCTGTAGTAGCTAACCATTGTTGAAGCAAAAGTATATGTACAATATATCCAAGAGAGCCTGACAGTACGGCAACGAGATCAATCATTAGCGCATATTAGGTAGAGAAAAATGAGACCCCACTCTCCGGTCCTCATAGCTTTATTGCTGGCTTCAAATTCAATTCTAGCCTGTGCGGTAGCAGCTGATAATAGTAGCACCCAGTCTATTGCCGCTGAAATGAATGACAGCGGTTTTCGCCCGGATATCAATGGTTTTAGCTTTCAGAACTATGGGGATGATCTCTCTACCGTGGATCTGACGCCCATTGAGATGCAGCGCATGTTTGGAGACAAAGTGTGCGCCAGCACTGCAGACGGCAAATGTGTTCTTACTTACCCTGCCAAGCGATGGATGGATGAGGCCGTAAAGGCCATGGGATACGGGCACTGTGAGGGTATTGCAGTTCTTAGCGATCTCATATATTACAATCAGCTTAACCCTAGCAAGTTTGGCGGCAACAGTACGATCGAACTCACCCTCAAAGATGAACTGCTGCAACGCGAGATCGGCTACTGGTGGGTCACTCAAGTCACCAATCCAGGGGGCTCCAATAAGGTGTACGAATCTCCTAACTCGGTCTTGGATGTCCTTGCAAAAGCCTTTGGGGAGGGTCAGAATTCCAAGGAATGGTGGGTCATGGGCATATACCAGCCGGACGGCAGCGGTGGCCATGCCATAACTCCTTTTGCCATAGAAGATATGGATAACGGCACGTCCAGGATTCTGGTATATGATAATAACTGGCCAAAGGAGAGCAGATTCGTAGAGATAGATCGCAGCACCAACACCTGGCGCTATGTTGCATCGATCAATCCCAATGAGTCAACCGAGGTATATGTCGGCAATGCCAGCACAAAGAGCCTGGAGATTGTATCGGTTTCATCGAGGCTGGGCCCACAAGAGTGTGATTTTTGCGATGAGGACAATGCCACCAGCCTCAACAAAAGTAAAGGGGCATTAAACAGCCAGAAGCACATCCAGATATGGCAAGATGGCATTGCCAATACCTACGTCACCGATGAGCAGGGTAGAAGAGTAGGCGTTCTCGAATCCGGCAAGTTTGTAAACGAGATTCCAGATGCTGAGGTAAGGAATCTGAGGTTTGGCATGGATATAGAACATCCGCCAGTCATCTTTGTGCCAATGCAATCCGGGATGTCTCCGCATATTAAAGCGACGATAAAAAGCATGAACGATAGCGAGAAGGATAATGTAGATATCGCGATAATATCCCCAGGCCTTGCGGTGGCATCTTCAATTCCAGATCTCGGGCAGGGTGAGCAGCAAAGCATAGATTTGGTACCGGCAGGGGAGGGATATGAGGTAAGCTTCCACTGCAGTCGAGCACTATCCCCCACGATCTCCATAGGCACAGATTATCAGGAGATCGTCGTCAGCGGCGCAAATATTGAGCCAGATGGGACGGTGAGCATCAGCATGAATCCGGAAGAAGGCTCTTTTATCATGAGAACCATAGGCATTACTAATCCAGGAACTCTTCGTCTTCAACTGACTTCCATCGACCAAAAGAGCGGCGAATTGTTCGCTTTTCAAAGTTTAGGCCTTTCTTTACGGCCAAATGATGGCGTTTCATTGAACTTTGCAGGTCCACAGAATAGGGCTGGCATCCCATCCCTTAGCGTCACTCATGAGAACGGGAACACTGAGAACGTCCTGCTCGTAATAAGGGACCCGCTTGGTGAGACCTATCAAAGCTCCGTTAATTCATTTATCAACAGTATCCTCAGCCCTTCTGGATCGACTGGCGCAGATTTCCGAGGATTTACTACCACGCAAAATATGCAGTCACCTCCCATTAGCTTCATCCCACATGGTTAGATCCTTCAACCAAGGTTCATATCAGTTAGTCATATTGAATGCATTTGGAAAGGCGGCTTGTTTCCCCGCAAGAACGGCATTATCAACCCGTGACGATAAACCAGAATTAAGATGCCTAGTCCTTCCCTCCTTCGAATTATCCAAGAGCAAATCAACGAATCTAACGTATTGCAAAATAAAAAAAGATTTTGGAAAGGATGCCGGATCTCCGGACACCCTTTAGCTGATTTAGTGAGCCTCGCCCACAAGATCTTTCCCAGGCTCCTTGCGCTCGACCGTCTCCAGCTTACATTCCACTGGAGTACAGACCAGCACATCCTGGGACTGGTACTTTGTGTACGGGTTCTCGGGTATCTTGGTATCCAGGCCCATGGATGCTGCCATCATCTCCACTACGTCCACGATCTTCATCTTTGACTGAGCAGCATTGCGGCCGTCGATCAGGTTTAGCCTGCAGAACGGACAGGTGGATGCGATGACATCTGCCTGAATGTCGGCAGCGTCCTGGACGCGCTGCTTGGCGCAATCCAAAGCAAGGTCGGGAACGCCTGCCTTCACACCGCCGCCTGCGCCGCAACACCTCTGCAGTGCCCTGTTTCGGACCATATCCTGGAACTTCACTCCAGGGATGGACTGGATGCAGTCGCGAGGAGCCTCGAAGGCCCAATCCTTTCCTTTCAGGTGCATCAGATGCCTTCCGTTATGGCATGGGTCGTGGTAAGTGAACTTATAGCTCAGTGGGATCTTGTACTCGACCTCGCCGTTTCTTATCTTCTCGCGCAAGAAGGCAGATAGGGGCATTGTCTTGTAGGGTATGTATCCCTCGTACCACAGAGGCCAGTCGATGGACGCAGCTCTTAGACAGCCTGCACAGGCAAAGAGCACAGTCTTGGCTCCCCTGTCCTTGAGGGCATCGATGTTATGCACTGCGTGCTCGACCATGACCTCCCTCTGGCCGGTCCTGATCAGAGCCGAGGCGCAGCACCACTCGTCCTTGCCAAGCATTCCGAAGTCAACGCCGACCTTGTTGAGAATCCGAACTGTAGCCACTCCCAGAGCCTGCTGCCTGTATGCAGCCGTGCATCCTGCGAAGTATATTATGTCTCCGGACTCCTGTACCTTGGCATCCTTGGGAATCCAGCAGAGACGTTCATCCTGCTTGGCCATGTACGGGTTTCGATCACCATGAAGCAGCTTGGGGAAGAAGGACTGCTTTCCGTAAGGTCCGTTGCCTCTCTTGACAAGGTTAGGCCTCATGGCCTCCCACATGTCGACAGTGTAGATTCCTGCCTCGCAGACTGTTCCGCAGACGCCGCAGGTTGTGCACATGTAGGTGTCCTCTGTGAACTTGGTCATCTCGTCCTCATTGAGGGGCTTTGGACCAAAGATCTTGGCTCGGAGGCTCTGGCTCTTGGCCATTAGCTCTCTCCACTTTGCGTGCTTGTACATGGGAGTGATCGACGGCCTGTCAGGTCTCACTGCAAATGTGGGGCACCACTTCATGCATTCCTGGCAGCGGTTGCAGCCGTCTACCTCCATGAGCTGGGTTGACTTCATGTACCCAGTCATGAGGGGCTTGGAGTTTTCAGCCATTTTACTCTCCTCCTCTGTTGGCTATAAGTGTCATGGGTGTCGCTATTACGTGAATGTACTTGGTCCAGGGCAGAGCGAAGCAGAAGAGCCCCAGAGCCAGGATGGTATGCAGCATGGCGAAGTGGGGTGCATAGATAGTGTACTCAAAGGCATTCCCAACCAGGAAGGCGTTGCCGCGCATCCACTCTGCGTAAAATCCGGTTATGGTTAGCAAGAACACAGCGCCGATCAGGAAGGCATCGTAGGCTGTAGTGTTGTCCCTTACGAACTTGAGCAGTATCCTCCTGGATATGGCGATGGTCGCGCCAATGAGGAGCAAGTAGCCGAAGATATCAAAGGGCAGTCCCAAAGCTTCCTTGGCCAGCTCTGCCTCATGGGCCAGACCGAGCAGGTTGAAGTGCTCAACGATATCGATCATGAGGCCCAGGCCGGATAGGGCTGCAAGAGTCAGGAACCCGTAGAACATGGCCATGTGCATGACCCATCTTACGGGGCTTCGGGCCAGCGTCCTCCTGAGGAGAAGGACATCTAACACAACAGTTCTCAGAAATACCCATACACCATCTTTGAAGGCTTCGTGTATCCAGGTGGCTAGGAAGAGCCAGAAGCTATACCGCAGCTGGTCATGATAGCCAGTGGATCCGATGCCCCATTTCTTAAAGTTGAAATATATACCATATATCCAGACAGCTAGTACAATAACTGTTAGGAGTATCACAAGGTTAAAGGTGAGGCCCAACGAATAGAATGCCATCTCATTTCCTCCTCGTTATATTTATTTCTGTATCGGGGCGATACGGCCGTCATTCGTGACCAACTTACCTGATAACTAATACTTAAATATTCCCTCACGGCCATACGATCATTTAAGTATAATCCGTCGCCTGAGCGGAGTGCGATAGCTAAAAAAGCATTTCCTGAGAGGATCTCCTCGCGGACAGACATATACGGCCATGCTATTGATCTGCTGCCTGTAAAGATTAAGATAATTGGCTAAAAAGAGCGCTGGACTTAGTCTGAATTCCGGCCTGGGCATCTCCAGCCCAGACCAGATATACTTTAAATGACCTTTGGCTTTCTCTTCTTGGGCATCTCAGGTCCAGGTGCCGGCCCCTGCGGGAGATCCCAGATTCCAAATCTCAGGCTGTTCTGGATGCAACAGGCATCGTCAATCGTAAATTCATCTGCAAATCTGAACAATTTATCCTCCAAATTTGTCAGATCTAGTTTTGACTAGATTATCCGGATGGATACGGTTTCTGACAAAATATACTACGACAATCGCCGAATATAAATCTTTCGGTCTCTCTTGATATAAAACTTAAGAAATATTTATAAGATGGCTGGAGAGTCGTCTCCAGCTTCTTACTTTTCCTCTGCCAACAGAGCAGTTTCCTTCTTCGTCGCGGCAGGTCTGCAGATTGGATCGCAGACTATGACGTCCTGCTCCTGGTACTTGCTGTAGGGGTTCTCTGGTATTGTCGTATCCAGGCCCATGGACTGCGCCATCAGCTCTACAACGTCCACTACTTTCACGGGCGAACCCGCTGCAGTGCGGGCGTCCATGATGTTCCTGCGGCAGAACGGGCAGGTGCTGGCCACGATCTGGGAGGCTGTCGCCTCCACGTCCTTCACCCTTGCCTGGGCCATATCCAGGGCCAGGTCCGGAATGCCTGCCTTGACACCGCCGCCTGCACCGCAGCACCTCTGCAGCGCCCTGTTCCTGGCCATCTCTTTGAACTCGACTCCCGGAATGGACTGCAGGACATCTCTTGGAGCCTCAAATGCCCAATCCCTGCCCTTGACGTGCATGAGGTGTCTTCCTGCATGGCACGGGTCGTGGAAGGTCACCCTGTATTTGAGGGGCACCTTGTACTCGACCTCGCCCTTTCTCACCTTTTCTCTGAGATAGGCAGAGAGCGGCATGGTCTTGAAGGGCACGTTTCCTTCGTACCAGCGCGGCCAGTCTATGGTTGCCGCACGCAGGCATCCTGCACAGGCGAAGAGCACAGTCTTGACGCCTCTGTCTTTGAGGGCCTCGATGTTGTGCACTGCATGCTCTCTCATCAGGTCCCTCTGGCCGGTTCTCACAAGCGCTGAGGCGCAGCACCATTCGTCCTTGCCCAGCATGCAGAAATCGGTTCCGAGCTTATCCAGTATCCTGACGGTGGACACGCCCAGAGCCTGCTGCCTGTATGCAGCAGTGCAGCCCGTGAAGTAGGCGATCTCTGCGGATTCAGGGATCTTGATGTCGCTTGGGACCCAACAGAGCCTGTCTTCCTGCTTGGCCATGTAGGGATTCCTGTATTCTGCCAGCAGCTTGGGGAAAGCAGACTGCTTGCCGTAAGGGCCGTGGCCTCTTGAGACCAGGTTGGGCCTGACGGCTTCCCAGAGGTCTACGGTGTTGATGCCTGCCTCGCAGACAGTGCTGCACACTCCGCAGGTCGTGCAGTAGTACAGGTCCTCTGTGAACTGTTTCATCTCATCTTCACTTAGAGGCTGCTCGCCGAAGACCTTGGACCGAAGGCCCTTCTGGCTTCCCAGAAGCTCGCGCCATTTTGCTGCCTTTTGCATGGGTGCTACCTTTGGCCTGTCAGGCCTGACGGCAAAGGCTGGGCAGACCTTCATGCATTCCTGACACCGGGTGCATCCGTCCAGCTCCATTACCTGGGTGGACTTTATGAATCCGGATATGAGCGGTTTAGTTGTTGCTGCCATATGTTTTACTTTTCTCCTTTTTACTACTCCTGATGACGTTTATCGACAATTAACGTTATAAGTTACTACGATTATCGTATATAAACCTTCTGGTATTTAGTTAACAGTCGTCATGAATCGAAATCCCTTCAGAAAGAAATAAATAGGTGAGTAATACTCCTGGTTTCGGTTTGTCTTCCCCTGTTAAGTGGCACTGGCATGCCATCCGAACTGCCAAAGCCTATAGCCAACTGATGAAAAAATTGGGCTATGAACGGGGGGGGTTCACGGTGGCGATGTAGGCTCGGACATTGCTGGTGAGATTAATCACATATAAATCTGAAGAAACTCAAATCCGGGAACGGGTTGAAAACTGGACGAGAGCCGTTCGTGAGGGGGATACGGAAATGTGCCTCTGAACCACACAGCACAGGGACTGCACGAGGAGAGCAGTGAGTTTGTGGCGTGGCTCGAAGAGGCTCTCGGATCGGACTACGAAATAATATATCCTGAATGGCGATGAACTGTCTTCAGCCAGGGCCTTCCTAAACTTGTAGCAGAAATTAAGAATTTAAAGGGATAATTATTTGCACTATCAAACTTAATATTATATTCAACTTAAAAGTCGTCTTCATAAATATTCAGATAGGCTGAAAAAAGGAGAGTTGATTCAAATGAAGTACGTTGACGGATTTGTTATACCTGTGCTGAAGGAAAACTTGCCGGCTTACCGTGAGATGGCGAAGATGGCAGGAGAAGTCTGGAAAAAGCACGGTGCTCTTGAGTACATCGAAAGTGTTGGTGATGACCTGAATCCCGAGTTAGGCGGAATCAAGTTCCCCCAAACAGTCAAAGCCGAGCCTGGAGAAACAGTTGTCTTTTCATTCATAGTGTTCAAGTCACGCGCGCATCGTGATGAGGTGAATGCCAAAGTGATGAAAGATCCGATGATGAATGATCCCAAATATAAGGACAAACCTATGCCCTTCGATGTAAAGCGCATGGCATACGGCGGATTCGAGGTCATTGTTGAAGCATAAAGAGATTATGTTCGGGATAGAGATGTAACGGTACAATGGAGTCCGGCAGAGGGTCCAGGATAACGGGCGAAATCAGCGTGGATGGCAGCACCTTCTCTGGTGGTTGGAGAGCGAATCCTGGCAAAGAAGGCCCAGAAACGTAGCGTACGACTTTGTCGCGGCCGAGTTAAATAGATCCGTTCGAACGGAGAAATCCGCATGCAGCTCGTCTTAAGTGACCTGCAAGATGAATTAAGATGAGGTGAACTCGTATGGCAAAGAATAAAACAACTATAACGGCAGAACCGGGAAAGCAAGAGCTCTTTATCACAAGGGAGTTCGATGCGCCACGTGAGCTTGTGTTTAAAGCATTTACCGATCCGGAGCTTTATGTACAGTGGCTTGGGCCACGTGGATACACGACAACAATTGAAAAGTTTGAGCCAAGAAGTGGAGGCTCATGGAGATTCATCCAGAAAGATGCAGAGGGCAATGAGTATGCATTTCACGGTGTGAATCACGAAGTCTTACCGCCTGAACGAATTATTGACACCTTCGAATTCGAAGGACTACCTGAAAAAGGGCATGCCCTCCTCGAAACAGCGAGGTTTGAGGAGTTGCCGGGCAAAAGAACAAAGATGGTGTCTCAATCTGTCTTCCAGTCGGTTGCAGACCGTGACGGCATGCTCCAAAGCGGCATGGAGGAAGGTGTTAATGATTCTTATGACCGTCTCGATGAGCTGTTGAAAAAGATGAAAAAATAGAATTTTTTAAATCTTTATTTGTTGGTCGTTTTGATATTTATGCAAAAAAGTGGATAAGTCGTGATGGAAATAAACAAGGTTTTTATCCAGTAACTGCAACTTTTCAAGGGGAAGATTATCTTCCTT
>Ga0074195_1004141_pt1 | contig 12329 bp, 3 predicted proteins | sample EPASupsiteHSE623_FD_64525 | JGI IMG/M metagenome (GOLD analysis project Ga0074195, IMG submission 64525) | Bioremediated contaminated groundwater from EPA Superfund site, New Mexico - Sample HSE6-23 | ecosystem: Environmental > Aquatic > Deep subsurface > Groundwater > Contaminated ...
TCCGAAAGAAGGTAAAAAAATAAAATATACGCTTAGGGAATTACCAGAAGGAGTAAAACCTGCCTCTGGAATTAATGAACCTGTTTTGTTAGCCGATGCATCTGCTTCAGAAATAGTTACAAAAACTACCGGCTCAGCAAACGAAACTTCAGAAAAGGTTTTTGATGATAATTGTAATGAGCAGGTAAAGGGTAATATTTATTACAAGATACAGATCGGTGCCTTTCTTGGAAAAGCCAACGAAGCAGCATTCAGAGGTATTTCACCGATCACTACAGAAAAAAACGATAAGGGATTTACCCGATATCTTGCAGGTGAATATCGAAATTTTGATGTAGCCCAGCATGCTCTTAATATTTTACAGAAAACAGGTTTTGCTGATGCCTTTATTGTAACATATGTCGATAATCTAAGGCTGGGACCTGGTATTGCCGAAACAAGTTCATCGTATGCAAAAAAACAATAGCACACCTTGAGGACAGCGGGTCTAGGCCGACCTGATAATGAGTTTATTATTATACGTGATTTTACGCATTTGCTATGCGTAAATTTACGTAATATATAAAATTTCAGAATTATTCTGGCCTTAGCCAGAAAAAACCCGTATCTCGCAGTATCATTAAGTAACATTTTACAACTGTCTGCGGTTTTACAATTACATTGTGTTCCGTAATTATTTGCTATTGATTCTATTTATCGTATTTTTGATAATATAAAATCTGTTTATGCTAAAATATCGTTTTAAAACTAGGATACTATTTGGTTTTAGCTTAATATTTCTGATAATGTTGTTAACCGCAATTTACCTGCTGTTGCAGATAAATGCTATTAATGAAAATACAAAGACAATTGCAGAGCACCCTTTTGTGGTAAGCAATACTGTTAAAGATTTCAAGATAGAACTCTACAAATCACAATTCCTTATCAGAGATCTCCGTTTTACAGATAAGGATAAAGTGAAAGACAGTATTAATTCTGAAATAAAAAAACTCGATAAAAAACTATACAACGATCTTAAAATCATCAATTCACAATATCTGGGCGGAAAATCAGACATACTCGATGTCATTTCAGCTTTAAAAGATTGGAGATCTAAAAGACTACCTTACAATGAATTATTAAGATCCGGGGATAATGATAGTATTGACGTCTTTATCGGCAATGTTCTTAATTCTGGTTTCTTAAATATTATTCTCAAAATAAATGTGATTCAGGATTTTGCACAAAACAAACTGAATGAGATAGTAAAAACACAGGCTGATTCTTCCGATTCATCATATAATATTTCCATTTCGGTTTTACTGGCTTCGGTTTTTATTGTAATTTTCTTAATCTGGTATATTTCAAAGAGCTTATCGAGACCTATAAAAGAGTTTGTAGATAATGTAAATTCGATGACAGGAATTGAAAACAGAACAGATAAGAAATTCGTACACGAAGAAGAAATTTTATTGAATACCCTGAATGAGCTTAAAACTGCTTTCAGGAAAATTGAGTCGATGAATATCACGCTTGAAGAGAAGGTAAGGCAACGTACCCTGGAGCTGCAAAGCGTTAATGAATACCTCGAAAATCTGTTTTATTATGCCAATGCACCGATAATTGTATGGGACACTCAATTCAGAATAACCCGTTTTAATCCCGCATTCGAAAAAATTACAGGAAGAAAAGCAGATGAAATATTGGGCAAACACATAGAAATTCTTTTCCCTGAAACACAGGTTGACTTCTCGATGGGTCACATAAAAAAGGCACAACAGGGCGAACGCTGGGAGGCAGTAGAACTGGATATTTTGAATATTAATGGAGATATAAGTACTCTTCTCTGGAATTCTGCTCATGTATACGGAAGTGACGGTAAAACAATTGTATCTACAATTGCACAGGGACATGATATAACTAATCAAAAGAAGATTTTTAATGACCTTATAATAAGCGAAGATAAATTCAGGTATCTGTTTGAATATTCTAACGTTGGGAAATCATTTACTTTGCCTTCCGGCGAAATAAATGTTAACGAATCGTTTTGCAGAATGCTCGGATATACAAAAGAAGAACTAAACAATCAAAAATGGCAGGACCTCTCACATCCCGATGACGTAACTGAAAATCAGAAATTTATTGATGGAATTATAACAGGAAAAAAAGACAGTACCCGATTTATTAAAAGATACATACATAAAACCGGCTCAATAGTATGGACAGACGTTAGTACGGTCGTCAGAAGAGATAAAAATGGAAATGTGCTCTATTTTATGACTTCTGTTCTTGATATTACTGCACAAAAACAAGCAGAAGACATGCTTATAAAGCTTTCATCACGTCAGGAAGCAATTATTGAAGCTGTTCCTGAAATAATTATGGAGGTGGATATTAATAAAATCTACACATGGGCAAACGAAAACGGAAAACTTTTCTTTGGTGATGATGTTATTGGCAAGGAGGCATCCTTTTATTTTAAAGGAGAACAGGAAGTATACAAATACGTTAAGCCGTTATTTGAAGGTCACGAAAATATAATTTATATCGAAAGCTGGCAACGACGCAAAGACGGGGAAATAAGACTGCTTGCCTGGTGGTGTAAGGTCCTAAAAGATCATGAAGGAGTCGTTACCGGTGCACTTTCTACTGCGCGTGATATTACTGAACGTTTTATGTACGAGGAGGCATTAAAAAACAGTGAGAAAAGAATAAGAGAAGTTCTTGATTCAACTCCTTTCCCTGTTGCGATTGTTGATCATCAGGACAATAATATTCTTTACTGGAGTAAAAGCGCACAAACATTATTCGGCCACACTGCGCCAAGTGCACCGGAATGGTACGAAATGGCATACCCCGACGAAGCATACAGGGCAAATGTTGTTGAAAGATGGAAACCTGCTATTGAAATTGCTAGAGAAACCAGAACTCCTGTTAATGCCGGGGAATACAACGTAACATGTAAAGATGGAGCTGTAAGGACCTGTGAGTTATATGCAAATTTTCTATCTGACATTCTTATTGTAACATTTAACGATATAACAGATCGTAAAAAAGCAGAAGATGCCCTTAAAGAATCAAATAAGGAACTGGAGCAGTTTGCATATGTCGCATCGCACGATCTTCAGGAACCTTTACGAATGGTTTCGAGTTACACTCAGCTCCTTGCAAAACGATATAAGGACAAGCTTGATACCGACGCTCAGGAGTTTATTAGCTATGCTGTTGGTGGTGCCATGAGGATGCAAATGCTTATAAACGACCTGCTGAACTATTCACGCCTTAATACCAGAAAAAAACAGATGGCGCTTACCGACTGCAACTCTGTACTAGGAAAGGTAAGGATAAACCTTTCTGTTTTTATAGAAGAAAAAAGTGCATTGATTACAAGCAGCGAATTACCAAAGATAATGGTAGACGAGACCCAGTTCACACAGCTGCTGCAGAATCTGATTAGCAATGGGATCAAATATCATGGCAATCAGCCACCCCATGTTCATGTCTCAGCTACTGAAAAAGCAAACGAGTGGGTGTTCAGGATTAAGGACAATGGAATAGGAATTGAAAATGAATTTTATGAAAGAATCTTCGGCATTTTCCAGCGTCTTCACTCGCGCGACGAATACTCAGGAACTGGTATTGGGCTTGCAATATGTAAAAGGATTATCGACAGGCACGGGGGAAAGATCTGGCTAGAGTCGAAAGTTGGCAAAGGAACTTCATTTTATTTTTCATTACCAAAAACACAGTTGGAATCAAACAATTAATACCAAGATAAAAGATGACAAACAAAAACCTTCAGCCTATCGAAATTCTGATGGCAGACGACAACAAGGGCGACGTAAGACTAACCCTTGAAGCTTTAAAAGGAGCAAAGATCAGGAATAATGTACATGTGGTTGAAAACGGAATTGAGGCTTTGGCCTTCCTCCGTAAAGAAGGAAAATACAGCAATGTTCCTCGCCCCGACATTATTCTGCTCGATCTTAACATGCCCAAAAAAGATGGTCGTGAGGTCCTGCTGGAAGTTAAATCTGATCCGGGGCTTAAAACAATTCCTATTGTGATTCTTACCGTTTCGCAGGCCGAAGAAGATATATTAAAAACTTACAATCTTCATGCAAACTGCTATATTTCTAAACCTGTTGATCTTGATCAATTTGTAAAGATCGTACGATCGATAGAGGACTTCTGGTTTACTATAGTTAAACTGCCGCCAACAGAATAGCGTAAAAGTATTCCTCGTTATTACAATTATGTTGTTTTTTAAATATGGATAATCGTTTGTTTACCATTAAGGCAAATAAATTTTCTTCACTTACCCCTGCCCTCCCTCCCGTTGGTTCGGGACAAGTTCCGGGAGTGAAGAAAATCAATTTGCCTGCCTGCTCGGTAGGCAGGCTCCCTTTAGGGTGGGGTAAACAAATTGATTTTCTGGAACTAAAAATTCTACTGGTAACCATACGAAGAATCAGTTTTTTTAATAACTAAATCCTGCTGATATGACCGAGAAGAATATAATCAAAGTACTTCTTGTTGAAGACAATCCGGGCGATGCCCGGCTTATTGAGGAGTACATAAGAGAATCTTCTTATGCAAAGATCGAGCTTAGCGTTACGGGAAAAATTGCTTCTGCAATTAAATACCTTTCAGAAAATACACCTGATACAATTCTGCTTGATCTCTCACTGCCCGATAGTAATGGAATATCCACTTTTATGCAAATAAAAAACTGGGCAAAAAACATTCCGGTTATAATTCTCACAGGACTTGATGATAAAGAAATTGCACTAGAGACACTTAAGTTCGGCGCACAGAATTTTGTTTCTAAGAACCAGATAAACTCCGAGTTCATCGTTAAAACCATACTCTATTCTATTGAACGTAATCAGTATATAAATTCGCTGCACGACAGCGAGCTGCGTTTTAAATCCATTTTCGAAAACACAACTGCGGGATACTTTTACATAGATAAAACAGGGATAATATTAGACGTAAACGATGCCTGGATCCGTCTCTATAAATACAATCAAAAGACCGAGATAATCGGCAGACATTTCGCAGAAGTTCAAAAGCTTGAGGATGTTGTAAAAGCCTCTGAGTTTGTAGAGGGAATAATGAGGGGTGATAAAAAATTCATGGAAGGAGAATTCAGCCGTAAATGCTATGATAACAGCATAGGTTACCATAATTTTTCATCTTGGCCGGTTGTCAAAAAAGGTGAGGTTGTAGGGATAGAGGGTTTTATTCTTGATATTACAGAAAGGAAACTCGCCGAAGAAGCATTAAAAATAAGTGAAACAAAACTACGGCTTACAATAAACGAAGCTCCGATTTGTGTGGCAATGGTTGGAATGGATAAGCGTTTTATGTACTGTAACAGTTCCTTTGTTGATTTTCTGGGGTATAGCGCCGATGAGATTAAATTGAAAACCATTTCGGATATCACATTTTCTGACGATATAAAAATCGGCATGAGTGAAATGAAAGCTATTGCTGAAGGAAAACTTAAAAGTTCTAAACACGAAAAACGATACGTAAGAAAGGACGGAAAAATTGTATGGGGAGAGGTAAGCATTAACCTGGTCAGCGACAGCAACGGAGATCCCCTTTACTTTTTGCCGATAATACTTGATATTACCGACAGGAAAAAAGCAGAAGAAAAATTAAAACAAAGCGAAGAAAAATTCCGCAATCTTGTTGAAACAACTCCTGATATTATCTGGGAAACTAACATTAACGGGTATTACACTTACGTAAGCCCAAATGTCGAAAAAATACTTGGCTACAAGGCATTTGAAGTAATCGGGAAAAGCCCCTTCGATTTTATGCCGTCGGGCGAAGCTGAAAAGATCAAAAAAATTTCTGACGAAATTATTGCATCCGAAGAACCTTTTAATGGCCTTGAAAATATCAGCATACACAAGAACGGGCAAAGGGTAATTCTCGAAACATGCGGGGTTCCGGTCTTTGATACAAAAGGGAACCTGACCGGCTACAGGGGAATAGACCGTAATATCACAGAGCGTAAAAAAGCAGAAGAAGAACTTAAAGAGCGTGAAAACAGTTTTCATGCGATTTTCGATTGCCATTCCGCCGCAATTGCCATTATTGAAGAAGACACCACTATCTCAATGGTAAACGACGCGTATTGTAAAATGGGAGGATACTCGAGGGAAGAGGTAATAGGAATGAGCTGGACAAAGCAGATCCCTCCAGAAGATCTGGAGCGTTTAAAAGAATATAACAGGATAAGGCTTACAAACCCCGAAGCGGCTCCTAGTGAATATGAATTTTCATATTATCATAAAAGCGGTGAAATAAAATATGCAATGATGTCGGTTGGATTTATAAAAGATCAGCGAAAAATTGTTGCATCATTTGTAGATATTACTGAAAGAAAAAAGGCAGAAGCCGAACTAATCATAAGCGAAAATAAGTTCCGTAATATTTTTGGTTCGGCAAATGTCGGGAAATCAATTACACAGATTTCGGGCGAAATTAGTGTAAACAAAGCTTTCTGCGACATGCTGGGTTATAAGCAGGAAGAACTTAAAAACAAAAAATGGCAGGATATAACACCTCCCGAAGAAATTGAATATGTACAGGAACATTTGGATCCCCTTTTAAATGGAGTTAAAAATTCAACCAGATTAAATAAGAGTTATATTCACAAAAACGGAACTCGCGTTTATGCAGATGTTAGTATCTCAATACAACGTGACGTCTCTGGTAACCCTCTGTATTTCATTACCACTGTTGTTGACATTACTACCAAAATTGAGGCAGAAGAGTCAATGAGGAAAAGCGAGGAGAAATTCCGTTCAATTTTCGAGAATATGGCTAACGCATGCTGTTTCGATAAAATAGTATACGAAAATGGGAAAGCTGTCGACTATATCATACTGGACGTTAATCCTGCTTATGAAAAAATTCTTGGAATCTCCAGAAAAGACGTAGTAGGAAAGCTGGCCTCTGAAATTTATAAAACCAAAGACATTCCTTTTTTCGATATATATGCAAAAGTAGCAGAAACTGGCAATCCTGTTTCATTTGAATCGTATTTTGCACCGTCAGATGTATACCTTAGCATTACAGCTTCCAGACCTGCCCCGGGAATGTTCTCAACAAATTTTTCGGACATTACCGAACAAAAAAGAACTGAAGAAGCACTGAAAGAAAGTGAGGAAAAACACAGGCTTCTCTTTGAAAACTCAGGAACAGGAATTGTCATAATAGACAAACACGGCAAATACCTGATGTTAAATAATCAGGCACTCGAAAAATTCAACAGGAAAAGAGAAGATGTTGAAGGAAAATTCATGTCAGAATTTTTTCCAAAAGAGGTTACAGAAAAGTATTTAGCGGAAAATCTAAAAGTTATTGAATCGGGTATCGGAAGAGAATATGAAGATAATTTTATAATAAACGGAAAAGAATACACTTTTCTGATTTCCGATCAGTGTCTTAAGGATAAAGACGGCAAAGGATATGCACTGCAAAGCAGCAGTATTGACATTACCGAAAGAAAAAAAGCAGAGCATGATCTGGGTGTTTTTAATTCTCTTAACACAGATCTTAATAATGGAGCAAGTCTCAATTACCTTCTAAACAAATCAAAGCAGGTAATTACCGATACATTTAACGTAAACCATGTTGATATATATTTAGCAGATAATAGTGGTAACTTTCTGGAATTTAAACGCGAACAGGTTAAAAAGGATTACCTTGCATTCTTCGAAGAAATTCTTCCGGTTAAGATCCCTGATACAATTAAGATATCGCTAAAAAGCGAAAATTGGTATTCGAACCTGATAAAAGACAGGCGTTTAAGAATTACAGGGAGTTCAAAGGATATCGAATCAATGTTGATGGCATTTATTGAAAGTAATTTTAAAAAAATGCCTTTTAAAAAAATCCTTACTAAAGCAACTGCTTTTTTTAAAGAAAAAAATATAATCTGCAGCATCCCTTTATTGTTAGATCAGAATGTTATTGCAGCACTAGACATAAATTTCAGGGTCAGGCCAACTGATAACGATATAAAAAGATTAAATGCTTTTGCCAATCAGCTAGTAATTATTATAAACCGCAAAAGGTCTGAGGAGGAGTTAAGGAAAAGTGAGGAAAAATTCCATTCGCTTTATTTCAATATGATCGAGGGTGCAGCTCTTCATGAAATTGTATATGATGAAAAAAACATTCCTGTTGATTATAAGATCATTGAAGTGAACCCCTCTTTCGAGAAACACCTTAACATAACAAGAAATAAAGTAATTGGCTTCACAAGCCGGGTAGCGTATGGAGTTTCCGACCCTCCTTATTTTGAAAGATACCTAAAGGTTGCACAAAGCGGTGAACCTGAAGTCTTTGAGACTTACTTCGAGCCATTGGATAAAATCTTTTCAATATCTGCTTATTCTCCGTATAAGGGAAGTTTTGCCACTATATTCGAAGATATAACACTTAAGAAATTCGCTGAGAAAAAAATAAAGGAACAGAATGAATTTTTATTAAAACTTAACCGCTTCTCTGTTGAACTCTTATTATTAACACAGGAAAAAGATCTGGAAGAATTTATAGTAAAGCAGCTTAAGGAGATCACAGGAGCTGAGGTAGCTCTGTTTAACGAATATGACAGAGAAAAAAAGGCAATAATCGTAAAACATATAGAGATCAACCCTGGTCTTCTCGAGAAAGTAATTGGAATACTGGGAAAACCGGTTAAAAAAATACAATCACCGGTTAGCGACGAGATTTTCAATGAAATGATCACAAATGTGATAGGAAAACGAAAAAGTTTATATGAAGCCTCTTTTGGTTCCGTCTCTCGTCCATTAAGTTCTGCAATACAAGCTTTACTTAAAGTTGACCGATTTGTAGGATTGGCATATATGATAGACGGAAGCTTATATGGTACTTCATTGATAGGTTTAAAGAAAGGGCAACCAGATATACCCGACGAAATACTCGAAAACTTTATTTACCTGGCATCAATGGCCATAAACAGGAAAAGGGCTGAAAAAGCTCTGCGGGAAAGTGAAAAAAAATACAGGGTCATTACCGAAAAGATTACAGACGTAGTCTGGCTCATGGATCTTGAGGGTAAAAGTACTTTTGTTTCGCCATCAATCGAGAATTTTACTGGTTTTACAGTCGAAGAATACCTGAAACAAACTATCGAAGAGCGGTTTACGCCAGAATCTGCGAAATACGGGTTAGGAATATTTGCACGTGAACTTCTACAATACAGAACAAACAGGGAGCTGCTGAAAAACTACAGTTGTACAATGGAACTTGAATATGTCTGCAAAGACGGTTCAACAAAGTGGGGAGAATTGCTGATAACACCTTTCTTCGACGAAAATGATGTACTTAAAGGAATTCATGGTGTAACCCGCAATATTACTGATCGCAAGCGTATCGAGAGGGCACTGAAGGAGAACAGCAACAGACTCGAAATGGCTATGCAGACAGCAAATCTGGCATGGTGGGAAATGGAAATCAGGACCGGAAATGTTGTTTTTAATGAGCGGAAAGTGGAAATGCTTGGCTATCCTCCCGAAAAGTTCAAACATTATAAGGATTTCATGGCACTTGTTCATCCCGACGATCATGATAATGCGATGAACGCAATGCGCAAACATCTTACGGGTGAGGCAGACAGATACGAAACAGAATACCGTATTTTGACCAGTTCGGGAACTTATAAATGGTTTTACGACATTGGCTCTGTTGGAAAAAAAGACGAAAATGGAAAACCCATAAATGTTACAGGATTGGTAATTGACATCTCTGAAAGAAAAAACGCAGAGACTCTTGTCAGATTATCGGCCGAAAAATGGCAGACCACATTCAACTCAATGACAGATATTGTTTCTGTGATTTCAAAAGATCATGAATTTCTGGAAATCAATAAAGCTGGCTGTAACGCTTTGGGGATGAAACGCGAAGATATTATAGGTAAAAAATGTTATGAGCTTGTTCATCACACAAAACATCCCTTGATCGAATGCCCCTGCAATTCTTCACTGAGTTCTCATTCAGAAACTGAAGGCGAGATCTTCGAGAATGGGAAATATTTTCAGTTATCAGCATGGCCGGTTTACAACGATAAACAGGAGATAGTTGCCTTTTCACATACAGTACGTGATATTACCGAACGTAGACTTGCCGAAGAAGCTGTAAGGGTGGCTAAAAAAGATTGGGAAGATTCATTCGACTCAATTACCGACATGATCACAATACACGATATTGATTTTAATATAATACAGGCGAATAAAGCGGCAAAAAAAACACTGAACCTCCCTGAAATAGAGAAGCAAATGAAGCTGAAATGTTATGAATTTTATCATGGCAAAAACAGCCCTCCGCAGGAATGTAAAAGCTGTGACTGTACAAAAACTGGAAAGTCTGAAATTTTTGAATTGTTTGAAAAACACATTGACAAAGAGATAGAAGTAAGGGCGATTCCAAGGTTCGACAAAGACAATAAATGTATTGGCCTTATCCATATAGTAAGAGATATTTCGGAGCGAAAAAAATCAGAATTAGCATTAAAAGAAAGCGAAGAAAAATTCTCAAAAGCCTTTATGACTTCTCCTTACGCAATTTCAATCACAGAAGCTTTAACCGGATCCTTTATAGAAGTAAATAATGCTTTTACTGAAATCTCTGGATTTACCCGAAATGAAATATTTGCAAACACATCATTAACCCTTAATATGTGGGATAATCCCAACGACAGAAATGATGTGATCTCAGACATAATGAAAGGCAAGGAAGTCTCTGGTAAAGAAATTAGATTCAGAAAAAAGAACGGTGAAACTCTGATCGGATTATTCTCGGCTCAACTGCTTCAATTAAATAACAAATCATTTATTCTTTCAAGTATTAATGACATTACCGAATCGGTAAAGGCCAAAGAAGCATTACGCGAAAGCGAGAAGAAATATCGACTGTTAGCCGATAATTCCGCCGATGTTATTTTTATTTTCGATCTCGATTTTAAATATGTTTATGTTAGTCCTTCGGTCGAAAGACTAAGGGGATTTACTCCTGAAGAGTTAATTGGCCGGTCAATAGAATCAAGCATGAAGCCCGGATCTTTAGATCATATAAGATCTGTTATCCGAGAGGAATTTGAAAAAGAAAAGAAAGAAGGAATTGACCCGAATCGTTCCAGAGCTATCGAACTCGAAATGTACCGCAAGGATGGCACAATGATCTGGACAGAGTCAAAAGCATCTATTTTAAGAGACGAGAATAATACGCCTATAGGATTAATTGGAGTAACACGAGATATTTCTGAACGAAAAGCCGCCGATGAAAAGTTGCGTGAAACAAATATTTTTCTTGATTCTATCATAGAAAATATCCCGAACATGGTCTTTATAAAAGATGCAACAGACCTGCGCTTTGTACGTTTCAACAGAGCGGGTGAAGAACTTTTGGGAATCCCCCGTGAAAATCTGCTAAACAAAAATGATTATGATTTTTTCACAAAAGAACAGGCTGATTTCTTTATAGACAAAGACAAAGAAGTTTTAAAAAATATAAAAATGATAGATATCCCTGAAGAGCCAATCCAAACTAAGAATAAGGGATTAAGGATAGTTCATACAAAGAAGGTCCCAATAATTAATGAACAGGGAGAACCAAAATATTTGCTTGGAATATCAGAAGATATCACTGAACGGAAACAGTTTGAAAATGAACTTAAAAATGCAAAAGAAAAAGCTGAAGAAAGCGAATTAGAATTAAAAGAAGCACAGCAATTATCAAAGGTAGGTAACTGGATATATGATCCAGCTACTCAAAAGCCGATGTGGTCAAACGAAATGTTTAAGATATGGGGGTTAGATCCGGCAAAGGGTGCTCCCGCTTACGAGGATCACAAAAAATATATACATCCTGACGACTGGGATCGTTTTGATCTTGCTGTTAAAGATGCCGTTGAAAATGGCAAACCTTACAGTTTAGAGTTACGTATCTGCAGGCCCGACGGAAAAGTTAAAACAATAATCACAATTTGCGAACCTCAGGTAGATGAAAATGGAAAAATATTCAAACTAAGAGGCACTACCCAGGATATAACCGAAAGAAAAAGAATCGAAAATGAATTGATTAGTGCAAAAAACAGAGCCGAGGATAACGAATTCAGACTTAAACTGGCTCAGAAAATAAGTAAAGCCGGTGCATGGGACTGGGATATAAAAAACAATTCCTTCTATTGGTCCGACGAATTTCTGCAGCTTTTCGGAATGCCTAAAGACACGATCGCCGGGTTTGATGCCTGGCATAAAGCTTTACACCCTGAAGATATTGAAAATGCAAAAAATAAAATTAAG
>Ga0074195_1002439_pt1 | contig 12328 bp, 10 predicted proteins | sample EPASupsiteHSE623_FD_64525 | JGI IMG/M metagenome (GOLD analysis project Ga0074195, IMG submission 64525) | Bioremediated contaminated groundwater from EPA Superfund site, New Mexico - Sample HSE6-23 | ecosystem: Environmental > Aquatic > Deep subsurface > Groundwater > Contaminated ...
CTCTAACAGGATAGTATACCGTCTTATGGATCTCGACCTTGTTGGCACTATGCAGAGCAAAAACTGTCTCTGCAATGTGATTACAAGCCTCGTTAAACCTCTTCATTGTTTCGCAGAGCACTTCGTGTTGCTCGGAGGAGGGATCGAGTTTTACCATCAAGGTTTGAAGCATTTAATTGAAGGTAGTTTTCAATGGATAAATAGTTATCTGTATGCTGCAACAGCGGGGTACGCTCCTCCTATGACGGAAGTCATAGGTCTCCGCTACCCCTGCACCCCGAGGCTATCATGATGGAGAAACACTATGTCAAAGTTAGCCAATTATAGATTGCTCGGCAAAAGCGGCCTAGCGCATCTCGCCGTTGACAGGGTGATCGGCGAGCATAAGGTTCATGATATCCGGGCGGAAAAATGAAGTTTTAACTGGGTGGCTGAATAGTTACTTTTCATTTTGGTTTAACGGCACTCACTTTAATGCTCAAGACCGAGCTTGCAATCTCATTATGTTGCTCTGCAGATAGATGCGGTTTTGCAATGATGTCCGATCCGGCTGTCTCGGATAGCAGCGACTCGATGGGGAAGCTGGTCTCGGCCACTACCTTCACATCCTGGAATCCGACCATTCTGATGATCTCCAGATAGTCATCTTTCATGATAGCCCCGGCCAGGCAACCGATGTAAGCCTCCGTCGAGTTTGCCACTAACTCTGGAAGCTCTTTTTGCAGCACGACATCCGATACCGCCAGCCTGCCTCCGGGCTTAAGCACGCGAAAAGCCTCTTTGAAGACCATTCTCTTGTTCGGCACCAGGTTGATGACGCAGTTGGAGATGACCACATCGACGTAGTTGTCCGCTACCGGCATGTTCTCCAGGTCACCCTGCCTGAAATCGATGTTTTTGTATCCGCCCTTGCCGGAATTGGCCCGGGCCTTGATCACCATCTCCGAAGTTATGTCCACGCCGATGACCAATCCCTTCGGGCCGACGCGAGTGGATGCCAGGAAACAGTCAAATCCAGCTCCTGCACCCATATCCAGCACGATCTCGCCTTCTTCCAAGGAAGCGAGAGCCACGGGATTTCCGCAACCGAGTCCCAGATTGGAGCCCAGCGGAGCTGCCTGAATCTCTTCTTCCGTGTAGCCCATTCTCTTGCTGATCTCTTCGGGGATTTCTGCGCAGCCGCAACAGCTGCGGGACGCGTAATATGATGTTGCCTGCTTGGCGATACGGGCATAGCCTTCCTTTACCGCCCTCTTGATCTCTCTTTCCTTCATGGTCATAATTACCCCACCGTTCCCGGTTACTTTCAAGCTTAATGCGAAGCATCTTCCTATCAGCGCAAATTGTATCCCATATCCTTGTTCCTAGGCTTTAATTAAGGTTTCTTTATCATGAAAAAAAGTGTTAGCCATCTGCCCGCTATCTTCGGGATCAAAGACTATCTTCTGCATGCCCGAATGCTCCTCCAAAATGATGAATTTTCTCATATCTAAAAAGAATTCATCAGTTCTCCTTTCGCAACGGTCTTGACGATATTTGGTCTTTAAGGCATACATAGGATATACGACTCCGCAAGAAATGATGCAATTAAAATGCAGCGCAATTGCGGAATTGCAGGCACGACTACAACTCATCTTGCCACGGTCCTATCGGCAAAGGATTGCATATGTGGCGCATGTGGAAAACTATATATTCTCATCCTGCTTACGGAGCGGCCCGTGCATTATCCAGAGATAACTGCCGAGACCATCATTACCATCACAGGATTTTTAGGAGCTATTATGCTTCTCCTTGATGTAATTGCATTGAGGTGAACCCGATTGATTTCGAAGAACCGCCGGTCAATACCACGAGATATCGATGCAGGTGCATTTCCCACGGACCCGCCCAATTGATTTTTTAGCTTTTGTGAAAAGGAGGGGCGAAGAGGTTCAGGAAGGAGGAATAAGGACCTGATCTCTCCGCCAATGGCAGACGTGCATCATTATGGTTTAATTATGGTTTACGGATGATTAACCAAAGTTATGTTGGCTTTTATTTTATTTAACTTTTTCGGTATATTTAATATGTTTATTGGAGAACAATTATAAAATAATGGATATGATATCTCAGCCAAAATAAGCGAAGAGTAGATGTAGCAGCGGATATATGAGTTCACTTATAATTCCGTCCCGCATAAGAAACGGGAAGGCATCAGCGCGCATCTTAATTTTATTTGGTGTGGCCTGATTGGGAGGGAACGCTGGGAATGAATGCGATGGGTAATATTGCGCGAGACATCGAAGGCTATGAGAAGGCCCTGGCGGTGTATGAGAAGATGCTGGCCTTGAAGATGGATGCAGCCAAAGAGAGCAACATCTACCGAAAAATCGGCGACCTCCACCTCGAAACGGCCAGAAGCGCGAAGAGCCGGGAGAGGTGCGAGCAAGCCATTGCAGCATACCAGAGGGCCTTGCAGGGATTGAGCGAGGAGCGCGATCCTGCCTTGCGAGCAAAAGTCCTGCGAAGCCTGGGTTCCGCCTGTTCCGCCAACATTGATCTCGCAGATAAAGCCGGTAGCTTGAGGATTGCCGTCGGCGCTTTTCGCGAAGCTTTGCGTTTCTTCACCCTGGCAAGCACGCCCCAGGATTATGCCGTCATTGAGCAGGAGCTGGCCGCAGCATCAAGAAAGCTGGCAGAGCTGGAAGATCGGGCCGAAAACAGCAAGACTGCCATCCAGGCCAGCAGGGAATCTCTCAGGGTCTTCACTCAAAAGGACAATCCCCAGCAATATGCCGCGGCGAAGATAAATCTGGGCAGTGCCTATCTTACGCTGGCCGAGGCGGAGGACAGAGAGAAAAACACCGAGCAGGCCATTGCAGCATACCGCGAGGTCCTGCAGATCCATCCTCCGGACCGCTCTTCCGAGCAGTACGGGGCTATCATGAATAATCTGGCGGCGGCATATCTGTCACTCTCCGAGGTCAAAGATAGGGCCATGAATTGCAAGCTGGCTGTCGAGGCGTGCCGTGAAGTCCTGCAAATTCGCAAGCAAGACAGGAATCCATTGCCCTATGCTGCGACTCAAAATAATCTGGGGAATGCCTACCTCGCCCTGGCCGGGGAGGAAGATAGCCTGGAGAACTGCCGCAAAGCGCTGGATGCCTATCGCAGTGCTTTGCAGGTTTACTCTCTCGGGGAATTCCCTGAACAGTGGGCAGCGACGCAGTCCAATTTGGGAAATGTCTATTTGATCCTCGCCGACAGCGAGGACTATGCCGAGAACCTGCTGAAGGCCATTCGCGCCGCCCGGGAAGCCCTCACGATCTTGCGCCCGGAAAACTATCCTGAAGACTATGCTGAGGCTCAAAAGATTCTCTGGCTGGCTCATCTCACATTAGCCGAAACTGAAGATAGGCCAGAGAACTGTCTGCTGGCCCTGGACTCCAGCCGGGAGATCCTGCAAATATACACAAAGGAGCGCGATCCCCTGAAGCACGCCTCTTCCCAGAAAGACCTGGCCATAACCTACAACATGCTGGCGGATTCGGAATTCTCGCCGGAAGCCAAGGCGGAGGACTGCCAGAAAGCAGCCGAGGCCGCCATCAAAGCCCTTGAGATTTATGGTGCAAAGGACTATCCCGAAGAGCACGCCGAGGCGCAGATGCTCCTCTGGGCTGCGTATTCGGCCTTGGCGGAGGTCCGGGAAAAAGCCAGGAATTGCAGGAGGGCTATTGCTGCCTGCGAAGCGGCCTTGCAGATCTACCGGGGAAAAAGTCCGGACGAGTGGGCGGATGCCGAGAAGAACCTGGGCTACAGTCTCATCACTCTGGCCGAGATCGAGAACCGGGAGGACAATTGCAGGAAGGCCATCGATGCCTGCAATGCCGCTCTTGCGCACTATTCGAAAGATAGCGCCCCCCTGGAGCACGCCGATATCCTGAGGGACCTGGCCTTTGCCTATGTCACAATGGCCGAGGTGATGGACAAAAAGGAATGCTGCAAGACGGCTTTGAAGATCTATCGCACGGCAAGCAAGATCTATACGTCTGAAGCCGACCGGCTGGATGCCGAGGGCGTCTTGGGAGCTTCGGATGCTCGCCTTTCGGCGGAAAAGTGCCGCCGCTCCATGGAAGCCTGCAAGGCGATAATAAAAGCCGCTCGCAAGTCCAGGCTCTTGCCCAATCCTTCACCTCGCTCTTCGTCCGTTTCTGCGTCCCATCCTTCGTCTCGATCTTTATCTAATCCTTCGACCAATCCTCTATCCACACCTTCCACCAATCCTCCATCCCATCCTTCGTCCGGTCCTTCATCCGCGCCTTCACCTCATTCCTCGCCAAATTCTTCTTCCCATCCGTCGTCCCAGCATTCTCCGTCTCGAAGGAGGTCAAAAAAATGAATGCGTGCAGCGAAAAGCTCACGGAAAAAGATAAAATAGAGTACTTCCGGCGCTCCTACACATCAGTCGATGGCCTGTGGTTTATGATGATCGAAGATAAGTTTGGCTTTGAGGAGGCTCTGGAAAGGGACGAGGCCGTCTGGAAGGTTCAGCCCAAGATCCAGGCCCGCACCCTCAAGCAGATGATGAGTCTGGATCGCGGTCTGGACGGATTGCAGCAAGCCGTTGCCGCCCGCATGGACATCGAGGGCTATATATTTGATCTGGAGAAGAGCGAGCGCGGCTTTTGTCTGACCGTCAGCAGATGCCCCTGGCAGGAATTGATGCGTAAGTCGGGACGCAGGCACATATCGGAAAGAGTGAGCGGTGTTATCTGCCAGGCGGAATATTCGGTTTGGGCATCCGAATTTGATGAAGACGGTGCGGAAAAGATCGGATTCGAGCGCGAGACGCGCATATGCCAGGGCGCGGAAAAGTGCATCCTCAAGTTCGAGCGCTCGCGGGCCTGAGTAATCAATTTTTATTATTATTTTAAAACAGTAGACCGGTATTATTTGCTGGATTTCATCAGTTGGCAAATTATAGTTATTCTGAGCAATATTTCATGAAGCTCTATTGCTAACATCGTATTAGGTCTAATGCACAGGCAACTCAGTTGAATAACTGTTATAACATATCTCGATCGTAAAAGTTATAAACTTAAAAAAATATCAGTTGAAGTATGAAGGATGCTGCTCGATCGAGGACAACTTACTATGACTTGGTTCGCGAGTATTTAACGGTGAATCACACCGGGCTGTTCAGAGTCCTGCTGGTACTGACTCTGGTTGCTTTTGTCGGCCTGGCCGCATTCCTGACAGCGGACATTCTGTCTCTGGGATCGAATTCCTCAAATTCCCTGCAATCTGCACCATTTGCCGCCATCGAGCTACAGGGAGCCAGCGAAAAGGTTTCCGAGACGGGCAAGGGAGAACTGGATACGATGGCCGCGGCAATTAATGATTCGCATAAGGAAAACGGCTCAGAGGCCCGAGGTTCCGGTTCGATTGCGAAGACGACTGCCAAAAGCGCCGCGAATTCTTCGCCCATCAGTAAGACGACATCAAGTCGCGCCGCCAATAGCTCTCCGGGGATCAAATACTCATCGGGAGGAGGCAGCTCCCACAAACATAGCAGCAGCAATAAGAATACGGCGGCAAAGCCGAGCAATGTGAGCAACACCAGTTCTACCGCGTCGCCATTGAACCAGTCCTCAATCAACCAATCAATTATCGATCAGTCTTTAACAAACCAGTCAACATTGAATTTGTCATCAACCGGCAAATCATTTGCAAACCAATCCTTCACTAATCTATCTCTTCAAAACTTGGTTCTGGCCAATCAGACTCAATCCAATGCGCCCTTGTTAAACGCATCAGGATTCAATTTCCATGCATCTCAATTTTATCTCAATGCATCACAATTCGATCCGAAAAGCTCCATTGAATCCGGCAGCGAGATTGGAGCAATATTCTCAGTCGTTTCAGAAATTGCAAATCGCACTGTCGTAGCGCCATCTGAGCAGATGCAGGAAAATGCATCCTTTGTGCCGGACGATCCGTCTTCATCCATATCCTCGACAGATGAAAGCGATTCGTCACAAATGGACAGTGCCAGGTCTTCATCAAGCCTGGCCCAGTCGAGGCAAGAAGCTGTCAAGAAGAAGCAGGAAGCTGCCAGGGCAAAGCAGGAGGAGGCAAAAGCAAAGCGGGAAGCGGCCAAGGCAAAGCAGCTTGAGAGGCAAAACAGGCAGCCTGAAAGCCCGCCGGAAAGCTCTGAAGCTTTGCCATCTTCCGCGCCGTCGCTTTCCTCTGAGGCTCCCGAAGACAGCGGCAGCAGCGTGACCTCGCCTGAAAACGAAAATAGCGCTCAATCATCAATGAACGAGGCGGATTCGTCATCAAGCCTGGCCCAGTCGAGGCAAGAAGCCGCCAAGAAGAAGCAGGAAGCCGCCAGGGCAAAGCAGGAGGAGGCAAAAGCAAAGCGGGAGGCAGCCAAGGCAAAGCAGATTGAGAGGCAAAGCAGGCAACCTGAAAGCTCGCCGGAGAACTTGGACGTTTTGCCGTCTTCTGCGCCGTCGCTTTCCTCAGCGGCTCCTGAAGACAGCGGCAGCAGCGTGACCCCGCCTGAAAACGAAAACAGCGTTCAATCATCGACGAGCAATGCGGATTCGTCATCAAGCCTGGCCCAGTCGCGGCAAGAAGCCGCCAAGAAAAAACAGGAAGCCGCCAGGGCAAAACAGGAGGAGGCAAAAGCAAAGCGGGAAGCTGCCAAGGCAAAGCAGCAGGCCGAGCGCAATAGATGAACGAAAGAGCGAAGAGGCGGAGCAAATTGCGAAAAGATCGCCTCTTGCCTACGAACTAGGCTGCAAGTACCGGGAGAGTTGAAAGGAGAGTTGAAAGGAGAGTTGAAAGGAGAGTTGAAAGGAGAGTTGAAAGGAGAGTTGAAAGGAGAGCTGAAACCGCGTCCATTTCGCGCTTCCCGGCATCCTTCCCGTTTTCAATTCAAATTTATCAATTCAAATTATCGAATATAAAGCCGGCTAATCTAAAAGTCATCCGTCGCCATACAACGGCATGAATCCGGTTCAGTCGCCTATCTCTTCTTCTAGGTCCCGCAAGTACCTTCTCAGCACGTCCGCCCTTTTCTCTGCCATCCTGCGGGCGGTTTCCGTGTGCATGCCCGCCTCAAGCTTGAGGAGCTTTCTGTAGAAATGATCGAGATTCCAGCGTCCGTCGTCCGGCTCTCTTGTCCGGCAAAAAGGATCATCGGGATTGTAGAGAGCCCGGCCTAGGGTTCCGCCCGTCATGAACACTCTGGCAATGCCGACGGCACCCATTGCATCCAGCCGGTCGGCGTCCTGCAGAATCTTGGCTTCCAGAGTTTTGGGAACGATTCCTTTGGAGAAGCGATGGACCTCAACCGCGTAAAGCACCTCTTCGCGGGCTCTGGCTGAGACGGCATTTTCCCTCAGCAGATCTTCGACCGCCTTTTTCCGATCCGATCCGGGGCTCAACTGCAGTCCTTCCGGAGCGCCGGAATCTATCGATTTCGAATTCTTGGGCTCGGCAAAGGCATCGTGCAGGAGGGCAGCCGTGAGCAGCACTTGCATGTCGGCTCCTTCCTTCTCGCCGATGATTTCGGCATTACGAAAGACCCTCAGAATGTGGGAAAAATCATGGGCGGGATCGGCGTCTTCGTACATGGCCTTGGCAGCATCAATCATTGATTCGATCATCGGTTCAATGCTTCGTTTTGCCTTTGTCTCGCCCATTGTTCCAGGATCGCTACTGTTTGCGGTGCTCATCAACCTTCTCAATTTTGCTGCGGGCATAAATAATCTGGCCAATCGTCCGGCAATCCGGCCAATTAGCAGCGGTCATCTAAACAATACGCCAGGCAATCGATCGACCGGGCGAGCGACCGGATTAGCGATCAGATGAGCGATAAATGAGTGATAAATAAATTAGTAATTTATAAATATATGATATATAAATTAGTGATCGATAAATTAATGATGTGTAAATGAGTGATCGATGAAAGATATGAAATATTGTTTAAACATGAGATTAATTGAAACATGAGATCTTATTGGAACAAGATATCTTGTTGAAACGTATTAACGCAGCAATGGCTTCATTCGTAAAATCTTAATAAATTTTTGGTAGCACAAATTTCTTATACAAATCATTAAATTTAGTAGCAAAAAAGGAGAGACAAATAATGAAAAAAATCATCCCAAAGGCATTATCTCAATCGGCCTTGGCGTTGCTCCTCGCCGTTCTCATCCTGGGAACGGCTGCATCGGGAGCCGACAATTCCAGCGGGGTCGTATTGAAGATCGGAACGCCGAATGTTGTGAAGTCCGCCAGCCTGCTCGGCGACACCAACATGGGCGTTTTCTCGCACCTTTCCAATCCGACTCTGATGAAGATGGCCTCAGACGGAAGCATAGAGGGCCTTACCGCCAAAAATAGTGAGGTCTCATCAGACGGAAAGACATGGAAATTCACCATAAACGATGATCTGTACTGGAGCGACGGCCAGAAGCTCACGCCGGAGGATGTCAAATTCACCTTCGACTACCTGGCAGAGAAATATCCGGCGGCGGGATGGATGAAGACCACCATCGAGGATATCTCCGTTGACGGAAATGATGTGGTGTTCAAGCTCAGCAAGCCCTATTCCCGGCTGAACCTGGAGTTCGCCACCTACACCATTCTTCCCAAGCACATCTGGGAGAAGATAGACGACCCGGTTGAGTTCACAAACGAGGGCGAGGTCGTGGGCTTCGGACCCTTCACCATCGCCAAGACGGACCTTGCCGCCGGCGTGATCTACTTCAAGAAGAATCCCTACTGGAATGGAACGGCTCCCAAGATCGATTCCCTTGAGATTCACACCTACAGCAACATGGATGTTCTCTCACTGGCTCTGGAGAAGGGAGACGTGGATGCCTACTACAAGTATGCAGGGACCTATCCCTACACCAGTATTCAGAAGCTCAAAGACACCGGCAACTTCGAGTTCATGGAGAAGGACAACATCGGCCTTATCTTCCTCGGCATGAATTTGAAGAAGGAACCGATGTCCGACCTAAAGTTCAGAAAGGCGCTATCGTATGCAGTCAACTACAGCGAGCTGCTAAAGCTGGATGCCCTTGACTTCGGCCAGGTTCCCAATGCCGGATTCGTGCCTCCGTCCATGATGGACTACAAGGAGACCGAGAAGCTGCGCTATAACCTGGAGACCGCCAAGAAAACTCTGGCCGATGCCGGATACAAAGATAGCAACTCAAACGGCATCCTGGAAGGCAAGGACGGAAAGGATATCAAGCTCGTCCTGCTCACCAGAAACGACTACCAGAGAGTCACAGAGCTGCTGGTCGAGTACCTGAAGGCCGTCGGCATCGACTCCGAGATCAAGACCGTGGACTCCAGCACCTGGATCAAGCAGAAGGACGCCTACGAGTATGATTTGACCGTGACGCGCAGCACACCCTGGGGAATGCTCATGCACGCCAACTGGGGAACCGGCTACTTCGACTCCCGCAGGACCGGCGAGGGCGTCTTGCACGTGCTGGATGATCCGGCCTTCCTGAAGCTGTGCGACGACATCCTTGCCGCCACCAGCGACGATCAGCTCAAGGATTACGCCTACGAGCTGCAGGACTACTATGCAGAGAACCTGCCCGGCATCGCGCTCTACTGGAACAAGGTGGAGACGCCTTACAACAAGGCATTCAAAGGCTGGAACTTCGATCCGCTCTACGGCATCTACAACGTCGACAACTTCCTGGCAGTGGAGAAGGCTTAGAGATGAGCCGGTGGACGGAATCTTGGAGGGATTTTGTAAGAGAGACGAGCTACAAGCAGATTCTGGCGGGCGAGAAGATCTCCGAGGATCAATTTTGGAGAAGCTACGCCGTCTACGACCGTATCCTCAGCTATTCGGGGTATCCGGGGGAGATCTTGCTGAGGATCTCCTCCGAAATTCCTGCCAAATCAACATTTCTCGACATCGGGGCCGGGACGGGAGCCTTTGCCCTGCCCCTTTCCCGCAAAACGAAGAGAACGGTTGCCGTGGACCCGTCCGCCTACCAGCTCGGTGTATTGCAGGAAAAGGCAAGGCAGGAGGGCTTGAGCAATATCACGATACTGCAAAAAGCATGGGCGGAGGTCGTTCCCGGCGAGCTGTGCGAGATATGTTGCGAAAATTGCGAAATGAGCGGCAATGGGCTTGACAAAAGTCCCATTGGCGGAACAGGCGAGGTCGATTACTCTCTCGCATCCTACAGCATGTTTGATGAGGATATCGTCGGCTTTCTCCAAAAGATGATCGATGTATCCAAAAAAGGAGTTTTTATCGTATTTCGGGCGGGAGATCCCGAGCCGCTCAGCGAGTTTGCCTACGGCCCGAAGCCTTTTGCGAATTATTCCTGCTTGCAGCATATTCTGGCGGAGATGGGATACGTGTTCCGGGCGGAAATATTTGACAGGAGCTACGCTCTGCCGGTCGATCTGGCGCTGCGCCAATACCGATATTCGACTAAGACGCAGGCGGATTTGATCGAATTTCTGCGGGCGGCGGGCAGGTTGCAGGAAAAGGACGGCGCGCTATGGGCATCATTTGCCACAAAAGACGCTTTGCTTTATCTGATCCGTTGATATTGGCGGATTGATTCATCATATCGGCTGACTGATACTGGCTGACTGACGGTCGATCGGTAGAAAAACTAAATTGGCAGCCATTAATTCAACGGGTGGACTCCGACAAACAGATTTCAACGAACAGATTTCAACGAACAGGCTCAGCAAACAGACTTCAATAAACAGATTCAGCAAACAGATTTCAACGAACAGGAGACTTCCCCAAATGCCCCTTGTCGCAAAGAAGGCCGCCAGGTATGCCGTGGCCTTCTTTCTCATCATCTCATTGAACTTCGCCATTCCCCGAGCCATGCCCGGCGATCCGCTCACCAATCTCCTGGGAGAGGACGTCGATGTTACGGGCGGCACCATCGTCGAGCTTCGGGAGAAGATGGGACTGGATCAGCCTTTGCCCTTGCAGTATCTCTACTACTGGCGGAGCATCCTTTGCTTCGACCTCGGATACTCCTATCATCTTCACTCTCCGGTTTCAAGCGCCATCATTTCCCGCATGAAGTGGACACTTCTGCTCTCGGTTCCCGCCCTGATCCTGGGGGCCGTCATCGGCACATTCTTCGGCGCTCTGGCCGGCTGGAAGAAGCGGGAAGCCGTCGGGCAGATGGAGACGGCCCTGGTCTTAACAGTCTTTTGCACTCCTCCGTATTTTCTTTCGCTGCTGGCGCTTTACGTCTTCTCCTTCTACCTCGGACTATTTCCCCTGAAGGGATTCTACTCCTCCGGCTCCTGGCTTGACATCGCTCACCATTTTCTGCTGCCGGTCCTGGTGATGACGCTCTTCTCCGCTTCCAGAAACTACATGATCATGAGGGGAAGCGTCATCCAGGAGAAGGCAAGCCTCTACGCCGCTTACGCCCGCGCCAAGGGGCTTTACGGGAACCAGATCCTATTCCGGCATATCTTCAAAAATGCGCTCTTGCCCATCATCACTTTGCTGGCTATTGATTTCGGATTCATCCTGAGCGGGGCTCTCTTCATCGAGATCGTCTTCTCCATGAACGGCATGGGAAACCTCATTTACGACGCCCTGCTCTCCCGCGACTATCCGGTGTTGCAGGGCTCGTTTCTCATCATCACCGTCATGGTAATTGCAGCCAATCTACTGGCCGACCTGCTTTACAGCCGCGTGGACCCGCGCGTGAGGTGGCAATAGCATGAGCTGCAAGAATAGCCGTCGCAGGAATGCCGGTTTGAGCAACATGATCGGCAGCACGATCCGCAGCATTATCGGCAGCATGAGTGAATCCATAGGCGCCCTCTCCGGCTCCAGCAAGATCGGCCTGGCTCTCTTTGTGCTTTTCCTGGTCGTGGCCGTCTTTGCCGGAGCCGTCGCGCCATACGATCCCTGGCTGAGGTTTTCGCCCTTCATGCCCCCCGGCTTCGCCCATCCGCTCGGCACCAACGACCTTGGAAACGACATTTTATCCGAGCTGATCTTCGGGACGCGTGTATCCCTGATCGTCGGCTTCGGAGCGGCGTTCATGGCCACCATCATCGGAACCGTGGTGGGCCTTCTTTCCGGTTATTTCCGCGGCCTGGCGGACGAGCTGCTCATGGGATTGACGGATGTTTTTCTCATGATCCCGCAAATCCCGCTCATCATCGTCCTGGCCGCATTTCTCCGGCCAAGCTTCTGGATGACCGCCCTGCTGATGGGCTGCCTGTGGTGGACCTCCACCGCCCGCGTGGTGCGCTCCAGGACCTTGCAGGTGCGGGAGATGAGCTATGTCGAGAGTGCGACATC
>Ga0074195_1004142_pt1 | contig 12328 bp, 8 predicted proteins | sample EPASupsiteHSE623_FD_64525 | JGI IMG/M metagenome (GOLD analysis project Ga0074195, IMG submission 64525) | Bioremediated contaminated groundwater from EPA Superfund site, New Mexico - Sample HSE6-23 | ecosystem: Environmental > Aquatic > Deep subsurface > Groundwater > Contaminated ...
ATTTCATGTGGAATATGTGCAAAAGTTGCTGTCATTCCATCTGTTGCTTCTACTATTCTTACACAAACTGTGTTGTCATAAGTTCTATTATCACCCATAACTCCAACAGATTTTACGTTTAATAATACTGTAAATGCTTGCCATGTTTTATCATAGTAACCAGTTGCGTGTAATACATCTAACATTACAGTATCTGCTTTTCTTAAAAGCTCTAAATCAGGTTTATTTACATCTCCCATGATTCTAATAGCAAGTCCTGGTCCAGGGAATGGATGTCTTCCTATCATAGATGCTGGAAGTCCTAATTCTAATCCTAAAGCTCTTACTTCATCTTTGAAGATTTCTCTTAAAGGCTCAACTAATTCAAATTTCATCCAATCAGGTAATCCACCAACATTGTGATGTGATTTGATAGTTTTTGAAGGACCTTTTACAGATACTGATTCAATAACGTCTGTATAAAGTGTACCTTGTGCTAAGAACTCTATACCATCGTGTTTTTTTGCTTCAATATCGAATACTTCGATAAATGTTTCACCAATGATTTTTCTTTTTGTTTCAGGATCTGTTACACCTGCTAGTTTTGTTAAGAATTGTTCACTTGCATCAACAGTGATAAGTTTTACACCTCTTGCTTTGAACATAGCTTCAACTTGTTCTCTTTCATTTGCTCTTAATAATCCATTATCAACAAATACAGGAATAACTCTATCACCTATTGCTTCAGCTAAAAGAGTTGCTACAACTGAACTATCAACTCCACCTGAAACTCCACAAAGAACTTTTTTATTTCCAACTCTATCTTGAATACTTTTTATTTGTTCTTTTGCAAAAGAACCCATATTCCAAGTTGATTCACATTCACAAATATGTTTTGCAAAGTTTTTTAATAGTTTGCTACCTTCATCTGAATGGTAAACTTCTGGATGAAATTGGAATGCGTAGATATTTCTATCAGTATTTGCAATAGCTGCAAATGGAGAGTTTTCACTTGTTGCAATTTTTTCAAATCCAGCTGGAATATTTTCTACTCTATCACCGTGTGACATCCAAACAATTTGACCATCTGTTGTGTCTTTGAAAATTGGATTTTCAACTTCAAATTTTAATTTTGCTTTTCCATATTCATGATGAGCAGCAGGAACTACACTTCCACCAAAATGTTGAGAAATTAACTGCATTCCATAACAAATACCTAAAATTGGAAGACCTAATTCAAAGATTGTAGTATCAGGATGATAAGCATCTTTAGCATAAACAGAAGCAGGACCACCAGAAAGAATAATACCTTTTGGAGTTCTAGCCATAATATCTTCAATACTCTCACTATAAGGTACTATTTCAGAATAAACACCAGCTTCTCTTAGTTTTCTAGCAATGATTTGAGTATATTGACTACCAAAATCTAATACTACGATTGGGACATGTTTCATATATTGTTTTCCTTCATATTTCACACTATTGTGCTTGAATATTACAAATTTTAATTAATTATTTTAGCTAAAAACTTGTAAAAAAATGGTTAAATAAAAAAAGGGCTATCAGGAAAAACCCTAATAGCCCTTTGTACTCTAAATTTATTAGAACTTAATGTCCTATTCCTAACATTTGATATTGAACATACCAAACAGCAATTGATACAACATATCCAATAAAAATAGTCCAAGCATATTTCATGTGAGAACCAAATGTATAAATACCATGCATTTTTCCCATAACTCCAACACCAGCTGCTGATCCAAAAGAAATTAATGAACCTCCAATTCCAGCTGTCATTGTTACAAGCATCCATTGGTCAAGTCCCATAGTAGGATTTGCTTTTAGTATTGCACTCATAACAGGAACATTATCTACAATTGCAGATAAAAATCCAACTCCAATATTTGACCAAGTTGGTCCAAGAACTGAAGGATCATAAACTACAGATGCTAAAGCTAACCATCCAATGAAATATAATGCACCAACCGCTGCTAAAATACCAAAGAAAAACATTAATGTATTATTTTCAATTTTTGCCATTGAATGGAAAATATTGAAATGATCACTACCATATTTTCTTTTAAGTCCATAAGCATAAACTTTAAGTAATGATAGACCAAACATCATTCCCCACATTGCAGGTAAATGTAAAACTTGATGAGATAATACAGCACAAAGAATTGTTAGAACTCCTAGGAACATAACTACTTTTGCACCCTCTGACATTTTTGGTTCTTTCTCTTTTGAAGCATCAAAAACAGGTACAATATTAGGTACAAATCTAGATAATAAAAATGCTGTTACGATATATCCTAAAATAGCAGCTGGGAATAAAAATAAGAAATCCGTAAATTGACCTTTTCCAGCAGCCCAAGACATAAGTGTTGTAATATCACCAAATGGAGACCAAGCACCACCTGCATTTGCAGCAACAACAATATTAATAGCACCAGGAACTAAGAAATCTTTTCTACTTTTTTCAATAGTAATTAAAACAGTTGATAAAATAAGAGCTGTTGTTAAGTTATCAGCAACAGGTGAGATAAAGAATGCTAAAAATCCAGTTACCCAGAATAGTTTTCTATATGTATAACCTTTTGAAACTAGATTATATTTTAATCTATCAAAAACTCCCATATGTAAAAGTGATTCAATATATGTCATAGCAACAAATAAGAAGAAGAAAATTTCAGCAATTTCTAAAATCAAATGTTGAGCTTGAACATGAACAAGATTCATATCTAAACCATTTAAACTATAATATATAGCAATTAAAATAAACATAAATGTACCAATAAATAAAGCAGGTTTTGCCTTATCAATTCCATATTTTTCCTCAGCAGCAACTAAATAGTAACCAACTAAAAATATAAATAGTGCAGCAAATCCAACCCAAGTCATAGTAATATCTGGAATTGCTTCCGTACTTGTAGTTGCTGCGAATAATGATAATGAACCTAAAAGTAAAGTCATTAAAACTTTAAACATTAATTCTCCTTAATATAGTGTGCTCCAAGAGATTCTTTTCGCTCTAAAGCTGATTTCAAAATGGATTTTGCCGTAAGTAGCCTTAAAAAAAGTAATCTACCCACATTCTGTTTTAAGTAAGCCTCTATCGTATCTAATGTAGTTTGAAGAGTTTTAGGGTCTCTTACTATTGAAGCATTAGTCCACATCATCTCTCTTAAATTATCTTTTATATCTTTATCAATTTCTTGATTTCTTACATAATTTATAATTGGTTTATCATAGTTTTCTTTTACAATTTTGAAATCATTTTTCATAGAATCCTCAACTGCAATTTGAGAAAAAACCAAACCTTCTAATAAAGAGTTTGAAGCTAATCTATTTGCCCCATGAACACCTGTACAAGCAGCTTCTCCAATAGCATAAAGATTTTTCATTCCTTTAACTTTTCCATCAAGCGTTGTCTCAATTCCACCCATTGAATAGTGAAATGCTGGACTAATTGGAACTCTTTCAAATGGTAAATCGTAACCTAACTCTTTTAGATTTGAGTATATATTTGGAAATCTTTTTTTAAAAGCTTTTTTTTCAAAAGTTTCAAAAGATAGATGCACTCCTAAACCTGTTTTTTTATTGTAATCAAAAATAGAACGACTAACAACATCTCTTGGTGCTAACTCTCCATCTTTGTGATAATCAAATAAAAATCTATATCCATTATCATCAACAATATAAGCACCCTCACCTCTTAAAGCTTCAGATAATAAAGGTTTTCTAGCAAATGTAGTTCCTCTTACAACTGTTGGATGAAACTGCATCATTTCCATATCTTTTAATGGAAGATTTTTTTCGGCAATAATTCCTTGAATTTCACCAGCATTTGCAGTTGAATTTGTGTGATATCTATAAATTGAACCAACTCCGCCACTTGCAATTATTGTATTGTGTGCATAAACTACTTTTTGTGTTGTTTCATCAGTAAAATATTGAACACCATAACAAATGTCATCTTTTATTAATAAATCACAAACTACCGCTTGAGTAATTATTGCATGTTCACAATGTTCAAGTAAAAAAATATGCATCATTCTACCTGTGGCATCACCATCTGCATGTAAAATTCTATTTCTACTATGAGCTGCTTCTTTTGTATATGCTAATTCACCATTGTCATTTAAATCAAATTTCATTCCATCTGCAATTAAATTTTTAATTGCAGAGACTGATTTTTTACTTAAAAGTTCAACTGCTTCTTTATCATTATAATTAACACCAGCTGTTAGAGTATCTTCTATATGAGCTGGAATGTCAGTTTCATCAACTGCACTTGCGATTCCACCTTGCGCCCAAAAAGTATTACAGTTCCAAGTTGACATCTTGCATAAAATCAAAACTCTTTTGTTTTTTGAAATTAATCTAGCAGCATTAAGCCCCGCAATTCCTGTTCCTATTATTATATAATCGTAAATCATTGTTTTGAAATGTTATTGTTGTTTTGTTCTGTTGAAGAATCTTGTTGAATATATTTTGGATCATCTTTGTAACCACAACCACTAAATGATAATATAAAACCTGCTATAATTAGCCCATGAAAAAAATTAATGAAATACTTAGTCATCTTAAAAATAATCCTGAATTCAGTAAGATTAATACATCTTTTTTAATCAAAAAGTTTATAGAAGTTCTTCCTTTAAAACTAAAAAAAGGAGTAAAGTTCGCTTATGTAAAAAATCAAACCTTGTTTTTTGTGTTAACCCATCCTGTTTATAAAATGGAATTTGAGTATAACAAAGCAGATATAAAATCATTATTAAAAACTTTCAAGATTGCAAATGTTGAAGATATTGGATTTTTTATTACAAATGTTATTGAAAAAAAAGAGAAAGTAAACGATACTATTCCCCTTTATAAAGAGCGTTCTTATGGAATTTTTGAAAATAAAGTAAAAGATGAATATATGTTTAAAAAGTTTGAAAAAATAAGAGAAATTATAAAAAACTCTTAAATATTTTTTCTCTTTGTTTATAATCTGGACAAAAATCTTCCACCAAATCCCAAAACTTTTTTGAGTGATTTTTATGTTTTATATGAGCTAATTCATGAATAACCACATATTCCATAAGTTCAATTGGAAATCTCATAAGCAAAATATTAAAATTCAAACCATTTTTATAGTTGCAAGAACCCCAAGTTCTTTTGTTTTTTCTATACTTTATTGAAGTAGGAATTAAATTCATCTTTTTTGAATAAATATCCACTAAATCTGGCAAATATTTTGTAATCTCTTTTTTATAAAAATTATCGAGATTTTTGATTTTAAAATCTTCTAATTTTTTTCTAACTCCAAGATATAAAAATTCATCAGAGTTTATATTCTTTTCTTCAAGTCTTAAAATAGAATCTCTAATCCAATCTATTTTTCTTAAAACTAAATCCCTTGCATCTGATAATGTATAATAAATATTTGTTTTTATTTGTATTAAATTTGGATTTAAAATCCTAAGATATACATGTTTGATATTTCTTTTTTTTTCTAACTTAACGGTTACTAATTTTTGATTTATTTCAATTTGGAAGCTCAAACTTTTCCTTAAGTATATATTTGGTAAAATCCCGAACTATTATATCAAAAATATAATGTTAATTTTATTGAGGGAAATGCTAATGAAAATTGCAAACAGAATGGAAACTCTGTCTCCATCGGTTACTATGGCAATTACTGCCTTAGGTAGAGAGCTTAAAGCTCAAGGTAAAGATATACTAAGTTTTAGTGCAGGTGAACCTGACTTTGATACACCTGAAATTATTAAACAAGCAGCTATTAAAGCTATTAATGCTGGACATACTAAATATACAGCAGTTGAGGGTATTATCGCTACCAAGCAAGCAATTATTAACAAACTAAAAAAAGACCACGGTTTAGAGTATAAATTAGATGGTATTGTTATAAGTAATGGTGCAAAACATTCATTATTTAACCTTTTCCAAGTATTAATTGAAAATGGTGATGAAGTAATTATTCCAGCACCTTATTGGGTTACATATCCTGAACAAGTAAAATTTTCAGATGGTGTTCCTGTATTTATTGAAACTGATGATTCAACAGATTTCAAAATTACACCAGAGCAATTAAAAGCTGCGATTACACCAAAAACTAAAGTATTACTTTTAAATACTCCATCAAATCCTACTGGTTCTGTTTATTCAAAAGAAGAACTATTAGCACTTGGAGAAGTTTTAAAAGGTACAGATATTATTGTATTTTCTGATGAAATGTATGAAAAAATTATGTATAACGGTAAAAAATTTACTGCTGCTGCACAAGTTTCTGAAGATATGTTCAAAAGAACAGTTACAATCAACGGTTTAAGTAAAGCTGTAGCAATGACTGGTTGGAGATTTGGATATATTGCAACTTGCGATGCAGCACTTGCAAAAGCTTTAACAAAACTTCAAGGTCAAGTTACTTCAAATATCAACACAATGACTCAATATGCAGCAATTCCTGCTTTAGAGGGTGATGCTGATGAAACTATTGAAATGATGAGAGTTGAATTTGAAAAAAGAAAAAACATCGCTGTTGCATCTTTTAATGCAATAAAAGGATTATCAACTATTGATCCTGATGGTGCATTTTATCTTTTTGTAAATATTCAAGAAGTAACAAATGATTCTATGAAATTCTGCGCTGATTTATTAGAGCAAAAAGGTGTAGCTTTAGTTCCAGGACTTGCGTTTGGAACAGAAGGTTATGTTAGATTCTCTTTTGCTACAGATTTAGCAACAATTCAAGAGGGAATTAAAAGAATCAAAGAGTTTGTAGAAAACAAATAATGACTCCACAAAAAAAAGCTACCGTTGTTTCATCAAGTGTTGCAGCGGTACTTACACTAATAAAACTTGTTATCGGATTTGCAAGTGGTTCAGTAGCAGTTCTTGCATCTGCTATTGATTCCGTTTTAGATATGTTTGTATCTATTTTCAACTACTTCGCCATTTCCAACTCAGAAAAACCAGCAGATAAAACTTTTAATTATGGAAGAGGAAAAATTGAAGCCTTAGCTTCTGTTATTGAAGGTACAATTATTACAATATCAGGTCTTTTCTTACTCTATCAAGCTGTTAAAAAAGCTATGAGTAATGAAGTTTCTCAATTATTAGAAACTTCAATAATTGTAATGCTTATATCTTTAGTTATTACTATTTCTTTAGTTATTTATCTAAATTATGTTGCAAAAAAAACAAACTCAATGGTTATTAAAGCTGATGCACTTCATTATAAAACAGATGTATTTAGTAATGGTGCCGTTTTAATCTCTTTAATACTTGTAAGCATTACAGGATATGAAATCATTGATGTATTTGTTGGTGGTGGAATTGCTTTATATATTATTTATTCTGCTTATGAACTTATTCATGATGGTATTTTAGTTTTATTAGATAGGTCTGTTGATGAAGAAATAGTTTCTAAAATAAAAGAGATTATTGAGCAAAATGATAAAGTAAATAATTACCATTTATTAAAAACAAGAGAAGCTGCTAATCAAACTTTTGTTGAAGTTCATTTAGTATTTAATTGTTTAATTACTCTAATGGAAGCACATAAAGCTAGTGATTCTATTGAACATAAAATAGAAAAATTAGATAAAAATAGAAATTGGATTATAAACATTCATATGGATCCATATGATGATTTTAAAGCCAATGATTCGAATCACTGAATAATAAGCTCTTTTTGATATAATTCGTGATTAAATCAAAAGGTTTTTCATGAATTATATAAAGATTTTAGGAGCAAGTGGAAGCAAAGCAAAAAATCAAAACACAACCTCTTTTCAGATATTTAAAGATATTGTTATAGATGCTGGAAATATTTTAAATGCTTTAGGTAATGAAGCAAAAGAGATAGATTACATTTTTTTAACACATTCTCATGCAGACCATATTGCTGACCTACCTTTTATAATAGAAACTTTTTTTGAAGAAAGAACTACTCCACTTACAATTTATGCACTAGAAGAAACTATCAATATTCTTAAAAAGCACTCTTTTAATGATGAAATTTGGCCAGATTTTACAAAAATAAAATTAACTAAAAGTGATAATTTTTCTCTAATTCTACAGCCTATTAAAATAGATGAAACTGTAAATATACATAGTTATTCAATAAAAGCTATTCACGCTGAACATATAGCTGGTTCATGTGGTTATATGATTACAAAAAAAAATCAAAGTTTTATAATAAGTGGTGACACATATATTAATCCAACACTTTGGGATGAAATAAATAATAACAAAAATATCAAATCTTTAATAATTGAGTGTTCATTTCCTGATAAATTAGAAAATTTAGCAAAATTAACAAAACATTTAACTCCATCTTTATTAGCAAAAGAATTTAAAAATTTAAAAAGAAAAGATATCTCTATCTTCTTTTATCATTTAAAACCTCGATATAAAAAAGAGTTGTTAACTGATATAAAAAAACATAAACTATTAAATTTTCATGGAAAAATATTAAAAGAAGGTGATGTAATTCATATTAATACAGGAAATATTGAAAATAATCTATTAAGTGAACACAAGTTTGAAGAAATTATGAAAATAAATCTAGCACTTAGTTCTCAACATAATAAAAATAAATTATTAGAAGATATTTTAACTTTAACTAGGAAATTAACAAATGCCGATGCGGGAACTTTATATATAAAATCAAAAGATGAAAAAAATCTTGATTTTAAAGTAGTACAAAACACTACACTAAACATAAAATTAAATGATACAAAAGATAGCTCTATTTGGCCTAGTTTACCAATATATTTAGAAGATGGTACAGTAAATGATAATATGGTTGCTGTTGTTTGTGCAAATGAAAAAAGAATTATTAACATTTTAGATGTCTACAAAACAAGAAAATATAAATTTGACGGTACAAAAAAGTTTGACAAAAATACCAAATATCGTTCAAAATCAATGTTGGTTATCCCTTTAATAAATCATGAAAATGATGTAATAGGTGTTCTACAATTAATTAATAAAATGAGAAATGGTGAAATAGTAAGTTTTGATAAATTAGATGAAAAAGTCATCGTCTCTTTATCATCACAATCTGCAATGGCACTTACAAATATGCAACTAATCGCTAGTTTAGAAGAGTTTGTAAATGCATTTGTAGCTACTATTGCAAAAGCAATTGATGCTAAATCTCCATACACAAAAGATCATATATTAAAAGTTGAAAAAGTTGCTCTATTAATTGCAAATGCAATTAATAGTGATGAGACAATTTATAAAGATATAAAATATAGTGAAAATGATTATAAACAAATTGCACTAGCAGCTTGGATGCATGATATTGGAAAAATTTCTATGCCAGAACATGTACTTGATAAAGCAACAAAACTTGAAAAAATATATGATAGAATCCATTTAGTTGAACAAAGATTTGAACTTATAAAAAAAGACAAAGAGATAGAATATCTAAAAAAACAAATTTCAAAAGAGGAATTTGATAAAAATATAGAAGAGTTAAATGATTATACATTATTTATAAAAAGAGTAAATTTAGGTGAAGAATTTATGAGAGATGAAGATCTTTTAAAACTAGAAAAAATATCTAAATTAACTTATAAAAAAGATAATTTAGACACTCCTTTAATTAGCCCTGATGAATATTATAATCTTTCAATTAGAAAAGGAACTCTAACAAAAGAAGAAGTTGATATTATTAAAAATCATGCACAACTTTCACTAGATATGATTTCAGGATTACCTTTCCCAAAAAAATACAAAGATGTTTTAAATATTGCTTGTAATCATCATGAAAAATTAAATGGTATGGGACACCCTAGAGGTTTAAGTGAAAAAGATATTAGTTTAGAAGATAGAATTATGATTTTATCAGATATTTTTGAAGCTTTAACTGCATCTAATAGACCATATAAAGCTGCTATGAAATTATCTACTGTTAAGAATATTTTACAAAATATGTCTGATAAAGGTGAATTAGATAAAGATTTAACACAATTCTTTTTTAATCATGATATATTTAAACAATTTTCTAAAGAGGCATTAAATCCAGAACAATTAGATTTAGAAAATGATTAAAAATATCAATTTTCTTATAGCTTTTTTAATTGCAACTTTAATAGTTTTTGTATATATTTTTCCACCTTCTATACTTCAATCATTAGATGATAGATTAAGAGATTCAATGTTTACAACAAGAGGAGAAATAGCGCCTAAAAGTGATAGTGTTTTAATTATAGATATTGATGAAAAATCTTTACAACAATTGGGTCAATGGCCATGGCCTAGAGATATTCTTTCAAAAATTCTTCAAAATCTAAATGATAAAAATATTGCAATAGTTGGACTAGATATTGTATTTGCAGAAGAAGATAGAAGTTCACCTCATAATATATTTAAAAAGTTTAATATAAAAAAAGATGTTATTGCAAATTATGATTTAGAATTTGCTCAAACAATAGCAAATACTCCTACTATTCTTGGTTACCAATTTGAATTTTCAAATAGTGATTATATTAATAAAAAAGCTCCTTCTATTCAAACTATTTTTATAGAAAAAAATAAACAAATGGGAAAAAATTATCTATTAGAAGCAAAAGGCTCAATTCTAAATATTCCAATTTTGCAAGATACATCTTATTCAAGTGGATTTTTCAATAATATTCCAGATGATTCAGGAATTATTAGAAGTGTTCCTTTAATTATCTCTTATAATGAGCAAATTTATCCATCACTTGCCTTAGAGACTCTTAGAATTGCCCTTGGGGTTAAAAAAATTTTTATTAATTATAATGAAAATGGAGTTAATAATATCAAGTTAGATGAACTAACAATTCCTACAGATAGATATGGAAGATTATTAATAAATTTTAGAGGGAAAGAGAAAACATTTAAATATTTATCTGCTGTTGATATTTATAATAATAACTTCAAACAAGAAGATGTAGAGAACAAAATTGCCTTAATTGGAACATCTGCTGCTGCACTTATGGATTTACGAGCTACACCATTTGAAGCTATATTTCCAGGGGTTGAAGTACATGCAAATGCCATTGATAATATTATCGCTCAAGATTTTTTATATAAAGCTTCATGGGTTGATGGTTTAAATATTGTATTAATCTTTCTATTAACACTTTTTACATTTTTTATAATAAGAAAAATTCCTATTTGGTCAACACCATTTTTTATGGGAACTCTGTTATTTGCACTATTTTATATTAATTACTATATATTATTTAATGTGGGAATTGTAATAAATACATTTTTCCCAATTATTACAATAATTCTTTCAGGAATCATAAGTTTAGTTATTGGATATTTTTATGAAATAAGAAAAAGAGAAGATATTAAAAAGAAATTTGCTTCAAAAGTTTCTAAAAATGTTATGGAAGAGCTAATTAAAAATTTAGATTCAAACCAATTACAAGCACAAAATAAAGAGATAACTATATTTTTTAGTGACATAAGAAAATTTACAAATATCTCTGAAAAAATCAATAAACCAGAACTTCTAATTAAATATTTAAATCAATATATGACACCAATGAGTGAAATAATTATAAAAAGTGATGGAACAATAGATAAATATATTGGTGATTCAATAATGGCTTATTGGAATGCACCTTTTGAAATAGAAAATCATGCGGATAAAGCAGTACTTAGTGGATTAAAACAATTAAATTATTTAGAAATACTAAATAAAGAATTAATAAAAAACAATCAACCCACTATAGAAATTGGAATTGGAATAACAACAGGAATTGCAACCGTTGGTGAAATTGGAAGTCTTGGCAGAAGTGACTATACAGTTATTGGAGATACTATAAATTTATGTTCAAGAATCGAATCTTTATGTAAATTTTATGCTTGTAATTTAATTATTTCTCAAAATACTAAAGATAAATTAAAAGAAAAATATATTTTTAGATACTTAGATTTTGTTCAAGTAAAAGGGAAAGATGAAGCAATAAAATTATGGGAAGTTATCTCTTTAGAAAAAGATTATAACCAAAATAAAAATGAATTAGAAATATATGAAAATGCCATTAAATTATACGAAGAAGAAAAATTATCAGAGGCATTAATAATATTTCAAGATTTGAATTTCAAATACCAAAATAGAAAGATTTACGATATTTATATTCAAAGATGTGAAGAATTTCTAAAAAATAAGAAATTTAACATTATATTTAAACACGATTTTAAATAAAAGAAGAGTTTAAGACTCTCCTTTTAAACTATTAATCTTCTCATCAATTAAAGCCAATGTTCTTTCTTGAGTTTTATAAGAAATTTCAGGAAGTTCTCCTCCAAACATCTTTTTAGCATCTTCAAAACCTTGAACAATTCC
>Ga0074195_1004143_pt1 | contig 12326 bp, 11 predicted proteins | sample EPASupsiteHSE623_FD_64525 | JGI IMG/M metagenome (GOLD analysis project Ga0074195, IMG submission 64525) | Bioremediated contaminated groundwater from EPA Superfund site, New Mexico - Sample HSE6-23 | ecosystem: Environmental > Aquatic > Deep subsurface > Groundwater > Contaminated ...
TGTCCTCCCTTCGGTCTATGCAACCTAAGAGTGGCAGGGCGGTTCCCTTTTTCGCCAGTCCTTCGATATCCGTCACACCGTTTCATGAGTGGAAAAATGGCGAAACTCTAGCCTATCCACTGCTCCAGATTCGATCAGACGGCCGCCGTGAAGGATCCCGACCGCATCGGCGATCTTTTCGACCTCATCGATCAAGTGGGTCACGAAAAGAATGGTACATTTCTGTGATGTCAGAATTTCAACCGTCTCGGTCAGGAACTGTCGGCGCACGACCGAGTCGAGGCCGGCCAATGGTTCATCGAGGAGAAGAAGCTCGGGATGGTGGCCAAGGGCCAGTATCAGGGCGAGCTTGCCACGGACCCCTCTGGACAACGCTTCGACCTTTGACCGAACGGGCACGTCCAGCTTCTTCACCAAGCTTTCCACGTACGATGTATCCCATTCGCTGTGGAATCGGCCGGCGAAATCGAGGAGTTCCGAGACCCGCATCCACGAGTAGAATTCGAGTCCCTCGGAGACGAAACCGGTCTTGCTCTTGATCTCAGTGGAGCGGGTGCGCGGGTCGAGGCCGAGCACGGAGCACGAGCCTGAGTCAGCACGCAGCAGCCCGACGAGGATCCTCAGAAATGTCGTCTTGCCGACGCCGTTTCGTCCGAGCAGTGCATAGACCCGACCGCGCTCGACGCCCAGATCGAGACGGTCGAGCACGGTCGTGGATCTGAACCGTTTGGACAGAGCTCTGGTTTCGATCACGAAATCTGGAGTTCCGGAAACGCCAGCGTCGCTGGATGCGCAGATTGGCCTGGGCTCAAAATGGATCACAGGTTTCGACCTACTCCGACGTTCTGTTCCTCTGCCTGGCGTCTCGCCTCGATCCTTTCCATGACGAGGCTCGCGATCTCCTCGCGAGCAAGGCCGAGCTGAAGGGCGGAGAGCAAAAGCGCGTCGATCATCAGGACGACCTTGTGGACCCGCTCCTGATGGCTCACCGTGGGTTGAATCCGGCTGACGAACGTTCCTTGGCCCTTGCGGGTGAAGAGCACCCCCTCCAATTCGAGCTCTCTATACGCTTTGGCAACCGTATTTGGGTTGATGCGCAGATGGAGGGCGACGTCCCGGACCGATGGAACCTTCGATTCCGCAGGAAGCAGCCCGGACGAGATCGATCTCTTGATCTGGTCCTTGAGTTGCTGGTAGACCGGAACCGTGGAGCTGTGGTTGATTTCTAGGAACACGGCGTATTACTTCCCTAGTACACTGTACGATGCCGGGGCGGCCGTGTCAACGGGCACTCGAGCCGCGCGAAAAACAGCGAACGCCCCATGATTCAAATGGTAAAGGATGACAAGATGAAGACCAAGAAAGAGCCTGTCCTCCTTTTCTGGAGCGGGGGCAAGGACAGCGCTCTGGCGCTTCACGAAATCTCGAGACAAGAGGTGCTCCAAGTGGCGCTTCTGACCACGCTCACCGAGGAGTTTGACCGCGTTGGCATGCACGGTGTGCGGGAGGAGCTCTTGGAGGCCCAGGTGCGGTCTCTAGGGATGGCGGTTGAAAAGGCCTGGATTCCGCCGGCTTGCTCTAACGCGGAGTACGAGGCGCGGACGGAGGCGTCGCTCGTCCGCTTCAAACAGCGCGGTTGAATGAGTTCTCCTTGTAGGCCGATGGGAGGAGACCCGTTATCTTCTTGAACGTCTTGTAGAAGTGGTTCAGGTTCGCGAACCCGACGTCATTGGCGATCTTCTCGACGCTCTCCTTTCCTGATCGAAGCCTCTCGCATGCCCGTTCGACGCGCAGGATGTTGACGTACTGCACCACGCTGTGTCCGGTTTCCATCTTGAACATCTTGCAGAAGTGACTGCGTGAGTAACCAGCGTACTTCGCCACCTCGTCAAGACTGATTTTTCTGTGAAGCTGGTCGGAAAGATAGGCCTTGGTCTGATCGATGACGAAATTGCTCTCATCCGTCGCACCCTCGTCGCAGAAGAGCCTGACGAAGTAGATGAGAATCTCAGTCATGGCCATCTCTGCAAGATGTTCGTGTCCGGAAAGTCGGTCGGTGGTCTCTCTGTGGAGGCGCAAGAAAGCCTGGAGCATCTGCTGATTGGAGTAAGCCACAGTGCACTCACGCTGAGTGAAGCAATCCATGACCATATGGTCCGACGCTCCGATCTTCTTCAGAACGCGCTCCAATGTCGAGAGCGGAAACAGTGTGAACAGCACCAGCAGATCCGTACCTTTTGGGATGATCTTGTCTCCGTGACACCTGAGCGCGAACCAAATCAGGTGTTGCTGACATTGGTATACGATCGTGGATTTATCACACAAAAGGGTGCCACGGAGGCAAGCGAATATGCCGAGGTTGTCCCCGCGAAGCTCCACCCTCGTCTCCTCGTCGAACCGGCCCTGGAGTGAGTAAAGCTTGAAATCGGAGGCCTTGAGAAGTAACCGGGTCTGTGGATTCTGAAGAAGATCCATACGATGCAAGATAGGCGGTTTCCTGTCCCATCTCAATGAACGATCGTCTGCCGATTACTGAACGATCGTCTCAGTCCGGAAACCCGACGTCCGATCGTGAGGGGCATAGTCGAGGGCGGAAAACCGTTGCGCGCAAAATCAGATCGAAGACTGAAGAAGGCAACGTCGGAACTCCCACGACCAATAATGGGGCGATCGTCAACGTGAGCAATGGACTCCGCGAGGCTGCCACGGAGACGGATGCTCAGGGAAGGGGTGTGCCCATCCGGCTTCTCAAAAACTCGGACCGGAGGAGCTGGTACTCTCTTAAGCTGCTTTCCGCGAGATCACGCTCTCCGGCTTGCGCGTGGCGTAGGAACCGGCCATAGACACGGGTCATTCGATCCGTAATCGAGGCAACGTCCGTCGAGAAATCTCCTTGTGGCCCCGTCCGAACCGACTGCTCATCTCCGGATGTCTGGGAGACCCGGGCTGTGACTCCAGTGAACGCGGCCTGACTGGAGCTTGCCGCTTGCTCTCCCTGGCTCGAGTCGGGTGAAGAGGCCAGGGTTTGTGGGGTCTTGATGCTGTCGTAGATGGACTGCGTGACCAAAGTACCGATGATCGTGCCCAATGTGGCGCCGATCGCCCCGCCAACTGACGTGCCGAGCGTCGAGCCGCACGTTGCTCCCAGCGTGACCATGGCCAGCCCTGTCCAGTCTGCAGTCCCGAATCCTCCGGACCCGATCGTGCGGCCGATATTGATGCCCCCCAGAGTGATAAGCGTCTTGAAAAAGGGTCCCCCTGGAAGTGCTGCCGCGATCGCCGTTCCGGCGAGCTTACCGATGAACGCACCGCCGACCCCATTCCAGAACTGAGACTGTCCGAGAAATGCCGTGGTCTGGCTCCAGTCGATCTTGCCCGGATCCCAGCCGCTTTGGACGAGCTGCCGCGCGGTGTTGATGCCAAGCGTTGCGCCAACCTGCAGAGCGACCCAGTTGCCAACGTCGCTTGCGAGATTGTAGGGCGGCGACGGCGTGGTCGCTGGTGAGCCGGAGGGCTTGGCTGTTGGGGTTTCCGCGGTCTCCTCGACAGTCGACGGGGAAACCACGGAGTTGTCCGGATGGATCGTCTGGCCGGCTTCTGCACCGCTGGCCGAACCGCTGTCTCCGCTCGTGTCTTGATTCGAAGCTGCCTCGATCGGAGTGTCGGTTTCCGTCCCTTGTGCCCGGAGAGAAGAGCTGGGCACGAGCGAAACCAAAACGAGAATGACGATGAGGGACAGCCGAGCGATTGTTCTCTGTCTTCGCATCGCGGCGCTCCTTGTCGGACAACCTCGCGTCCAGACCGGACTTGCTCTTGTGGTTCCTCGGTTACAAAGTTCCCCATGGCGGAAAACTCCGCCTGTCTCCTGGAGACTCCCCCCTCAGCTCTTCACCCGGTGGCCCTCGAGAAAGGGAAAGTCCGGTCCGCCGTCTGGAAAGGCTATCGGAGGTGCGGGCGCGAAACAGTACTCCTCATGTGACAATAGTCAATTGCGGATCCTGTCGCAATGAACGATCGTCCTTCGGAAACTGATCGATCGGCTCAATCGGAGTGCGAGTATCAAAAACTTGAACAGTCAGCGTGCGGTCGGCGGGTAGCCACTGGCGCTCTGTTGCAGCGCGTGGGGAAGGGGCCCTGGAGCTGACGGCTCTCGAAACTGAGCTTGGAAGGGACTTTCTACCAACGATAGGTCGCCCAGGCCACGACTGCGTCAGCACGCTGAGCTTTCGACCATTCACCGTTGTAGCTGAAATCGAGGTCCCAGCTCTTGGTCGTGTACGCCGTGACACCCACTCGCCCCTGGAGGCTGTCCCGATCTCGCCGCCGTCCGGTCATGACGAACGTCGTGTTTGTCCCCACAAACGACTCTGCGGTCCGCATGTCGATGTCGCCGATCTCATGCGCCCACCGGAGCACCAGATCGGGCACCAAAAGACTTTTGTCTCTCCGTTTACACCGCTTGAACAGTCTCATGCCCAGGCTGGTCTGGTACGAATCCAGCGTGGTCCTCGCCACTGTCAGGTCGAGCGCTCCTGCGCCGTTTTCCGTGTATCCATCCTGCGTGAAGTGACGGTACAGAAGACCGAGTTGCGGCTGCACAAAGGCCGACCGAAACGGCAGTACGTAACCACCCTCGACGTACGCCGACAGCTCATCCCCGTCGAACTGTGCCGACGTCGTCCGATTGATCCCGGTGAACCCAATCGTTCGACTGCTATTGTTCCTGCTCCAGCAGTAGTCCATCACTCCATCTACGTATCCGCTGCCCTTGTTCCAGCTCGCATGCCCACCCACACGGTAGGTGTCGGTCCCAACCCGGTTGTTGCTGAACCGCTGCTTGGTGGTCCCATCCACATACCCGGCGTGGAGACCAAAGGAGGCTGCGCTCCCTCGTTTCCACGTCCGCCCCAGCACGAACCCGTTTCCCGAGTAGTCGAATCCCGCTGTGGACGGCGTCTCGTCTAAGGCCCCTGATAGATGCACACCCATCGCCCACAGTTCATCTCTATCCGATCGATGCGGCGAGACCGCCGATGGGACTCCGACCATGCTCACCGATGAAAGCGATGGATCCAGAGACATGAACCCGCTCGCTAGGTTGGGCGTCTGCAGCTTTCCCGGGGAGCTTCCGGTCTGTCGGCTGGTCCCGGCCATCGCCGTCGTGGCGCCATGTAGTGCTCCCGCACCAATTCCCCGGGCCGTCCGACGGTTGACCCCCAGATACGTTAGAACAGCGCCGCGCATGGCCGAGCCCGCTTGCAGAACCGTGGCCGCGCTGCCGATGTTCAACTGGCTGCCCATCTGTCCAAGAGCCGACTGGATCGTCGATCTTGGTTGCTGGGCCAGGCTGGTCAGTATGGTGTCCATATCTCCGCTGGCCAGATCTTGGCGGATCACCTGATCGAGCGCCTGTCCCACGGCTACCTGGTTGGGATTCGCTCCTTGCGCCGCGAAGCTTTGCAGCGTGAGTGTCAACCACACCTCATTGTTGAGATAGGTCAGGAAGGAATCGTAGCAAGCCAGATCGTCAATGACCGACGAGAACGTGCCGCTGAGCGATCCGGATTCCAGGATTTTCAACTGCTTTTTGACCCCGTAGCCACCGGATGCGGCTAAGACGCGGACGGTCCCGCCGTTTAAGGTCGCGCTTCCTGTCACGTCGAGAAAATCCGACTCGCCGGACGAATTGATTTCGCAGTTGTACGTGGAGCCCGCGGCCTGGATGTAGTCCTTGGTGATGTGGAGGGTCCCGATCGAATTTCCGGGGGCCACACTTCCGTTCACGGTCACGCTTCCGGAAAAAGTCCCGGTCCCACCCAAGGTGGCGAGGGCGTCCACCGTGGTCATCCCCGTCAGATTCGTGGTGCCCTCCACCCTGTACGTCCCGTTGCCACCGAGCGTCGCATCATTGGCCGTCACAGCGCTCGTCAAAGTCAACACGTTGCCGTTTCCGATCGTGATCCCGAGATTGCCGCTTCCCGCATTCACGCCGAAGGTGGTATAGGTTCCGGTGGTCGACACGTATACGTTGCCGTTGTTGATGGACGAATCGATCGCCAGATCGCCCGCCTCGATGGCGATCGGGCTGACCGCCGTGCCGAGGCTGTTGCCCAGCGTCAGGCTCACCCTCCCACCCGGAAGCGTGATGGCCCCTCCGACGATCAGATTTCCCGCTCCCGCGTTCACGGTGAGGCCGGTGGCGCTGGGCGCACTCGCATCGCGTCCGACCGCACCCAGCATGATGGTGCTCCCGTCGGAGGTGATCGTTGTGCTGCCCGTGAGTGTCAGCTGGCCGAGTGTGATGGGCGCGTTGACCGTGGAGAGCGTCCCGGCCGCATACGTGGAAGAGGGTGCTATCGCCGTCAATCCGGCCGTGAACGTGATGTTGTCGGTGGTGTCGTTGCACAGAGTCAGTCGGCCGGTGTTGTTGAACGTCGTGTTGCCCCCGATCGTTCCACCATCGACGAATGCGACGTCATAGGCCCCGCCTCCAGCCTGTACGGTCAACGCGTTGATCTGGCACGTGCCGTAGACCTCGACCGCGCCGCTGGTCTTGGTCAGGTTCCAGGTGTCGATGAAGACACCGGGCTGGCCGCTGCCTCCCAATCCCTGGAGGAGCACGGTCCCGTCATCGGAGACGGTGCACCCAGTGTTGATGACGATTCCGGGTCCGTTTGCGGAGTTTCCCAACATCACGACGTTTCCCGTCAGCAAGACGCCTTGGTCCGAAGTTGCAGCCCCGACGCTCCCCGACACGTTGACCGTGCCGTCGAACGTGCCCAGTGCTGAGTCCGACAGGATGACTCCATAGTTGGCAGGATCGGAGTTCTCCCCGGATCCCGAGACATCGAGGTTCCCTTGGCCTGTGAAGACGGTCGACTGATAGATGGCAACGCCAGCGCCACTGTAGACGCAATTTCCGGCTGTTCCCGTGATCGCGATGTTGCCTTGATCCGCACAGACGTAGGAGCTGTCGATCAGAGTGCCGACGCTCCAGGATTGCTCGGAGTCTCCGGCTGTTCCTGTGATCGTGATGTTGCCTTGATGTGCTCCAATGACGGACGGTCCAATATCGACGCCGATGCTGACGGCATTCATGCCAGCGGAATCCTTGGCTGACCCCGAGATGGTGATGTCTCCTTGGGTCACTGTCTGGAGGATATCTCCCATCATAACCACGCCGCCGGAGCGAAGCATCGGAGAGTCGTCGTCACCCGATGAGCTTCCTGCTGTCCCTCGAACAGTGATCGAACCCACTGTTGATGTGATGGTGTCACCCGACAGGAAGACCCCGCAGCTCCCTCCAGCCGAAGACTCTTCCGCAGTCCCACTGATTAGGATATTCCCGGTGCCGGTGGAGAGTGCAGCGTCAGATGCATACATTCCTTCCAGGTAAACGGGGAGTGTTTGGCCGCCTGCTGAGCGAGCCTTCCCTTCGATGGTGATCCGACCGTCATTGGACGAGGTTCCAGTTGTGGTCACGGTCGCGTATTCGAGCCAGACCCCGTCCGCGAACGTGGTGGTCGCGGCGTCACCGGTGATCAAAATGTTTCCGGTATTCGACGAAAGAAGTCCTCCGTTGATGACGTTGACGGCGATCGCATAGTAGCTGCCCGTGGCCTCCGTGACGTTGCTCGTGATGATCAGATCTCCAGCATCCGTAGCAAGCTGTGGGGACGTGACGGTGGAGTTGAGGCTGACACCGCTGTAGAAGTCAAAAATGACATTGGAGCCCCCCAGCGCGTTGATCGTGATCGATCCGTTCCCGGAGGTGTTCTGGATCGAGATTCCGTCGTTGAGGAGATGGACTCCGTCATTTCCGGTCAGCGTCAGTGAATGATCGCCGCACCAGCTCACGCCCACGTCCGGCTGGGAGGTGATGGCTCCTTCCGTATCGGTCTGGATGACCACGTTCTGCGTGGTCAGACTCGTGTTGATGGTGTCATCGGAATACCGGGCTCCGGTGGCATGCTCGATGACGATGCTCGGCTGTGCTTTGGCCCATCCGCACAACCACATCGAGAGACAAACCACCAGCAGACCGGTGGCGATCGAGATGTCAGCTCTCGGCTTCGATGAGCGCATGAGACCAGTCTCCTCGCCTGAAGAAGGACGGGACCGAAAAGGAATGGTCCCGACCTCTCATACCGTATCGGGATCGGCCTGTCAACAGCGGCGAAATCGGCCTTCTCTTCCATTTCTTCATGCACGACCTTCAAGGCAGCACGAGTGGATGTTTGACGAGACCGGAACCTGTTAGAGACCTCTGTTTGAGAGGCCTTTGTTAAGGTCGTATCTCTTGTGGATACAGTATCCCAAGCTCGGTCGTGCTGGGTTATTCCTTCGATGACCCGGAGTAGCCACCGGGATGGGAGCGATGCCATTCCCAGGCGCTGGCCACGATCTCTTCAAGATCGGGGTGAAGGGGGGTCCACCCGAGTTCCCGGCGAATGCGTTCCGAAGACGCCACGAGCTGGGCCGGATCCCCGGGGCGTCGGTCGCACTCCACGGCCGGGATCGGATGGCCGGTGACCTCACGTGCCACGTTTATGACTTGACGGACAGAGAATCCACGGCCATTGCCCAGGTTGTAGATCCGTCGATCCCGTTTCTCCAGGGCGTCTAAAGCCAGGATGTGCGCGGCCGCAAGATCCTCCACGTGGATGTAGTCTCGGACGCACGTGCCGTCGGGCGTCGGGTAGTCACGACCGAAGATGGAGACAGAAGGACGCAATCCCAGAGCCACCTTCAAAATGAGCGGAATGAGGTGGGTCTCCGGCTCGTGATCTTCTCCCCTCTGTTCGGTTGCACCGGCCGCGTTGAAATATCTGAGACTTGCGTACCGGAGCCCATGGATGCGGTTGAGCCAGGCGAGCATGTGCTCCACCAGGAGCTTGGATTCTCCGTAGGCATTGGTGGGAATGAGCGGATCGTCCTCCTCGATTGGAACTCGCCCGGGATCGCCATAGAGCGCGGCCGTCGAGGAGAACACGAATCGATGCACCCCACGGGCCAACATCGCCTCGAGAAGCGTGAGGGCATTGGCCGTGTTGTTTCGGAAGTAAGCGACAGGGATCCTCATCGACTCGCCCGCTTCGATGAGCGCGGCGAAGTGCATCACGGCGTCGATCGATCTCTCCGTCAGAACCGATTCGAGGAGAGGCCGGTCTGCCACGTCACCGACGATCAGCTCCGCATCCTCAGGGACGGCAGCGCGATGTCCGTGGGTCAGATTGTCGTAGACCACGGCTCGGTGGCCGGCTCGGATCAAGGCCGCAGCCACCGTGCTTCCTATGAAACCGGCTCCTCCGGTCACGAGAACATTCATCGATTGTTCCTCCTTTAAGAGGCCTTGCGCCTAGTCGATGCTGTTCTCGATTTTCGCGGTGTGCTCCATCAACTCATCGACGGTGACGAATGTGTAGCCGCGCTTCTTGAGCTCCGGGACGAATCGACGCACGGCGTTGGCCGTTCCATTGGCGGAGTCGTGCAGAAGAAGGATGGCGCCGTCGAGATCCTTGCAGCCCAGGATTGTAGACACCGTCTTGTCAGCCCCTTGATCGGTCCAGTCCATGCTGTCGAGCGACCAGAGAACGTTGTACTTGTGGTACTTGACAACGAGATCGAGCACTTCTTGGCTGAACGGCCAGGACCCGGCTCCATAAGGGAGACGAAAGAGCGGGATGGCCGGCTTTGCGGGCTGGAGAGCTTCCTCGATCGCCTGGTTGCCCAGGGTGATTTCCTTGATCCGTTCCTCCTGGGTCAGGGCAACCAGTCCTTTGGTTTTGATGGCGTGATCCCAGGTGTGGTTGCCGATGGAGTGTCCTGCTTCGTAGACCTTCCGGACGAAATCCTGATGGACCTTCACCTCTTCCCCGATCATGAAGAACGTTCCTTTGATTCCCGCCTCTTGAAGAACCTCAAACACGGCTCCGCTTCCTCCGAATGGGTCCTTGAGCGCTGGGACGATCTCGTTCGGAAAGATTGGCCCACCATCGAAGGTGAGGGCGATCTCCTTGAGCTTGGGGCTGCCGCGCCGAAGGACGTCGTTCTTGATGGGACCCGCTGGCGGGTCAGCCGGATCGGCCGCGTTGAAGTTCTGCTGGAGATAGGTTGGAAACAGCGGGCCAGGATCGTCCGGCTGTCCGAAAGAGGCCGATGGAATCGCCAACGAGGCGAGAAGCAAGATGACGATCGACGGAGAGAGAGTGAATCGAATGGTTGCCGGAATCTTCCTGTTCACGATGAGCCTCCCGCGGTCATCGCGTCCTGATCGAACGCGCGGATCGAAGCCGTACACGTCGGCGAAAGTCCGACCAATCCGGTCGCCGGATTCCGGGGATCGTCGCCATCGGCTCGTCCGGCCACGCTAAGAAGCAAGTCTCGTGCCTTTGTCCTGAGAATGACGACTCGATCCCTTTCCTTCAGAAGGGCGACTCGATTGCGGTCATCGGCCATGGCTACGATCGCGGCACACCGGGGCGATGATCGTCGACCCGCTGGCATCATTCCGGTTCTTGGATTCCCTGTCCCGGTCGGGATACAGTGTGGTCCGATTACGACAGGGTAGTGGGAGCGAATGTCGCCGAACGGAGCCACTCCGGCACCCTCGGAAAGGTTCTCGGATTCACGGACAAAACAACGGGCGCGAGTCACCCGCCCTTTAACGGAGCGGCTCGCGCCCGATTCACGTGAAACCATATCAATGATGTCTGAGCGCTGTCCCCAGCAACACTGCCGCGCCCACGCCGATGGCGACGTTACGAGCGCGGTTATGGCGTCGGGCCTCGTAGTCGTAGTCGTAGTACCCCGGACCGTAGGTGTAGTATCCGGTCGGGTAGCGGTTGTAGCGGTTGTAGCGGTCATAGCCGTAATAGCCGTTATACCCTCTATACCCGTTGTACCCCGGCGAGTAATCGTAGTCGCGGGATTGATGGCTGAGGGCGCCCACCACTGCGGCCGTACCAATGGCCGCACCGATGGACCCACCGTGGCCATATCGCCGGTGGGATCTGGCCTGAACGTCTGCGGTCAATGCGAGAATCATCGCCATCACGAGAGCAGACAGAACGAGTTTGCGTGCTGACATAGTCTTGACGCCTCCAGAGACCCCACGCCTCTCTCGAGGCTTTTCGCAGGCTGTTCCGCGCGAAGTCCTGTCTGAGTTCGCGGGTGCGGGGTTACTTGCCTGACATCCAGATTAGTGCCGCCTCGTGGGCTTCAAGGTACGCGCAAATTTTGTCCGGTCCTCGAATTGAAGAACCGGCTCACGACCACCACCGACGTCCGGAGCCCCGGCTATTCATGATGATGAGCACGCCGGCCGCGATCGCCAGGCTGTCCATCACGGTCGAGGCATACCGAAACCCAACACCGGCCAATGACATCGCCCCCGCAGCGATGAGCCAAATTCCCAGAAGCACAAAACCCCAACCCCCGCAGTTCATCATCAACCTCCTTCAGATTTTTCCATTTCGACTTCCAGTCCCGTCAATTGCTCGATGATCGCCGTGTGTCGTGCCCGGAAGGCGGACTGGCATCGTGGTGATCAGAAATATTTGTCAGTTCATCGGAGTGCTCTTCTTCGGACAAAATTTCCTCGAGCGCCTTGCGGGTGGTCGAATCATCCGTTCCAAGGCAGCGAATCATATCCGTGTATGAGTCGATGGCAATTCTCTCGGCAACCAGCTCTTCCTGGACCATCTCATCCAGAGAGCTTCCCTCCTTGCCGTCGGCATCGCAGCTCGAGATCGAGGTTGCAGGATCGAGTTTCATCTGGCCGCCGAGCTCGGTGATCCTTGCCGCGAGCTGATCCGAAAGGTCTTGCTCGTTGGAGTCCTCCAGAAACGCGCTTGCTATGGCGTCGGCATGGATGTCTTTGGCCATCAAGTAGTGGCGGCGGCAACGACGCATGAAGACGATTTCCGCCGCCAGCGCCTCGCTGAGCAGCTTGAGCACAATCTTGACGTCGGATCGGTTGCCACCAGTGACGGCCCCCTTCTCTATGTCGTCTTGCGTCGGCTGCGGTATTGCTGTCATGTCTACGACGACATCGCCTTTCACTGTGACCTCCTGTCGATCGGATCCGACCGATCTCTCCAATGGTGATGCCAGCAAATCGAGGCCAAGCCCGCAACACACCCACTTGAGTCTTGACGTTCTCTTGTTTAGTCGCGCACCGTGGTCAAGAGTTGCACGGAGATCAAGATCACGCCCCTCCCATTTCACTTTCTGAGCGCCCGGTTGAAGCCCTCGCCTTTCAGGCGAGTTGCTTCAGCGAGGTCGCTTTGCTCGATCGGGTATCATGACCGGTATGGAGTACCGAA
>Ga0074195_1004144_pt1 | contig 12324 bp, 10 predicted proteins | sample EPASupsiteHSE623_FD_64525 | JGI IMG/M metagenome (GOLD analysis project Ga0074195, IMG submission 64525) | Bioremediated contaminated groundwater from EPA Superfund site, New Mexico - Sample HSE6-23 | ecosystem: Environmental > Aquatic > Deep subsurface > Groundwater > Contaminated ...
CTTCAGGCTGGGCATCACACACAATATCACGAACAACGCCGCCGACAAGATAAGCTCTATAGCCTGCGGCCTCCAGTTCGTTCATTATCTTTATGGCAGTCTTCATCGCGGCTGCTCCTTTAGCCGCTCACCCGGCGGCCGGTTAATTCAACAAAAACATCCTCAAGGCTGGTATGACGCAATGCGGCATTAACCGCCAATGTACCGGCAAACGCCGCAGCTTCCTGCCTGCTGGCAAAAAATCGGTATTGTGAACCTTCCCCTTGGTTCCATTCCACCACATAACTCCCCAGCCGCTCACATAAGGCCGCCGGACTGTTAAGCGCAATCAAACGCCCCTTTTCCATGATGGCAACACGTTTACACAGGCTCTCGGCTTCTTCAATGTAGTGTGTGGTTAACAGCACAGTCAATCCGTCGGCATTTAAGCGGCGAATCAAATCCCACAGCCGCCGCCTTACCTGCGGATCAAGCCCGACAGTAGGCTCATCCAAAAATAATACCTTAGGATGATGCAAAAGTGCCCGAGCAATCATTAACCTGCGCTTCATACCGCCTGAGAATGTATTGACCATATCATTGCCCCGCTCTTTCAGTTCAACATACTCGAGCAGTTCTTCCACCCGCTGTTCCCGCTCAAGACCCGGCATATGATGCAAGCGCCCGTGCAAATTGAGATTTTCCCTCGCTGTCAAATCAACATCAAGATTAAAGTGCTGCGGCACAACACCGATCACCGATTTAATCGCCAATTCCTCCTGGGGCAGAAGATAACCATGAATAGTAACTACACCGGCAGTCGGACGTGTAAGCATGGTCAGCACCCGTATGGTAGTGGTCTTTCCTGCTCCGTTTGGGCCAAGCAGACCAAACGTTTCCCCTTTATCAATCGTCAGGTTCAAATCGTTTACGGCAATTCGTTCCCCATATTTTTTCACTAAACCTTCAATATGTATCATAAGAACCTCTTCAACTATGTAATTTGTATTTTTTTCAACAGGAGGTAGATAAAATCCTGCCTATGACTATTCTTCCCCAAAGATCGTGTTTTGGGTACTAGCACTAAAAGCTCGACACACATTACCTAGTATTACCACAAAAAGAAATAGCCTCCATTTGGAAGCCATTTCACGCATATTTCTATTACAACGGATAACACGGCCGCGGATAACAACCTTGGCGTGGATAACAGAATTGACGCGGATAGCAATAAGATCTTGGATAACAATACCGGCGTGGGTAACAGTAACGCCGTGGGTAACAGTAACGCCGTGGATAACAGCCAAAACCCAAGCCTAATCCCAAACCTACTACAAAGGGTAAGACCTGCCGATTTTCTCTTGTTTGCGGCTCTTCTTCCCACTCCTCGTCATCCCAGTCTTCAATTTCAGGTTCTTCCCAATACGGACGTCTTTTGCCGGCCATCCAATTTCCTCCTTTCTTTTCTGTTTGTTACATAATATGCAGACATCTGTGCTGATGTTACTAGTAGCTAAAACACAATAAGCCAGGATACTCCGCCTTACATAAATGGAGAAATATCCTGACTTACTATCGCAATCTCAAAATCCTTATAAATGAGACTTGATTCAGCTGGGGTTTTAGCCCCACCTGAATCTTAGTCATCAGATAATAATCCTTTTTCTTCAAGCGCAATATGTGCCTCAACACGCCAAGCCGGTAGATGCCACGCAAAAACAGCCGCGCCTGCTAGTACCAACACACCGCTTAGAATAAAAGTAGAAGCTGTTCCTATTAGTCCTGCCATATGACCAGCATACAAACTGCCAATTGGTGCAATGCCGCCAAAAGACAATACATACAAACTCATAACACGTCCCCGTTTATCTTCCTCAACAAGTGTCTGCACAATGGTATTGGTCGAAGCCATTTGCGCTATCATGCCAAATCCCATTACAACAGCAAGCCCCAACGAAATCCAAAGTGTTGTTGACAACGAAAATGCAATCAACCCTAACGCAAACGTGATTACCGCAATAGTTATAGCCTTTTCAAGACCCACTACACTTTTCCGCGATGCCAGAAAAACCGTACCTATAAGCGCCCCTGAGCCAAATGCTGCCATCAACCAACCCAGCGTCTCTGAACTGCCATGAAGCACCTGTCCGGCAAACAACGGCATAAGCGGCAAGACTGGAAAACCGACTAAGCTTACCAGTACTAAAAGCAATAGGACCATTCTGATTGGCAGCGACTGGTACGTATACGCAACGCCCTCTTTCAAGCCCTGCAAAACATTCTCTGCACGAGCGGGCTGTGTCTGCGGCCGGGTTAATTTTATGGCCAAGAGCGACCCCAGAACGGCAAAATAGCTCAAGCCATTAAATAAAAAACATAAACCCTCGCCAAAGGCAGCAATCGCCAGACCAGCTACAGAAGGCCCAATAATCCTGGCACTATTAAACAAGGCTGAATTCAGCGCAATCGCATTAGGCAAATCGGCTTTGTCATCTACCATTTGTGATACAAAAGCCTGCCTGGCAGGCATATCAAAAGAATTAATGACGCCGAGCAACATACTAAGCGCCACAATATGCCATACCGCAATTATGTTACTATATACAAGCGCCGCCAAGGCCAGTGCCTGCACCATACTGAATACCTGTGTCCAAAGTATTACCCGGTACCGGTTCCAACGGTCTAAAAACACCCCGGCAAGCGGAATAAGCACAACACCCATAATCTGACCGGAAAAGTCAACAGACCCCAGCACTTCGGGCGACTGAGTCAGGCGATATACCAGCCAGACAATTGCTGTCCGCTGCATCCAAGTGCCAATCAGCGACAACCCATGGCCGAAAAAAAACAACCGATAGTTTCGATGTCTCAAGGCCCGAAAGGTTTCTTTCATAATTTGTTCCTCATTTATGGTTGACGAGCATGAGTTTTCCGGTATTCAGACGGAGTACTATGGCAGCTTTTCTTAAATATATTGGTGAAGTAAGCCAGGTCTGAATACCCCAACCGCTCAGCGATTTCCGAAATTCTAAGAGTAGTCGATGTTAGCAGGCGTTTCGCTTCTGCCAACCTTATCTTGGTAACGTAGTCAATAAAATTCGTTCCCTTTTGCTGTTTGAACAACTGACTTAAATAACTGGGATTCATATGAACATGCTTTGCCGCTTCCGCAAGTGTTACCTGTCCCGGGGGCAGTGATTCAATATATTTTAGCACCTGTTCAACAGGGGATAATAACTCAGGAGGTATGTCAGGCTCGCCTTCTTTCGGAAGACTGCGAACCTTATTCTGCCGATTTAGCCATTTGGTAAAACACTTTGTCAACTGCTCGGTCTCAACCGGCTTTAATAAATAATCAAAGGCTCCTGCACGCAGTGCCTGCTGTACAAGCGAAAAATCCTCATTAACCGTAATGAAGATAACATCTTGCTCATTTCCTTCCTGCCTAAGCTGTTCTAGGAAGACCAAGCCTGTCATAACCGGCATCGTAATGTCGGCCAATACCAAATCAGCCTGATTATTTCTTAGCCAATCAAGTGCTTCCAGACCGTTGCTGCATTCCCCGATAACTTTTACCGGCGCCCCGGTTTGCTCCACTGTCCATTTCAGTGCTGAACGTACCCATTTTTCATCATCCACGATAAGAATATTGCACATGCTGATCCCCCCCTTCCTCTTTCTGTATGAGCGGCAGCTTAACCAGCACAGTAGTCCCTTGACCGGGAATACTGTCAACACTTACACCATATTCACCGCCAAACAGGTTAATAATGCGGCGATGAACATTGATTATACCAATATGCGTACCATCGTTTGTGCTATCGCTGCTACTCAGGTTGTCTTTAATTTGCGCTAACACACTCTCTGCCATACCTACCCCAGTATCAGCAACCTTGATAATCAGATTATCTTCCTCTCGATATGCGGAAATAACAATCCGGGTTGGTTCAGGACCGGCACCAACACTATGAACAAAACAATTCTCAACTAACGGCTGCAACGAAAACTTAACAATTATAGTATTAAGTGCCCATGCCGGAATGTCAAAACAGTATTTTACATTTTTATCAAACCGGTACTGCTGAATCTTTAAGTAGACGGTACAGAAATTAATCTCTTCCTGTAAGGATACGGTTGGTGATACGGTCTTTAGATTATAGCGCAGCAAGGTACCGAGAGACGCAGCCATCGCAGCAATATCTCCCATATTTTGTTCAAGTGCCATACCCCTGATAGTTTCCAGTGAATTGCAAAGAAAATGGGGGTTGATTTGCGACTGAAGCACTTTAAGTTCCATCTCTTTTTGGCCTAAGGTCATCTCAGTTTCCCGCAATTTGGAGAAATAAACCTCCTCCATAAGCTCAGACAACTTCTCTACCATATTATTAAATCCATTGGTCAGCTGCCCGATTTCATCGCTGGATTCTACTGGTACCCGCCGCGAAAAGTCTCCCACCTGCACATTTTTCATAAACCGCTGCAACCGGCGAATAGGTCTGACGATGGTATTGGCAAAACTTACGCCAAGCACATATGCAATACATAAGGTTAAAACCACTGTCCAGAAAATCGTAAAACCAATATGCGCACTGCCTTTAAACAGCTCTTCTCTGGGTATGGCTGTAACAAAGCGCCACCCGAGTGCCGAGGAATGATTCAAAATTACTACCTGATCCTGTTCTGAGATATACGAATTATCCTGCAGCGAAAGAATACTCTCTAAATTAATAATATCGGATCTGCGCCCGATGCGTGAACTGTCCGGATGGTATACATAATGCCCTTCCGCATCCAAAATATAAAATGAACTTTTGCCAATTTCATTTACTTTATCAGCAATATCCTGTATACGTCGGAAGTTAACATCAATAAGCAGCATGCCGATAGGCTGAAGCGTATAGGAACTATAAATTCTTCTGGCAATAGTAATGACCGGTTCCTGGGCATCCCCTAGTTTAATCATCCGGCTGACAAGCATGGAGTTGCCATTAGCAGGAACTGATGAATACCAGTATTCTTTCGTTAATTCGCCAATTGGATATGGACTCCGGTAGCCCAGGCTGTCAATAACATTTTTGCCATCAATCACTAGCGCCACACCGGAAATATCGGGTCTGGAATAGGCAGTATTTTCCAATAATTCACGAACCGAGACTGTCAACTGTGTTTGCACCGCCCCATTCAGTTCAACAGTCTTCAAATAACTGACCATATCGTGATCATTAATAATCTTGAGTGAATTTATCTCCACATCACGCAAATAATATTCAATTTGTGTTTTTACCTGCTCATTAATTTGCCGGCTGTAATTTTTAGCCTCGCTCTCAAGAATAGTCGATGAGCGGTAATAGGAAATTACGCCGACAATAATCATCGGAATAATAACCAGAACTGCTGAAAAGGTCAATAGTTTGGCAGTAAGCAGCTGGTCTTTCAACCATATGGTTTCGCTAATAAATTTAAGTAGTGATTTCTTCATAATTTGTAATTATTCGCGATCAATTGTTTTTATCCTCCCGCAAACACTAAATGGGGAGATGCCTTACGGCATCTCCCCTTGATGATAATTTGACTCTTACTTACGGGCAGCTTCAATAGCAGTTAATTCGTCTTTGTAGTCTGCACCATGTTTGTCGATAACAGGTTTAACAGCAGCCTGCCAAGGTTTAACATCTTTTACCTCGGTAACAACTACGCCATTAGCCTTAAGTTTTTCCATAGAGTCTTTTTCAAATTTCTCCCATAATTCGCGTTGGGTTGCAACCGAATCAATGGCAGCTTGTTTAATGATTTTGCGATCTTCTTCAGACAGTTTATCCCAAGTTACTTTACTGATTAACAGTACTTCCGGAACACGTTGGTGGCTGTCAAGAATGAAGTTTTTAACAGCTTGATAGTGGTTAGCAGTCAAATAGCTAGGAGGATTGTTTTCAGCACCGTCAATTACACCGGTTTGCAGACCACTGTATACTTCGCCATAAGGCATCGGAGTGGCGCTGGCTCCCAGGGAGCTGATCAGATCCATGTTGATTTTGTTTTGTTGAACGCGGATTTTCATGCCTTTGAGGTCTTCTACTTTGGTTACAGGCTTTTTGGTGTAGAAGTTACGTGAACCGGAGGTGTAGTAAGCCAAACCTTTCATTTTGGACTTTTCCAGACCATCCAGCATTTTAGTGCCAGCGTCACCATTTAAGAATTTCCACATATGTGCATCATTATCAAAGATGTAGGGCAGTGAGAATACGCCAAAGGCTTTGTTAAACTCAGCCAGCGGTGAAGAACTTACACGGGTAAATTCGATAGCGCCAAGCTGTACTTGCTCAATAACAGCTTTTTCTTCGCCAAGCTGCGAAGATGGGAATACTTCAATCTTAATACGGCCTTTAGTACGTTCGTTAACAAGCTCGGCAAACTTTTTGTCACCCATAGTAGTTGGATAATCGGCAGGATGTGTTTCTGCCAGGCGGAAGGTATATTTGGCGCCTTCAGCCGCTTTCTTGTCTCCCTCTTTCGATCCGCCGCAGCCAGCCATAAGCGAACCGGCTAGCATTAGGGAAAGGGCACCAGCAATAAGTTTTTTGGTGTTCATTATCTAATATCCCCCTCTAAATAATGTTGGGATGAATCCCCGAAGCAAACAATACCTGCTATTTAAACATGTTAGGCAGCCACATAACAACTTGTGGAACATAGGTAATCAGGAGCAATACACCAATCATAGCATAGAAGAACGGCATCATGGCCTTAGTACCCTGCGAAAGCGATACGCCACCAATAGCGCAGCCAACAAATAATACCGTACCAACCGGCGGCGTCAAAAGTCCCATGCCGGCGTTAAAGATCAGGATAAGACCAAAATGTACCGGATCAATACCAATGGCAGTAGCCACAGGCAATAAGATCGGAGTCATAATGAGAATCATCGGTGCCATATCCATCGGTCCGCCAAGCAACAGTAATAGGACATTGATGAGCATCATAATGACAATCGGACTATCCGAAACGCTCAGGAAGAACTCGGTAACAAGTAGTGGTATCTTCAGATAGGCAAGTATCCAGCCAAATGCAGCCGAGGCCGCAATTAGGAAATATACCATGAGAACAATGCGGAACGTACGTTTTAATACAGGAATCATGGATGATAATGGAGCTTCACGATAGAAGCCGAAGGCTAGAATAAACGAATACAGCGCAGCCATGGCACCGGATTCTGTGGCCGTAAACCAACCGGAGATAATACCGCCAAGGATAACAATGGCCGGTGATAAGGACAAAATACCATGAAATAAAATTCCGGGTACTTTTTCTTTAGGAATAGGGTCACCTTTTTGATAGCCGCGTTTGCGAGCCATGATATAAGCAACAGTCATCAATGTGAAAAGCAGGATAAAACCAGGAACAATACCTGCCAGGAACAAACTCTTAATGGAGATGCCGCCGGCAACAATGGAGAATAATACCAGATTGTGGCTTGGTGGAACAACCACGCCTTGAATTGCTGAAGAAATTGTCAATCCTACCGCATAATCAGCATCATACCCTTTTTTCTTCATCATCGGAATCATAACTGATCCGATAGAAGAGGCATCGGCAACTGCCGAACCTGAGATATTGCCAAAGAACATGCAGGCTACGCTGTTAACCAGCGCCAGGCCGCCGCGAATACGACCAACTAACAGATAGGCGAAGTTTACCATACGCAATGCCAGGCCGCCCTCACCCATAATTTGTCCGGTAAGGATAAAGAACGGAATCGCCAAGAGCGAAAAGCTACTGATACCCTGAATCATTTGCTGACCTTCAACGGCAAGCGGGATATCCATATAAATCATGGTCACCATGGTGGAGAAGGCCAATACTAAGGCTACCGGGAATCGAAAGACCATAAAGCCAATAAATGTTGAACATAAAAGTGTTACTGCAACTAACTGCTGATCCACTATTCCCCACCTCCGAAGGCATTGCCCATTTCGACTTCTGAACCCCTATGGCGTTTGGTATTAAAACCAGCTACTTGTAAAGCAGCGTAAGCACAGGTCATAACTCCGGTAACCGGCATAACTACATATAAAATACTATTAGGCAACTTGGTGGCTGCGAGCGTGGATTCATGCATCATTACTGTGAAGTCCCAGCCGTAATAAATCATGTATACACCAAAGGCAAAAATAGAAAGACCAATAATCTTGTCAAGAACCAAGTTTACTTTGGCGGGCAAAAATTCAGTGAAGGAATCAACTCCCATATGAAGGCCTTCTCTGAAACCAATTGCCATACCCATAAAAGCAAACCAAACCAAGAGCAGAAGCGTAATTTCTTCCGACCAGAAGAATACAAAATTGAAAAGTTTACGGGTCATAACCTGCATAATAACAATAAGAATCATGCTTGCAAGACCGGTGAGTGCAACGCTTTCAAATACGGTATCTATCGCCAGCGCAATCTTTCTTAGCGTTTCCACGTCATACCTCCTGTAAAATTATAATATTATGAAATACTTCCTTGTCCATTTTACTGTTCTTTCTAAATATTTAGTATAATAGTTTTTTTAGATTCTTTTGTGTTTTTTTTAGCACATTACTTGCTGCGAGGTTGTCATTACAAAGTTACACCATTTTTGAATATGGCGATTTCCCTAAAGCCCATATGTTCAGCTTTGGTTTCCTCGCCGGAAGCGACTGCGACTATGTGCTGTAAAAATTCCTCAGTTAGTTGTTCCATGGACGCCCCAGTTAGCAGCCTACCGGCGTCAAAATCCATCCAACCTGTTTTCCGATTGAATAGTTCACTGTTGGTTGCCACCTTAATTGTCGGCACCACCGTTCCCAGCGGCGTACCCCGCCCGGTAGTAAACAAGATGATATGGCAGCCTGCTGCTGCTAACGCAGTAGCCGCAACCATGTCATTTCCCGGTGCACTTAAAAGCGTCAATCCCTTTTTGCTCACACGCCCGGCATAGCTAATAACGTCGGTTACTTGACCTGTTCCGCCCTTCTGCGTACAGCCTAGCGACTTTTCCTCCAGCGTACTGATGCCCCCAGCCTTGTTGCCTGGCGAAGGATTTTCATAAATAGGCTGTTTATGGCTGACAAAATAATCTTTAAAATCATTAATGAGTTGTACGGTTTTGTCAAAAACAGCGCGGTCAATTGCCCTGTTCATCAAAATAGTCTCAGCGCCAAACATTTCTGGCACTTCGGTAAGCACTGTACTTCCGCCACAAGCTAGCAGTCGATCGGAAAGCGAGCCGACAAGCGGATTGGCCGTAATACCGGAAAATCCGTCAGAGCCGCCGCATTTAAGGCCGATAACAAGCTCCGATGCCGGACAAGCTTCACGCTTATAAGCCGAAACATAGCGGGCGAGTTCCTGGGCAAGCTCTATACCGGCGCTTATTTCATCTTCGACGTCTTGAGCCACCAAAAACTTAACGCGTTCGGGGTCATAATTACCCAACACCTTTTTAAATTCAGCAATATGATTATTCTCACACCCCAAGCCAACCACCAACACAGCCCCGGCATTGGGATGACTCACCAAACTAGCTAATAACTGCTGGGTGGTGTTATGATCGTCACCAAGCTGGGAACAACCATAGGGATGAGTGATCGCAAAGACACCATCAACATTAGGCAGATCTTGGCACAACGCAGCCGCCTGTTCGGCAATCAGCCTGATATTCTGATTGACACAGCTAACTGTCGGAATAACCCAGACTTCATTCCGCACACCTACTCGCCCATCAGACCGGCGATAGCCCTGAAATGTGGGACAGATCTGTACGGAAGCGCCATCAGTACCTTGTGCAGGCTGGTACTGATAGTCCAAAATATCGCCCAGATTGGTTTTGATGTTATGGGTATGAACCCATTCACCAGCCTTAATGTCGGCAGTAGCATGTCCAATGGGAAAACCGTATTTTATGATATGTTCACCGGCCCGTATGTCTGCCAGCGCTATTTTATGGCCGCGCCCGGCTTCAGAGCCTTGAGCCGGCTCAAGCACAACAGCCACATTGTCTTTAGCGTGAATTCTTAACTGTGACAAGGTTTCCCCTCCTCTAGCCTACTAAATTCTGTACAGTAGCCCGCATACCGTCAGTAGCAATGCTATAGAGATAATTGCCGACTTTATCGGTAAGCCCTGTTACTCGGTTAAGATCCTGACCCCAAATGGCCGTGTTGGCAAGTACTTTGCTGGCAACCTGATTGGCTGCTGCCTTGGAACCGTCAAAACCACTCCACACCTGCTCAAAGAACTCTAGTACCGGCACATCGTCTTTCATGACAAATTCACCTTGTTCGCGGCGAGCCTGCATACCGGCCCCATCAACTTTGCCATCTTTATAGACGGCAATTAGTGCAGCCAACGAGAACGTCAATTTCTCCGGCAGTTTGCCATGTTTATCTTGATATTCCAAAATAGATGGCAATACTCTGGCTTTAAATTTAGAGGAAGAGTTCAGCAGAATGCTTAACAAATAGTGTTTAATAAACGGATTGCGGAATCTATCCATTACACTTGCGGCAAAATCAGTGAGCATCTCTTTTTCCAAGTTAATAGACGGAACAATTTCGTCAAAAACAATTTGCTGCACATATTTACCCAGGACTTCATGATCCATCATCTCGCCAACGGTATCCAGACCGTATAAGAACGCTGCCGGTACCGAGGAAGTATGGGCGCCATTTAATATCCGTACTTTACGAGTGCGATAAGGGGTCATATCATTAGTCCAAATTACATTGAGTCCGGCCTTGGAAAACGGCAGACGCTCCGCCAAATGCTCCGGCCCTTCGATAACCCATAAATGGAAGAGTTCCCCGGTATCGATGATAGCATCCTGATAACCCAGCTTTGCTTCCAATTCTTTAATCTCGTCACGAGGATAGCCGGTAACTACACGGTCCACCAAGGTATTAAGAAAATAGTTATGTTGTTTAATCCATTCGCTAAACACAGCAGGCAATTTCCACAGTTCTGCCAGCTGCAGCACAACTTTCTTTAAATTGTCACCGTTGCGGTCAATAAGTTCACAAGGCAGGATTACCATGCCTTTGCTAGCATCTCCCCCAAAATGACTGAAACGATGATATAGATAAGCTGTTAATTTCCCCGGAAAAGATACTGGCGGCTCACTATCTAGTTTATCCGCAGCATCAAAGGTAATACCGGCTTCTGTAGTATTGCTGATAACAAATTCAATGTCAGGGTTCTCGGCACAGCGGAGACATGCTTCCCACTCGCCATAGGGGTTGAGACAGCGGCTGACAGAGCTGATAATTTCCTTTTCTTCATAGGGTTGTCCATTTTTTAACCCCCTCAAAAACAGGGTATACAAGCCATCCTGCTCATTAATCTGCCGGCTCAATCCCTCAGCAATCGGTTGTACCAGCACAGCCCGTCCATTAAACAAACCTTGTTTATTCATCTGATGCAGCATCCAATCAGCGAACGCCCGCAAAAAGTTGCCTTCGCCAAATTGAATCACCTTTTCCGGCAGCGCTGCAGCCTGATGAAGTTTATTAGTAAGTTTGTCCATCTTTCAACCTCCGATTTTTATATTTGTATGAATATAGTGTTAATTCAATCCATACTTGTCATGACCCATTACTTCCTATCTTATTTCATTGTATAGCTTAACCATTAGTAGTGGTACAACACTTTTTTTATAATATTTTGTGTTTTTTTTTGGGATTACATCCCCGGTTTATCCGATGACTAAGCAGCTCTAAGACTCCCTCTTGATCTCATTAACAACCTGTAATCCCTGTCCTTGACGGCCAGGGAACAGGCTGTAAAATTCGAAATAAGTTCGCTCTAAGGGTCTCCGTACCAAGGCTTACTTATACAAATGGAGTAAGAGCGGCTAAGTCCCTGGGTAATTTCGGCTATAAATCAGGCGGCGTCAAAACGCCATCTGATTTAAGTCTCCATTTACCTGCTATTACTATTTTTGCAGTTGAGCGGCCTTACTTTACTACCGCCCAACTGCAAAGCGGCTTTCACATTCGCAGCTTGGCTCTAATAGCTCTGACGATTTCGCGGGCAAACGGCCCCAGATCATCATCGGCATATGCCTTTAAAATCCCGGCTGCGACCTGACGAATTGCACTTTTTATTACTTCGGCATTGGCATACGGCTGACAACGCAATGTTTCTTCAATCAGTACTGCAGCCGTCAAGGCTTTTTCGGCGGCCTGGGTATTAATGTAGGTTACAACGTCTGCGTTGCCAATAATAATCTTGCCAACCGGCGCAAGGATTTCCTGCACTAATCCCACCAGTTCAGCCGGCCGCTCATTTACAATAATAACTGGTTCGGCTCCCAGCTCCATTTCTTTT
>Ga0074195_1004145_pt1 | contig 12313 bp, 13 predicted proteins | sample EPASupsiteHSE623_FD_64525 | JGI IMG/M metagenome (GOLD analysis project Ga0074195, IMG submission 64525) | Bioremediated contaminated groundwater from EPA Superfund site, New Mexico - Sample HSE6-23 | ecosystem: Environmental > Aquatic > Deep subsurface > Groundwater > Contaminated ...
GGGTAGCGGCGCAATCCACGCAAAAGGCGGCAAGGACGCCAAGGCAGCTGAGCCCGCAAAGGGAGCAGCACCGGCAAAAGGCGGCAAGGACGCCAAGGCAGCCCCTGCAAAGGGCGGCAAGAAATAACTTTTTATTTTTCCTGTCTTTTTTTTTAAGATTTGTTCTTTTTGCACCGCAGGGTGTGTTTATTGGAAGTAATTGCCCGTATTCGCAGATCAATCCGGTCAGGATTGTAAAGAAGTATAACCTGTAAAAAAAAATGTTCTGAAAACGGATTTTTTTTGGAGAGCCAGGGTCCCGGTGCCGGAATCTGACAGGGGGTGCTAATCTCTCTCAAGCCCGACAGTGCCCGCGTCAAGAAAATATCGCATCTGCTTATTTTCAGAATTAACATGCCGGGTCGTTTTACAGAATTGCATTTCGATAATTTATTAGGGTTTTACTAATGAATGTGTTAATATTCAAAGAAAAAATTGAGAGATATCAATGCTGAAATCAAGTCCTCGGAATTGGGTTCTGGCAGGAATTTTGCTCCTGTCTTTGTGTATGGTAACCGGTCCGGTAAGCGCTGCAGGAACCGTTATCGAACAGGGTGAGACGATATTTATCGGGCAGTCTGGGTTGGACGTAACCCATGCCCTGAACGGTGCACAGGGTACTCCGATCGATGGGATCCCTCCGTCTGCCACTATCGGCTGGTGGCCATCAGCAGCACTAGTCAGTCTCACCATGCCGACTAAAACCATTTATCTGGGTGCAAATTACCAGAACTTCTTTGTCAGTCCGGCAGATTTTACCGGATACGAGGGTGAGTGGTACGTTATATCCGAATCCACCGGGCATGCTTTAGGCACGCCGGCATTTACCGTCAGGGCTCCGGCTCCTGTTGTCCTCTCTGCTAAGGTACGGGTTGTGCCGAATACTCTTAATCTCGCGAGCAAGGGGAAGTTTGTGGCATTCATCACCTTGCCGGATGCATACCGTGTTGCTGATGTGGACGCAAAATCCGTTGTCTGCGAAGGTGCCCCGGCACTCAGGCTCTTGAGAACCAAGGCATCCTCCCCTACATTCGCAGCAGTATTCAGTCGCGATAACCTCGTGAATGTGAACCCCGGAAATAATGTGAAATTCACCGTATCCGGGACATTAGACAACAACGGTCAGAACGTTAACTTCCGCGGCAGCGACACCATAAGGGTGATCAGCAAGGCAACAAAAGCAAAAGAATTAATCGATGACGTGGAATCCATGACTTCTGACATGGTGTTTAACCAGTTCAACCACGGATAACATTTTTTCAAATCCCTTTTTTTAATAACCGGCTGAAAAGCCAGGGCATTGCGATATCCTGGGTTGTGGGTGAGAAGGTTGTTGCAGCACCGGGTTTTATCGAAGGGGTAGCTGCAGCTGAGCCAGCCAAGGGTGGAGTCCACGCAAAGGGCGGCAGGAAATAAATCTTTTTTAACTGTTTTTTCTTTTTTCAACCAGTACCGAGTTTTTGTTCAGTACAGGCACATTACCGGTACTGCATGAATCTGATAGTACCTTTCCGGGCAGGTCCCACATTCTTCCGGCAGGGCACCGTGCCTATATCAAAACAATAAAAAAAAGCGGGGGTACCAGCATCACCGGACCGCATGGTTATTTTCAGACTACGGGATTGCTATGGGGAAGTCGGGATTGAACGTATCGAGCATTCCGACAAATTTGCTGAACACTACAGGATCTCCGGATGTCACAACCACCCCTGAGGGGGTGGCAGAGGGGTTGAGAGCCAGCGTTTCGAGTGTTTTTCTCGGCATCTCAACGGATATGTCCGCTGCCGGTAAAGACTCATTCACCCAATATACGATAACGCTGTTTTTCACCTGGACGAGCGCTGTGTCCCCGGTATCGGTAATCCTGAGACTGATGCGGTAATTTTCGCCGTCTGCTTTCGTTGCATTAACCCTCACTGACAGGTAGTCGAGGAGCTGGCTGGTCGTCAGTGCGGACATGATATCTGAAGATATCATGCTGCGGCCCCTGGCCGGCAGGGTGCCCCGGAGTTCCGATGCTGCGGTCAGGTACGCGTTCCTCGCAGGGCCCGATTCTTCCTGGTATCCGAGCTGCTCGAGGGCATCTGCTTCGATCTTCCTTGCCCCGGTGTTCGCGGGATTGGCATATACGAGATAATTCGCGATCGAGGCAACGAGTTCGTAGTTTCCGGCATCATAATCCTTAGAGAGACGCTGCATGACGGCATCTTCTCCACCCATGTATTCGGTCATGCTCTTTGCGTATTCCACGGGTGTAAGCCTTTTCAGGTTGACCGGATTCCCATCGTAAAAGCCGAGATACCGCTGGTACGTGGCCTTCACGGCCATGGAGACCTGGCCGTAGAAGCCATGGGTGTACCAGTGCTGCTCCAGCGACGGGGGAAGCTCGACCATGTCTGCGATCTCGTCCATGGTATAGCCCTTGTTGGCAAGGTTCAGCGTCTGGTCGTTGATGTACTTGTACATGTCCCGCTCGTTTTCGAGGATTTCAATGACCCGGTCATTTCCGAACCGGGGCCAGTTATGGGCGGAGAACATGATCTCTGCTTTGTTCCCGTACAGCCGGCGGGTCTCGTCCAGGCTCGCCGACCACGCGAGCGGATCCCGCACCTGTGCCCCCCTCGGCGTCAGGATGTTATGGAGCGTTCCGGCGCAGTTCTCCGCAACGAACAGGGCATTGTACTGCGGGAACCAGATATTCATCTCAACCGGGGCCTCGGTATCCTCAGCCATCTGGAACTCCATGCGGACGCCGTCAATGGTGACTTCCTGCCCGGTATGGGTAATGTCCATGGTGGGCGGGATTAAGGAGGCAGTACCGGTCGAGATGGTTTTGCCGATCCCGTTGTCGACCAGTCCCTTCTCATCCCGCGGGAGGAAGAGGCCCAACTGGTAAACCGCTCTCCGCTGCATCGCGTTCCCCGCATACACGTTCTCGCTGATGGCATACTCCATGAAGTGCTCGGGAGCGATGATCATTACCTTACCGGATTTGACCGCGTCACTTGTGGTAACACCCTTGACTCCCTGGTAATGATCGGCATGGGGGTGGGAGTAGATGACGGCTTTTACCGGATAGGAGCCAAGGCTTTTATTGACCAGTGCCATTGCTGCCCGGGCCGGCTCGACTGATGACAGGGGGTCGATGACTATCCAGCCGGTGTCGCCTTTGACCAGCGTCATTGACGACATATCGAAGCCCCTGACCTGGTAGATCCCCGGCCTCACCATGAAGAGGCCGTGGATGTTGTTCAGCTGCGCCTGCCGGTAGAGGAGCGGGTTGATGGTATCCGAACGGGACCCGTTCTCGAAACGCCGGAACGCCTCTGCGTTCCATGCGGTGATGTTGGGGATGTCGGCCGGGATGATCAAGGGGTCATAGGTCGCGATGAGTCCCCGGCTCGCAAAATCGAAGTCCTCGTTGTTGTTCCACGCGGGAGTATTGTTCGCGTTCAGGTTGGCGGTAACCGTGAACGCTGTGGCATTGTTCCGCAGGTCCTTTGCAGCAGATGCACCGGCAATGGTGCAAAGGCAGCATAAAACGACCAGCAGGAGAGTGAAAACCGGGGATCTCATGGGTACTAGGTTGTCAACCTGTCCTTTGGTATAACGATATCGAAATGATGCAGGGGGGCCGGGTAATTTTCAAAAAAAAATTCCGGCAGGGGAATTTCCCCCGCCGTTGTCCGCATCGCTTTACTTTGGGTTGTTGCCGTCTTCCATGTGGTCGAGGACCCGGTCCCACATCACGAGGAGCCCGGGCACGATCACGTACGCGAGCAGCCCGGCGCCGAGGAATGCCCCGGTGAGGATAAGTTCGTTGTCCATCATCATCACCCTTAAGCAAGTGCCGGCACCGTGTCGGCCCAGGTCTCGACCTTCGTCCGGATACTGTCGTCCGAGTACGATGTGAGCCCCATGCTGTCGCGGCTGAATGTGACCATGTAGATCTCCCCGTTTACGTCGTGGCACTTTACCGTGGCCGAGTACGTCTCGTTGTCGGTATCCCGGTAGGGCGAGCCCGCATGGGCTGCCGTCAGGGCTGTATTCGCGAGGATTGCAGCTGCACCGGCATTGAATCCCGCGATGGTATTGTACCTCCCGGACTCGTTTCCCACCGTGTTAGCCGCGTTGTCCTGGTACACGACCTTTGCCACGTAGTATTCTTTTGTCTTTTCCACACCGGCGTGGTTGGTGCCGGCGGTCATGTAAGCTACGCATTCGAACGGGTTGTCCGTCAGGACCGACGCTACGATCGTGTTGAACGTTGTTACATCTTCGATTGGGTTTGCGAGTTTGCGAACCGCTGTCTTTACTGTTGTTTTCTGTACGAAATCTGCCATAATCTATCACTCCTTCTTCTCTTTTACCTTGTCCGGGAATTATGAAACGCCGGGCCGGATGTTGCGAGCCGACCTCTTAAGCACGCTTTAAGATCCTCCGGATCTTTTTGTAGCGTGGCAGACGAGGGCTCTTTACCGGTCGTGGCCGTTTCATTCTTCCCGGATTTGGCGGGAGACGTGTGTTGTGCAATCGCCTCCCCTTTTTGTTCGGACTTCTTTACTGTCGCGGGGCCCCTTTGACATACCAGTATACGACGTATGAGGGAATGGGTCTGGCCGAATAACGAACTGGCAGGTATATTCCGGCTATTGTTCGGGCAGGATAGTTTATTTCAAACGATATTCAGGCAGGGTGCATTTCGCAAAAACGGGCACTGGCAGGTTCTTCGTTTTCGTGCGTTTGGCGATGGCTGATCCCACGATCCGGCCAACAGGCCGATGGGTATCCGAACCTCAATCCAAACTGCACGGTACTGGCATGTTTTACTCTCATGAAAACGGTTGATCTGCCAATCCGGGTTGTTTTATGAGGAATCCGTAAAGAACCGGCCGGGAAAACCGCTGAACTGGCAGGTTATGGTAGCTGTTCCGGGGAAAATACCCCCGCATTGAGCCCGGATTAGCGTATCCGGGTTGAGGGTATGGGGTGCTAAAAAGGGTGTTCTTTTATTTTTCCGGGAATGCTTCCGGTACTCGTTCGGGAACTTATCCCGGCTCCCGGGTCTCCATCGCCGTACACCGGGCTGGAACCGGTGTTCCCGGTACCAGAGCAGTTCCCCCCGTAAGGAAAGGAGTTCCATTGGAGAGGATCTCGGTGACCCGGTCATGGTCGATGCGGAAATACTGCCATACTCCCCATGATGCGAGAGCATGGATCTCCCGTACGATTGCAGGGTTCTGCGGCACGGTGCGGCGATCCAAGATCGTTTCCCTGAAGAGCTGTTCGATATCCCGGGGCTCGCACGCGTGCATGCGGCTCCTCCGGACCCGGATGAAAACGAGCTGCGAGCCCGCGAGAAGGAGAAGATCGCCGGGAAATCCCCGCACTCGGGAGATATCCAGCACCGGCCCCCGCCCGGAAGCTATCCGTACAGCTTCCTCAATCGCCTTTGCCGGCCGTGGCCCGTGGGTCATGCCTCGCACTCCACGCAGGGCGCATTGTTGCCGGTGCCGTCGCCGGGGAATTTCCAGAATTGTATCTTATTGGTGAGTTGACAGTAAAAAGTGTTTATTTTCTTACTCCGCCCGTTTTCACCGGGGCAAGCCCACGCGGCAAGGGGCGAAGCCCCGTTGAGCGTAAAATCCCTGGGAAAAAATGCAACCGAGGTGAAAAAATTCAACTTTAAAAAATATATAAAAAAATTTACCCTTTTTTCCCCTTCTTCTTCCCCGGCACCACCGGCCCGGCCGAAAAGAACCCGGATGAAGCGAAATCCCCGGCATCCATTGCTGCGGCTCTCTCACCGGAAGAGACAGCAGGGGCAATGAACCGGAAGAATTCCCGGGAATACTGCTCGTAGCTGAACCCCTCTGCCTCGATCACCCGTTTCCACTTGTCTTCCATGGACAGGATGCCCATGAAAGAGATCATCAGGTACATCGAGATCAGGAACGGGTCGACATCGGCCCGGATCGTACCGTCATCGATGCCCTCCCGGACAGCATCCTGCAGGATCATCCGGCACGTGCCATACCCTTTTCCGATATCCGCTGTATATGGGTTCTCTTGGGAAAAACGTTCAGACCCGTAAAAGTGGATCAGGCGCAGGTAATCCGGGTGCTCCTGGGAAAAGCGGTAATAGGCCTCGCCCATCAGGGCTACCTTGACAATGCCCGGGACCTCTGTCTCCATGCATTCCCGGTATTTTTCCTCCAGGATCGAGACGCCACGGAGCACAATGGCCGCAAAGAGCGCCTCCTTATTTTTAAAATAGAGATAGAGAGTGGCCTTGTTCAGCTCGACCTCATGTGCGATCCCGTCCATGGAAACGTCATCGTATCCGCGGGAAAAGAAGAGGCGCTCGGCTGTATCAAGGATCTCTTTTCTTCGCTGCTCCTTTTCCCGTATCTTTCGTTCGGTGATACCCATTCTTCCACACCTTCTGACATTTACCCATTATAAAAAGTATTCCGGCTCCTTTCGCTCTTTGTATAAAGTATACAAACGCAACGAAGCGTCCCTGACCAGACCGGGTTTTATCGTTCTTACGTGTTTGGGGCAGTGTTTGATGCAGGCACAACACGTGATGCATTTTTCCGTGTCGATCTGCCTGCTGTTCCCCGGATCGACAGCCCCGACCGGGCATCCCTCTGCACAAGTCCCGCACTGGGTACATGCATCGCCGACTGCAATAAAATCAATATTCCAGAACGGGGTATCTCTCCGGTAAGGATGACACGGCTCTCCCCGGTAAGGATGACAGCCGGGGATTTTTACTTCAGAAATCCGGTCGGCAGATGTTACCGACCGGAGTTTTTCTTGTATTTTTTGCCCGAACAATTCTGCAATTTTCAGGTCACCTGCATCAGGACGACCCACGGCAGTGGGTATTTCAGCAGTGGAAAAGGAGTGTTCCCCGATGAACGCTGCACCGGCAACCGGTTTACATCCACATTCAGTCAGGATATCATTCAGCTCGAGCAGGGCATCGTCATACGCGCGATTGCCATACACGACAACGCCGACAGCGGGTGTATGATGCGCCTCGAGCGTATGCAGCCATTCAGTCACCAGTGCCGGCACTCTTGCCATATACACCGGCACACCAACAATGAGTAATTCTTTCTCCGATGTACGTAACGGTTGTTCTCTCGCGTCCGGCCTCGTGATATCCAGTTCTTCCACGGTGCCGGGATGTATTCCGCGTGCTATTCCCCGGACCGCCGCTTGCGTTGTTCCCGTGGGTGAAAAATAAACGAGTTTCACTGTTTGTATTTTCATCTGATTCTCCCTGAAGTGGTTGACGTTGTCCCGATAATAACCTTAATTTTAATTCCCGTTTTCCGCTGTCAGCAGACAATTCTCCACAGGCACTGCAAGGCCGTCGTTTTCCCGCCAGGCCGCAAGCTTCGTTTCTATGCAACGAAACATCCGGGTCCGCCCCTCCTCAGGCAATGCTGCGATCTGTGCAGCAACCGGTAATGCCGAGAAATATGCAGGAAGGAGCTCGGCAAGTGACGGGTGACGGGCAATTTTCACTTCGGACCGGATGCGTATGTTGGAAAACCCGGCATCACTGACCAGGTTGTGCAGCACCTTATGATTGGAAAGCGAACTGGCAACCTTGAAAATCGTTGTCGAATCTTCCCCGAAATATTCCGAAAAAACATCGCAAATGACAACCACGTGCGGGCACATCTCGGCACGTCCCCATACACTCAGGGCAAGCGTTCCCTGTGGTGCAAGGACTCGTTTCATCTCCCGCAGTGCCGCGGCCTTGTCCGGGAAAAACTGGAGCCCCTGCTGGCAGAGGACCGTGTCAAATTCCCCGGAGGAAAACGGCATCCGGGATACGTCGCTGTGATACCATTCGATGCCTGTCGCACCCTCTAATCCTGCACACCTGCCGGCAACCCGGAGCATTCCTTCGTTGAGATCAAGTGCGGCGATCCTGCCGCCCGGCCCGACAAGACCTGCCGCTTTCCGCGCAACGATCCCGATGCCGCAGGCAACATCCAGTACCCGTTTTTTCGGGCCGACTCGTCCGGCACCGATGAGGTCTGGTGTCCAGTCAGCCATCCATGTCGGGACGATAACCCGTTCGTAGGTTTCAGGACCATCGGTATTCATCTGCCATCTGAAGGTGGTGCGGTTGTCCTGCAATTCTTTGCTGGTCTCATGAATGATATTGTTCTCCATCGAACTCATACTACAGTTATCACTCTTGGTTAAATTATAACTATTGGTTAGTTTGTAACCAACAGTATTAATAATGGACAATCCCGGTAACCGGATTGTTGTGGGGCCGCCGTCAATTGCCGGAACCGGGGGCACTGAGGGGTGGCCGGTACGAATGGGTTGGGGCGTTTTTTCAAACGCTGGTAAAATCCGGCATGCCGCGCTGGTAACTCATAAGAAAAATACCGCCGGAAATGGATCATTTCTCCGAATACCCCTCAATTTCCTCCAGCATTTTCTCAAACGACTCGTCGAAATCCGGGACCCCGCTCATCTGGTGGCCTAACGAAATCTGCCACAGCGCTTTGAAGTGCTCCCGCTTTCCTGCGAGCACAGCCATGTCGACGACAACACCTTTGGAATCGCATTTCCGGCGGAGAATGGATTTCACATCCTGGCGGTTCACCTGGTCCGCCAGTTGCACGATATCATAGAGATCGCGGGAACGGCTCCGCTGGAAGAGCGACCGGATCTTCTCTGCCATGATCTCTTCGAGCGCATACGAGATCACGGATACTGATAGCCCGTCGGAATACGGGTGGAAGACCGGGCGTTCGCTGACCGGGAGCAGGGCATCCTCCTGGTCCGGACCAGTCAGGTCAAGATCGATTTTTACCGGGGATGCCGAACCCCGGTTCAGGATCCGGAACCGGGTCGTTGCCTTAAAACCGGTTTTGGTTGAACGGAAGCCGAAGTCGTCTTCGAACAGGATGCCGCTCTCCTCGCGGACCCGGGCAACTGCATCGCTCACCACAGCCTGCAAAGTATCCGCATCGAACGGCTCAAGAAGAGTAAAATCAAGGTCATCGGAGAACCGGTAGTTCTCGATAAACACTTTCCGGATGCCGGTCCCCCCCTTGAATGCCATTGGGATTGTACGAAGAGCTGACAGGAGCCAGTTCTGCGCATAGTCCCGCTCAATGGTTGAGGTGGGCACGCCGGATTCACGGGCGCGTTCTTTAACCTCTAGGGCAGGGATCATTCAAGCGACTCCGGCAGCATAGCATCGTGGTTGATCACGAGCCGCCATTTCGGATCGTTCTTTCCTTCTGCCGGCAGGGTGGGATCCAGCAGCAGGTATTTTTTCGAACGTGGCGGTGGGAGGTCGATCGGCACGCCCATCTTCTCGCACAGGTACCCGAGTCTCCTGACTATGGCGAAGTTGTCGATCTGGAGCGCGTATTTTGTGAGCCGGTCATAATTTAGCGAACTGCTTTTGAGCGCTTTTGCGACTTCAATGATGCCCCCGGCATACTGTGGCTTGTCAAGGCAGTCGATGATCGTCTTCTCCTTGTCCGTGATGCTGACCGGAGTCTCCTCGATCCATTCTTTCCGGATTCCGAAGAACTTGTCCTCTTTCACCCGCACGATCTGGTAGTTCACCCCAAAAATCTCCATCGTGCTTTTACTCTTGCGTGCCGGTGTCTGGACAAAGACAGTAGTCGGGATCTGTTCGGTGAGCCCGTAGTGGTGGAGGGCACTCCAGTAGGAGATCGCGTACGGGTCTACAAGATAGGACGCGATGACGAATTCATGGAGCGTATATTTTCCTTTCTCGCTCCCGAGCGGGATGATGAGGTACTTGCCCTTGTCAATCCGCTCGATGAATCCTTTCTCTTCCATCCGGAAGAGGATGACCCTGAGCATCCCTTTATCGATGTGCGTCTTCTGGTAGAGCTGGTCAAACGAGAAGACCTGGTTTTCCTTTGCCATGGACTTCAGGATCTCAATGGTCATTCCCCGGAATTCCCCCTTAGATACATTAATGTTAACATTATTGTTAATATTTGCGTACGTGAGGGGGAATTATCCGGGATGCGTGTTGATGGCCGCGTGGGTGGTGCGGACCCGGATTCTCTTTGATTGGTAGTGCCGTCGTCAATTACCGGAACTAAAGGCACTGATAAACGCAGGGAGAATGAAACAAAAAGAGCAGGAATATCTTAATCCCGCCCGATTATCTATAACGGTGAATCATGCGCACACTCTATCTTTATATCCTCGATACCTTAGCCGACTGGGAGCCGGGCCATGTCCTGGCCGAGCTCCGCTCCGGACGGTACCTGAAAGATCCGTCACTCCGGTATTCCGTTGTACTATGCGGCAGTACCTTAGATCCCGTCACCACCATGGGCGGGCTGCATCTGACGCCGGAAGTCCTCATAACGGATATCCACCCCGTCCAAGGCGACGTACTCGTACTGCCGGGAGCAGATACCTGGCTTGATCCGGCACAGGCGCCCGCCCTCAAGGTGGCAGGCCGGTTGCCTGATGAAGGAATACTTGTTGCCGCTATCTGCGGTGCGACGCTGGGCCTTGCAAACGCCGGCCTGCTGGACAAACGCCCGCACACGAGCAACGATCCTGCAGCCCTGAAAATGTTCTGCCCGAACTACCGGGGCGAGAATCATTATGTGAACGAACCCGCAGTGACTGACGGCAATCTCATCACCGCAAGCGGACTTGCACCGGCAGAGTTCGCGTACCATGTCTTCCGGAGCCTGGATGTCATGGCACCTGCAACGCTCGAAGCCTGGCATGGGCTTTTCACCACCCGGCAGCCTGAATATTTCTATGCCCTGATGGGATCCCTGCCGCAACGGTAGGGATTCCTGAGTATGCAGGTGGTGTGGACCCTTCCTCTCCTTGATTGACGAATCTGGAACCGGATATAGGTACCGAGGCTGTTGCCAATTGCCGGAACCCGGGAGCACTGAAAAGTGATGGGAGTGAACGGCAAAATAACCCACGTCCATTACATAAAAAAAATGTTGATCTCAGATCAGGTTTGCCAGATTATCGTTCATGTATACCGGATCCGGCTTTCTTAACTGAATACCGGAGCCATATAATACCCGTCCCCATTACCTCACTTTGGAGATGTTGCAGGGGAACTTGAAGATCTATAAAACCGGCTTTTTGGGGATCGAACATAGTTGGATCCGGTCTCCCCCCTGCAAGGTAAGGATGGATAAGGACACTCACCTCATCAACAACCCCTGCCTGCAGGAGCACACTGTTGAGGGTCCCCCCGCTGTCAACCCTGATCGTGTTAATACCATAATCCCGGTTCAGCATTTCCAGTGCGGTACGGATATCGATATGGTCATCTCCGGTGACAATGGCATTGATCTTTCCATTCCGGAGAAATTCCAGATATTCCTGTGGGGTTGAGGATGAACACAGAGCTAAAACGTCCCGCATGTAAGGCCATTTCCGGATTGCATCCCAGCAACGCACCCTTCCCCGGCTGTCGGCGATGACCAGCAACGGGCGGGGATCAGGGAGTCCATGGGGAGGTCTGAACATCTCCTCATGCTCCGGGGGAATTTCCAGCGCAGGATTGTCCCGGGCTGCTGCAAGCACCGTTTCACTACCGAAAAGAATAGCATCGGGGTTCCATTGTGCAGCAAGCGCATAATAGAGTTCAAGGTCCGCCGGAAATCCGGTTATACGACCATCGAGACTTGCAGCGGTATGGAGAATGACTTTTGGCAGCATAGAAAATTCCTTAAAGATATTTCTCCAGCCAGGGAATTATAAAAACGTGGTGTGCGGAGTGAAACTAACATTCTGCTTTAACCTGCGAAACCAGATTTTTTTTTAGTGGAGGCTGGTCACCCTCTCCCATTATAGCCGAGGGTGGTGGTGCGGACCCATCCTCTCTTTGATTGACGGACCCGGAACCGGATGGTACCGTGGCCGTCGCCAGTCTCCGGTACTGACAGCGGGCCTGATACCAGGAAAACGAGAATGAAGAGATTACCTTCATGAGATGTAACCGCAAATAACTGCAAATACAAAAATTACCGGAGGGATCTATGGCAGACGGACAAGATTATTTTATCATCCTGCTCGTCCTGTCGGTACTGCTGAATTTCGTATTCCCTGTTCCGGTGTTCCTTTCCCCTCCCTCCACGTATTCCGGGTTTCTCATCATCGGCTTTGGTTTTGTTATGGCTTTCTGGAGCCGTTCATTATTCCTGAAAAATGCAACAACCCTGCAGCCGTCTGAAGAACCCACGTCGCTCGT
>Ga0074195_1004146_pt1 | contig 12311 bp, 14 predicted proteins | sample EPASupsiteHSE623_FD_64525 | JGI IMG/M metagenome (GOLD analysis project Ga0074195, IMG submission 64525) | Bioremediated contaminated groundwater from EPA Superfund site, New Mexico - Sample HSE6-23 | ecosystem: Environmental > Aquatic > Deep subsurface > Groundwater > Contaminated ...
CGTCAGATCCTGCGACGGCGGCACCACATCCAGGTGGAGCGCCATGCAGCTGTGCATGACCTTCATCGATGCCTACAACATGTGCGCCGGTGAGGCCGCTGTGGCTGACCTGGCCTACGCCGCAAAGCACGCTGCAGTTTTGCAGATGTCCGAGATGCTGCCCGCAAGGCGCGCTCGCGGACCCAACAACCCCGGCGGATTGTCCTTCGGATTCCTGGCCGATATGGTCCAGACCTCCAGGGTCGCCGCTGCTGACCCAGTGAAGGTATCCCTGAACGTAGTCGCTGCAGGCGCTGCACTCTACGATCAGATCTGGCTGGGAAGCTACATGTCCGGCGGTGTCGGATTCACACAGTACGCCACTGCTGCATACACCAACGATGTCCTGGACGACTTCTGCTACTACGGTGTCGACTTCGCCGCAGACAAGTTCGGTGGATTCGCCAAGGCACCCAAGACCCTGGATATCGCCAAGGAACTGGCAACCGAGGTCAACGCTTACGGTGTTGAGCAGTACGAGGCATTCCCGACTCTGCTCGAGGATCACTTCGGTGGATCCCAGAGGGCATCCGTCCTCGCAGCCGCATCCGGTATCACCTCAGCCATCGCCTCCGGCCACAGCCAGGTCGGTCTCGCCGGCTGGTACCTGAGCATGCTCCTGCACAAGGAATCCTGGGGACGCTTGGGCTTCTTCGGCTACGACTTGCAGGATCAATGCGGTCCAACCAACGTATTCTCCTACCAGTCAGACGAGGGCAACCCCGTCGAGCTGAGGGGCGCAAACTACCCGAACTACGCCATGAACGTAGGTCACCAGGGCGAGTACGCAGGCATCTCCAGCGCTGCTCACTCCGGCCGCATGGATGCGTTCGCTTGCAACCCCTTGATCAAGGTCTGCTTCGCCAACCCCGGCATGGTATTCGATTGGGCAGATGTCCGCGCTTGCTTCGGCAAGGGTGGCGCCCGCGAGTTCCGCGCTGCAGGCGAGAGATCCCTGGTCATGCCCGCAGTGTAGGTCCAGCGACCTACAACCTTTTTCTCTTTTTTGAAAAATTGTCTCTATTAGCTAATGCCGTGCTAAACTCTTTGCAGCCACATCATAATATAAATAGTATTATATATTTTCTACTTAATATGCAAAAATAGCTGCGATTTTATTAGGAGGGTTAGCCGAACACAACGTCTCACGGGAGGTAAATTGCGCTTCAATGCCATTGTGTCGGCTTCTTCACAGTCTTCGTTTCGTGTCGCTCACACTAACCTGTCTGGCATAGCCTGCATGAGGCTCAATTTAAGAGCATATACGAATAATTAGTTAAATCTTTTGGTCAATAGAGCTTTATGGCCCGAATCGTCGCGGTTTTCACCATTGCTTTTATCATTATCATGCTTTTATTTGAAAAATATGCGGCGTTTATGCCTAAAAATTGATGTCATTCCATCTTTCTTGAATTATCATTTGGCTGTGAATCAGTCTTTTGCATGCCTTTGAGCGCTTCCATTCTCAAGCCAAGGTGCTCCAGACGGGAACGCAAAAGGGCAAATTCTCTCTCCATCAATTCCATCTCCTGGCGACGAGCCAGGTTTGCCATGTCATCTGTCCCCTCACCACCGCGCAGAATGAAGCTGCCTCCTTCAATCCGAAGGCCGGTCCCATAGACCAGGGCTGCTGTTATTTTTTTCCTGGCGTTCATCAGGTCGTTCCAGAAAGCCTTGCGGCAAACGCCCATATAAAACGCTGCTTCCTCCTGGTCCAGATCGAGGAGGTCTACCAGCCGCACTGCCTCCAGCTCCTCCATTGTCATGGAGATCGCATCAATATCGCTTGCGCCTTCCGCCATAAAACATCGGACTAGAGGAACTTCCGATATCCAGCGCCGACCTTTTTTTCTTCCTCTGCAGGGACACATAACATTGGTTATGCTATAGTCGTATTTCAATGTTGTTAAGCAGAAATATTTAAATATATTCTCCCATAAGTTACTAATGCTTGACACTTATTAAATATCCAAAAAAAGGCGAAGCAGATGCTATTAGGTGATTGCATGGGCGACTGCATGGGACTGTGGCTGGTGAATTATCGGATGGATAGAGCTGCAGGCTATGTTAATTTCCGGCACTGTGGCCGGAGCATGCGTGCGACCAGATGGTCTTGACGAAATAAAGCCGAACTGGCCGCCGGCGTTGAGCTTTTCGTCAGCCTGCACCCGGAGATGAGCTATCTGAAAGATGCAGTTCCGCAGCCTGGAAGAATACGTGAAATCCATAAGAATCCATAAGAAGAATAAATTGAAAAGCATCCGTCTCAGGCATGACCCAAGTCCTGTTTGCTATTGGATTTGTAATTGGTCAGTTCGAATTTGATTTGTTGTCCGGCTCCTTCATTTGCCCGGGCCATTATGAAGGGAGATGAGTGAGTTTGAAAATATCCATTGCTAGCGGTAAGGGCGGCACGGGCAAGACTCTGGTAGCCACGAGCCTCGCCGCATCTTTGGCAGGCAAAAATAAAGTGATCGCAGACTGCGATGTCGAGGAGCCAAATGTCCATCTTTTCTTTCCGCAAAAGGATCTATTGGAGAGAATCGAGTGCATTGTATCCATTCCTGTTATCGATGAGACGAAGTGCACGCACTGCGGCACCTGTTCTGAGATCTGTGCATACCATGCATTGGCTGTGCTTCCCCAAACCGTTTTGATATTTCCTGAGCTATGTCACGGCTGCGGTGGTTGTAGCTTGGCCTGTCCGGAGAAAGCGATCTCCGAGGGCAGCCGGTCGGTGGGCGAGATCTTTCGGGCGAGAGAGGGCAGCCTGGAGATCGTCTGGGGAGAACTGAAACTTGGGGAAGCCAGGTCCACTCCGCTAATCCACAGCGTGAAGGACTTCGCCAAAGGTGATTTGGTGATCGTTGACTGCCCGCCCGGAACCTCCTGCTCGATGGTTGAGGCTGTGCGCGGGACGGACTTCTGCCTCCTGGTAACCGAGCCTACGCCCTTCGGTCTCTACGATCTGGACCTGGCTATCAAGGTTCTGGAGAAGATGAATATTCCACGAGGAGTTCTGGTCAATAAAAGCGGCATTGGTGATCGAGAGGTTTACAGGTACCTGGAGACGAGAAAGATACCTCTCCTCCTGGAAATTCCCATGAGCCGGGAGATCGCAGAGATCTACTCGCGGGGTATCATCTTCGCGGAGCAGATGCCAGAATGGAAAGAACGGTTTGCAGCTCTGGCCGAGAAGATCGGGGAGATGGTCTCATGAAACAGATCGCGATAGTGAGCGGCAAAGGCGGCACAGGCAAAACATCTTTGGTGGCATCACTGGCGGCGCTGGCCAAGCAACGGGTGGTGACTGCCGACTGCGATGTGGATGCTCCCGATCTGCACCTTATCCTCCTGCCTACTATCCGGGAGCGGCGCGAATTTTTCGGCATGAAAAAGGCTTCCATTGATGAATCAAAATGCACCAAGTGCGGCTCTTGCCTGGATCACTGCCGCTTTGGGGCTGTGCATGACTTTCAGATCGACCCTGCACTCTGTGAGGGCTGCTGGGTCTGCAAGTTGGTTTGCCCCTCAGAGGCCGTAGCCATGATTGATAGGCCCTCCGGGTATGCGTACATCTCCGATACCAGGTTTGGCCCTCTGGTTCATGCCGAACTATTCCCCGGCGAGGAGGCATCGGGCAAACTGGTGGCCATGGTCCGAGAGATGGCTCGCACTGTGGCGGCATCCCACAAACGGGATCTTGTGCTGATTGACGGCTCTCCCGGCATCGGTTGCCCGGTGATTGCCTCCCTGACTGGCGTCGATCTGGCTCTGGTGGTGACCGAGCCCACCGTCACAGGGGAACATGATCTGGAAAGGATACTGGATGTGGCCGGTCATTTTGGCATCAAGACGCTTGTATGCATAAACAAATATGATCTTAACCTTGTAGCCGCGCGGCAGATCGAGGATCTCTGCAGGGTGCGAGGCGTAGAAATAGCCGGCAAGCTGCCCTTCGACCCGAGTGTTGTCGATGCTATGGTTCAGGCAAAACCGATAGTTGAGGTGGGCGGTCCAGCTGCCGAGGCGATATTAGGGCTATGGAAAAATCTCGCAAAGCAGCTCTGAGTGGACATTTTCATCATGTGGAGGCTATATGCAGCCAATGTGAACGCTCATTTTTTAAGTCGATAGAGATGAATCTATTGGGGGTTCAAAAAAGATGGCTATAAAGATATTGGCGCTTTGGGCGGTCGTAATATTGTGTTCGACCATCCCGGCGCAGTCGCAATACGATCCTCTGGGAACGGATATACTCTACATGCCCGATGATTTGCGAAGAACCGGCAGCATATCGGATAGCGGACAGAAGGTCTACATCGATCCTTATGTAGATCCACTCAGCATCGATTCCTTGATGCGTCCTCTGGACCCGGAGCACACCTGGGAGTACCTGGACAAGCTCTATGCAAGGCCATATCCTATTGCTTATCCCACATCTCGGACAAATCTCGCAGGCAACTGGCAGTTGTCCCTGCAAGATCACGTTATTAGGAACCTGCAAATTACGCTGCAACAGAATAATGCAGTAGTATTCGGCAGGGGAACAATGGATGCAGGCGGCGTTATTCAGGATGTCTATGTCTCCGGGACGACTTCTGGAAATACAATCTACCTGGATATTTATTCCACGGATCTTGGCGACTATAGATGCGCCATGACAATTGCCGCAAACAACCTGAGCGGAAGCTATTACGCCCTTGATTCCACGGGCAGATCTTGGACTGGTTCGATATGGGGAGACAGGATCTTTTGATCGAACGGGCCTCGTGTGGTTCTGGCGAAATAAAGTTATACAAGTGGCCTGTTTATTATCTATTGTCTCTGAATTTTTTTCATTTCCAAATGGAGAAAAAGCGCAATTTTGGAGGTTGGTGAAAATGAAGCGCACAATATTGGCCGTCTTGTGCCTGCTGTTTGCAGCACTCATTTATGTGGCAAACGCAAGTGATCAGGATCTGTTGATTGTAGTCGAGGATAACACCAGTTCATTGAACGATAGCGCTCTTGGCCTGGCTCTGGCAAATTTGCCTTCCGGCGATTTGAGTGCCGAGGAAAAAGATGGATTGCTCTATATGGCAGAGGAAGAGAAGCTGGCGGGAGACGTCTATCAAGCGCTCGATGACAAATGGAACCTGCGCGTCTTTGACAACATAGAGAAGGCGGAGAGAACTCATGAATCTGCAGTCAAAGTGCTTCTAAATAGATATTCGCTGCCAGATCCCGCAAAGGGGATTGGCGAATTTAGCAATGACACTCTGCAAGAACTTTATAACGACCTGGTAGGGCGGGGAAGCACTTCAATCAAGGACGCTCTGGAAGTAGGAGCGGCGATTGAGGAGATCGACATCATTGACCTGGAAGAGCGCAGCGCGGAAACGGAGAGAGAGGACATTTTGCTGGTTTATGCAAACCTTCGGCAGGGATCGGAAAACCACCTGCGGGCTTTCGTCAATAACCTGCAACGGCAGGGCTATGAATATAGTCCTGAGTACCTATCCCGGGAAGAGTACGACCGCATCATCGGCGGCAAGAATTGATCCTCTACTTTTTAAAAAATATCATGCCGGATATCAACCGTGTGGAAGACAAACCGCCACGGATGCCTTCCGTATTAAATGTCGCGGTCTATTCACTGCTCTTTAACCTGGGCCTTGTGGCTGCCAAATTCATCCTATCTTTTTTGGCAGGCAGCCTGGCACTGCGTGCAGACGCCGTCCACTCTCTAGTGGATGTTCTCGCTTCTCTGGCACTTATTCTGGGTTTGAAGATCTCGGAGCGAAAAAGCAAGAGCTTTCCACTGGGACTTTATAAAGTCGAGAACCTTGCTTCCATTGCCATCTCTTTTCTGCTCTTTGGCACTGCTTATGAGATCATATCGGAAGCATTGCGTTCAGATGCTTCTATGGTCCAATATCATGAATATATTCTGCTGGCGGTAGCCGTTTTGATACCCCTGCCGTATCTTTTCGGCTCCTATCAGATACGCGTGGGAAATGAGAGTGGTTCGCCAAGCCTCATTGCTGACGGGATACAGCACAAGGCCGATGTTCTCACCTCTTCACTGGTATTCCTGGCCCTGATCGCCCAGGCTTTCGCAATGCCGCTGGACAGGCTGGCCGCGGGAGTCATTGCAATCGTCATCGTGAAGGAAGGCTGGGACATACTGGTGAGCGGCATGAGGGTGCTTCTGGATGCCTCAGTCGACGCGAAAACGCTGGAAAAGATCCGCTCCTTGATAATCGAGGCTCCTGAAGTAAGCACTCTTGGGGAAGTGGTGGCCAGAAACTCTGGACGCTATCTCTTCGTAGAGGCCGGTTTGACCTTTCGGATCGCCGATTTGAATCGGGCTCATCAAGCCTGCCGGCGCATCGAGGCCAAGATTCGCCAAGAGATCCCCCACGTTGACCGGGTACTGATCCATTATGAGCCGCAGGCCAAGACAAGCTTGGTTTATGTCGTCCCCCTGAGAGACCGTTTGGGGACAATTGGCGAGCACTTCGGCGAATCGCCCTACTTTGCCCTGCTGGAAATAGACCTGGCAAAGAAAGAGTTGCTAAGGCAGGAGATAATTGCCAATTCTTGCAAAGACCTATCCAAAGGAAGAGGCTTGAAGCTGGCGCGTTTTCTTCTGAGCTATAAGCCGGATGCGATTTTGTCAAAAGAGGATCTCTCCGGCAAGGGTCCGGGCTATGCTTTTGCGGAGGCGGGTGTGGAGACAAGAGTCATCGATGCCGGTGCTTTGGATGAGTTGGTTCGTGATTTGCTGGCATGGGATGTCCTTGCATAGAATGTGCTTGCATAGAATGTGCTTGCATAGAATGTGCTTGCATAGAATGTGCTTGCATAGAATGTGCTTGCATAGAATGTGCTTGCATAGAATGTGCTTGCATAGAATGTGCTTGCATAGAATGTGATTGCATAGAATGTGCTTGCATAGAATGTGCTTGCATAGAATGTGCTTGCATAGAATGTGCTTGTATAGAATGTGCTTGCATAGAATGTGATGATTCAATTCTGGTCGCAGAAGCCTCTTGTAGCCTGGCCTTACGAATACTTTAAATATATTGTCGCATAACTTCATAATTGGATAAATCACACGAATAGCCGATTAAAAAAATAAATAAAACAAGAGGTTCTTGATGAAAGCATGTGTTAGCGCAGGAGCATCCGGCCTGGATGCGCCCCTTGACCCCAGGTTTGGAAGATGCCCTTTCTTCGTAATTGTTGACATGGATAGCATGAGTGAAACCTCTGTGGCCAATACCAACGCTGGTGAATCCAGCGGTGTAGGCATACAGGCGGCTCAGACCATCGCCCGGCTGGGCGCGACGGCCTTGATTACAGGAAATATTGGTCCCAATGCCCTGCAAACCCTAACCGCCGCCAATATCGAGGTTTATCAGCAGCAAGGCGGCACCGTCAGGGAAGCCGTCGATAAATTCAAGCGGGGAGAGCTTGCCAAGATTTCAACTCCCACCAGACCGGCTCACGGCGGAATGGGCAAAGGCGGCGGGCAGGGTTTGGGCCAGGGAATGGGAAGAGGCGGCGGATCTGGAGCAGGTCGCGGGCAGGGTAATGGGTCCGGAAGAGGCCAAGGTCGGGGATCTGGAAGCGGCTATGGAGTTGGCGGAGGCCAGGGGGGTCGAGGACAATGAAGGTCTGTATTCCAACCATGGGTGGTTGCGGCATGGACGAGGCACTATGCCAGCACTTCGGCAGGGCCCCTACCTTTACCATAATCGATGTGGATACGGGAACGGTTCAGGTCCTGCCCAATGTGAGCGAGCATATGGGTGGAAGCGGCTTGCCTACAGAAACAATTTTCGCCGAAGGTGTGCACGTGATGATCGTGGGCGGCCTTGGCCCCAAGGCGGTCTCGGCTTTTAGCCAGGCGGGCGTTGACGTATTTGTGGGAGCAACGGGTACCGTGAAGGATGCGATCGAAGACTGGCGGGCGGATATGCTAACCAGAGCAAACCTTGAGAATGCCTGCAAAGACCATAAGCATTAGATGCTTTAGTTGATTCGCCGGGCAATATTATTTTTATTATTTTCTATATGAAATAAGTGGGTGTCAAAATGAAGTATATAAAAATTATGCAGTGCATAACAGCGCTCGCAGCGTGCTTGCTAATTAGCATTGCATGTGGGCAGGAGTGGCTCGAAGGAGGATACGTCGGTAGGTCGGATGGTAGCGATATTGCACAGTACTTCACAGATCCGATCTTTTACTCAAATCCGACCGGAGCACAACGGCAGAGCTGGGAACAGATGTACTACCCCTACTTTGGCGCGGAGTTCTTCCGAGATTACTCTCAGCCTTATCAGTTCAAGTCCGGCATTTATCCAGGAATTTTTGGGGTATATCCATTAAACCCAGAGCCTTATTATTCGGACTTCAGATTGAACTCTCTGGCCGGGATGCAGTGGGAGACATTTCAAAAGAACTGGTCTGAAACTCTGAATTATGCAAAAACCAGCTCATCCATGAGATTATACCAGAATGGCGTGTGGGTTGTGCCGTAAAAATGTTCGGGAAGGATTTTCCCCCCGATCACACCCATTTGAAACAGCGAGGAACCCAAAAAATATAAAAATATGGCGATCTAGATATAGACCGCCGTTCCTGGCTCTACATTGATTATTTTCTGAACTCCCCTTTGGAAGAACATGGTCTTCGGGTAATTGAACTGGCCATCGTAGACTCTAATGTCGTGGTTTTGATTACCAACAACGCTAAAGCTGAACCTTCCGTCCAGAGCGTCTCCTCCAGTCCCCTCCGTGCCAATATAATTTTCATCCAAGAAAACCTGATATCCTTTCATCCCTTGGGATTGTATCGTCACGGGAGTATCTCCGTTAACGGTAGGTGTTTGCGGTGAAATGGATGCAATTGGTGTCGTGGTGGTCGGAGCATATGTTTGGTATGGTGTTGATGGACTATTGGTCTGGCCATAAGCCGATGGAGCCTTGTCAAACACATCCACAACAACCACATTGCTGGGCTGGCTGTTTACCACAAAGTATAGCATATGTCTTCCCAACTGGTCGGCTTTGAAGTTCATGGTGTTATAGCCTTGGCTGAATTGATATGTCTTGTACTTCGGGCTGGTTGTATCGGTCTGGATCGTCTCGTAGAAGCCTGCCGGTCCAGCAACTGGTGCGTAGGCAATTAGCTGCAGCCAGGTCCCGACCGGGCTTACTACATACTGTGTCCAGTTTGTTGCACCCTGAATCCAGAGGTCATTGGTCTTGGATGGCACAATGGATGCGTATTGGGAGTAGGGCAATCCTACACCTGCACCGTAGTACACACTGGAAGGAGTTTTCTGTGTAATATCGAACCTGGTGGGATTGCTTATTATCCCACCCACGACAGGCGTACTGGTGGTTGTGTAATACTCTGTGTAGGGCGAGAACGTGCTGTCAGGAACCGTTTGCTTATAAAAGGTAAGGTCCGCACTGTACCAGGGAAAGCTGGAGACAGGCGCATCGAGCCACTGCAACATGCCGGCTATCCCTGGATCCATCATCGAACGGTCATGACTTCTAACATATCCGCCTTCCAGCCAGTCCTGTGGGTACTTTTGGTCCATGTTGGGGCTGAGATAATCTCCGATAGATAGAGCCACCGGCATCATTGTGGCAATAATCATAGCCACTAATATCATTTTCATATTAAAACCTCTTTTCTGCTGTAATCTCTTTGAAGCGTTTTATTGCATAAAAAAAAGATATGCAAGATTGATGGCAGTGGGCCTTGATGGCCGAATATGCCCGCTCATCAATCCAATATTTTTGGTTCTTTGACGCTATTCCCTCTAAGACATTGTATGTTCTATTTGCGACGTTGACCCTGCAGGGGCCTCGCCAAGCACATCCACAACGACCACGTTGCTGGGCTGGCTGTTTACCACAAAGTAGAGCATGTGTCTTCCCACCTGGTTGGCATTGAAGTTCATGGTGTTATAGCCCTGGCTGAATTGATATGTCTTGTACTTGGAACTGGTGGCGTCGGTCTGGATCATCTCATAGAAGCCTGCCGGTCCTTCAACGGGTACATAGGCGATTAGCTGCAGCCAGGTTCCGACCGGGATTATCACATACTGTGTCCAGTTTGTTGCACCCTGAATCCAGAGGTCGTCGGTCTTGGATGGCACTGTTGATGCATACTGGGAGTAGGGCAACCCGACGCCTGCACCATAGTACACACTGGTGGGTGTTTTCTGGGTAATATCAAACTTGGTAGGATTGCTTACTATTCCACCCACAACAGGTGTACCTGTGGTCGTATAATAATCTTTGAATTGTGAGAAGACAGTATTAGAAATCCCTTGTTTATAGAAGGAACCATCTCCAGTGTACCAGGGAAGGGAGGGGACAGGAGCATCAAGCCACCGCAACATGCCGGCTAACCCCGGATCAGAATTTGCACGGCTGGAAACTTGGCCCATGTTGGGGCTAATCCAATCTCCGCTAGATCCCATTGTGCTACTGGCACTATCTTGTGCGCATGCCTGAAACGAAAGGCAGACAAACGCCATCATACATACTAAAATTTTGCTGTATTTCATATTAACACCTACATATTGTTTAATCTAACATCTTGTACTATCTAAACGCATTCGGTCTTCTCGTGTAGATAGGCATGCTGCAAAGAATGCCTATTATCTTATTTCTTAGCGTCTTCTTCTCAGAGCTACTAAGGTCACTGCCAAGAGCCCGGCTACCGCAAAGGCTGCCTCGAAGCCGGGAGTCGTGCTGGTCGTAGTTGTTGATTCAGTCGTGCTTGTGGGCTTGGTGACAGGAGTTGTGCTAGTCGCAGTTGCAGTTGATTTAGCCACATTATTGGAGACAGGTTGATCGAGCCACTGCTCCATCTCTCTCAGCCCCTCATCGGGATTTGCACTGCTGCTCCCTTGGTCCATATTGGGACTGAGATAATCTCCGCTAGATCCCATTGTGCTGCCGCTGGTACTTTCGCCCAGTGGATCTGATTCTGCGCATGCCTGAAATGCAAGGCAGACGAGCGTCATCATGCACACCCAAATTTTGCCATATTTCATTTTAACACCTAATATGTCAGACATTGATTTTCCAGTATCTGTTTCGCCTTCATTTTTTGATATCTTGTCCTGTTTAGATGCGTAAAACGCACATATTGCTACTGCGGTTGTGCCGCAATCATTTAACTTCTCGTTTTATATGTGCATGATCGCGACAGGGCTGGCATTGTGCCATCTGACTTTGACATCCTATGCGCCTATCCTCAAACACTCTGAGCTACGGCCCATTGTTCAGACAATGACATTGTGTGTACCGGCTTCGTTGACCCTGCTGGGATCTCGGCAAATACATCCACAACGACCACGTTACTGGGTTGGCTATTTTCCACAAAGTAGAGCATATGTCTTCCAACCTTGTCTGCTTTGAATTTCATGGTGTTGTAACCCTGGTTGAACTGATATGTCTTGTATTCCGAACTGGTTGCGTCTGTCTGAATCATCTCATAGAAGCCTGCAGGTCCTTCAATCGGTGCGTAGGCAACCAGCTGCAGCCAGGTCCCGACCGGGCTTACTACATACTGAGTCCAGTTTGTCGCTCCCTGAATCCAGAGGTCGTTGGTCTTGGACGGTACTGTGGATGCATACTGGGAGTAGGGCAAACCTATGCCGGCACCGTAGTACACATTGGACGGCGTTTTCTGCGTTATATTGAACTTGGCAGGATTGCTTATTATGCCATCAATTACAGACGCATCAAAGGGTACATAATACTCCGTGTAGTGCGAAAACGTGGTGTTGTTGTACGCTTGGCTGTAGAAGGAACCGCCGGTAGTGTACCAGGGAAAGTTAGAGACAGGTTGATCGAGCCATTGTAACATTCCTGCAAGCCCCGGATCAGAATTCGCACGGCTGGACACCTGTCCCATGTTGGGGCTAATCCAATCTCCGCTAGATCCCATTGTGCTACTGGCACTATCTTGCGCGCATGCCTGAAACGAAAGGCAGACAAACGCCACCAAGCATATGAAAATTTTGCAATAATTCATTTTAACACCTATTATTTCTAAATAGGATTCCATTGAATAAAAAGCTTTTGAAACTTAAATATTAAAATATCATATGTTATGTACCTACAAACCTAAGCTCCCGGATTTGGTGGGCGCATCAAACAGGCTATCTCGACGAAATTACCATTATTTCAAAAAATAACCTTAAATATGCCATTTCACAGCCCATTTGCAGGGCAATATGTGCCCACAA
>Ga0074195_1004147_pt1 | contig 12308 bp, 14 predicted proteins | sample EPASupsiteHSE623_FD_64525 | JGI IMG/M metagenome (GOLD analysis project Ga0074195, IMG submission 64525) | Bioremediated contaminated groundwater from EPA Superfund site, New Mexico - Sample HSE6-23 | ecosystem: Environmental > Aquatic > Deep subsurface > Groundwater > Contaminated ...
GGTATTTTTTTGTGAAATTATAAAATGTTCAATTAAAATGCTTGCCAAAGTTTCTGCCAGCTCTTTTAAATACGGCGGATATTTAAATTGGCGTATAAGTTTTTTGGTAAGCTCTTTTTCTTTGTATGGCAAAGCAAAATAAAGGCCCGAAAGTTTTTTATTTTGGCATCTTTGACATTTTCCGTTTTTTTGCCCGGGTTGTATTATAATAGGATTTTTATTGCAGAGGCAATAATCAAATTCATTAATATCTAAAAGCGACCGGCAGTCCTGGCATAAATAAGTCCCTTCTTTTTTGCATCCCAAGCAAAATTTAGGGAACAGTAAGTCTTTCATAAAAGTTTTGGTTTTCAAAAATTTAATCATCAAAAATTAAAAAATTAAAAAATTAAAAATTCCAGTCCGCAGGTCTGGTAGTTATTCACAGGTGATATTGTATTAGTTTTAGTTTATAATAAAAGAAGGTAAAAACAAAATCCGGTATTTTTTTGTATGAATTTTAATTTAGAAAAATTTAATATTTTCGCCAATCCTTTAAAAATGTTTTTTCCTAAAAAAATGATAGGAATTGATATTGGAACGGCCTCAATAAAAGTTGCCGAGCTGTCCAGGTGGGGGCAGGGAAAAACTCTTGAAAATTACGGCGAAATTAAATCATCTTCGCTTTACCAAGAGCCATTTAGGTCGGTTGAAAGAGGAAGCTATTTATTGTCTAATTATTTTGTTTCAAGAGCCGTAAGAGCTATTTTAGACGAGGCAAAAATAAGCACCAGGGCAGTTATATTTTCAATACCTGATTTTTCCACTTTTTGCGTATCTTTTGAGCTTCCCCCAATGTCTGAAAAAGAAATAAAAGAAGCTGTATATTTTACAGCTCCCCAATATATACCTTTGCCGGTTACAGAAACTACGCTGGACTGGAAATTAATAGAAGGCTCGCCCGGAGAAAAAAATTCCAAGCTTAAAATATTTTTAGTTGCCATTCCAAACCAAACTATCCAGGATTACCAGAAAGTTGCACAAATGGTGGGTCTTGAACTTTATGCAGTGGAAGCCGAAGCGTTTGCTTTATCAAGAGCTTTGGCTGGAGAAAGCAAAAAATGCTTATGCTTAATAGACATAGGCGTTCAAAGCACTACTATAAATATAGTTGATAAAGGAAATTTGAAAAAAAGCTATAGTTTTGATTTTGCCGGAGGCCAGCTAACGCATGCTATTTCTTCTACTTTGGGTTTAGAGCACCTAGAAGCCGAAGAAATAAAAAATAAGCAGGGGCTTACTTCTACTGAAGAAAATATAACTAAAACTTTATATCTTTTAATAGACCCTCTTTTAATAGAAGTAAAAGATATTTTGTATGATTTTTATGCAAAAAGCGGAAAAGAAGTGGAAGAAATTTACTTAACCGGCGGAACGTCGTCTTTGCCCGGCCTAAAAGAATATTTTAAAGAAGTACTTAAAAAAAATGTGGAAATCCCTAATTGCTTTTCTGACCTTTTATATCCGCCCATAATTGGAGGAACTCTTGAAAAAATAGCACCCTCTTTTTCAGCGGCCGTGGGAGCTGCGCTTGGAGGATTGGATATGAAAAATTAGATGCAAGCATAATTTTTATAGTATAATAAATCAAATGGATTTTAGATCAATTTTTCAATTAAGAGATAAAAAATTCTGGTGGATGGATATTATATTCTATTTTGTAATATCTATGCTGATAGCTGTTGTTTTTTGCTATTTAATTTTTATTATCAAAAATAATATTCAAAGAAATCAAATTAAAGAAGAAGAAGCTAAAATTGCAGAAGTGGCGTCAGAACAGCAAAAAGTGGATGAAGAAGAAGTTATTTTATATAAGAAAAAAATAGGAGATTTTACCGGCTTGCTTGAAAATCACGAATTTTCATCTCATGCGTTCGTTTTTATGGAACAGCATACCAGGCCCGACCTTTGGATTAAAAATATAAACATTGATAAAAATAACAGAAAATTATTGGTGGCAGGAGAAACAGACAATATGGAGGCCCTTTCGCGCCAGGTGGCAATTTTTGAAAAGAATGAATATGTTGAAAAAATAGACGTGTTAAATTCTACTTTGTCAGATTCTGCAAGAATAAATTTTAATTTGAGTTTAATTTTAAAGCCAGAAATATTCAGCTATGTACCCGAAAGCCAAGAGGAATTATCCGAATAAATAGAATTTTTTAATAAAAAAATGAAAATAGACCGGCCCATTACAATAGCCATATGCCTTTTTGCCATTTTGCTTTTGGCATATTTTTTGTTGGTGCCAGAATACAATACATTTAAAAATCTTCGGTTTGAATTAGGTAAAAAAAAGGCAGAATATAATGCAGAATTTGAATATTTTTCAGAGATAGCAAAACTTTATAGCGAGATACAAAGCCGGGGAGAAGATATTCAAAAGGTTGATGATGCTTTGCCTGTTGGGTCTAATTTTGGTAATTTAGTGTATTATTTTCAGAATCAGGCGTCGGCAGACGGCTTGACGGTAAAAAGTTTATTTTTGTCTAAATCATCTTCTACTGATGCAAAAACCAGTGCTAAAAAGAAAACATCAAGCCAGACGCAGGGAGCAATGAATGATATAGTTTTTTCATTAAATTTAATGGGAAGCTATTCTTCACTGGAAAACTTTATTATTTCTTTAGAAAAATCATCGCGCCTATTTGAGATTACAAATATTTCTTTTGGTTCAACTTCCGTTTCACCTGATGCTGAACAGGAAGCGCAGTTACAAACAGGACAGACATATAATTTTGTTTTAAATGTTTTGACACATTCATATTAAACCATGGCAGTAGTTTTTATATCACCAAAAAAGAAACAGAGGATATTTTTTATAGGAATTACAGCAGTATTCTTATTAATTTTGGTTTCTATCACTTTTTTTGTTTTTATGGCTCAACCTCCAAAAGTGGCTCCAGAATTAGTTTTTAACAAACCCAAAGTTAACATTAATTTTAATGCATTAAATTCTGACTTGTTTAAAGAACTTTTGCCTTTTAATGAAATGCAAAGGCAGTTTGCTTATACAGCAGAAAACGAAAATGGAAACGTTGAAAGCGGTTTTATTTCTGCTGTTTCCATTGAAGAAGCAAGAAAAATTTTAGAAAGCATAGATCTAACAATTAAAGATATAAAAGAAGCTGAAATAGGAAGAGAAAATCCGTTTGAGCCATATTACCAATTAATGCCGGTAGCCGAGTAAGAATTTAATTTAAATTATAAAAAAGATATAAATGAAATTATTACAAGAACTATACGCAAATGGGATACTTTCTGACCAGAGCAAGAAACAGCTGGAAGATGAAATAGAAAAAAACGGGAGAAGAGAAGAAGAAATAATTTTAGAAAAAAAAATTATTCCCGAGGATTCTTTGTTTATATTAAAAAGCAAGGTTTCCGGGGTTCCGTTTAAAAAAGTAAAAGCAGAAGAAATTCCGCCTGAAATTTTAGAGTTGATACCGGAAGAAGCTGTTGTAAATTATAATATGGCAGCTTTGTCAAAAACCGATAACTTTGTTGAAGTGGGAATGGTTTATCCCGAAGACATAGCAGCCCAGAATGCTTTAAGATTTTTGGCAAACCAGCAAAAATTTGAGTATAAAATTTGCCTCATAAGCATAAGTAATTTGGCAAATCTTTTAAAACAGCAAAAAAACTTAAGCGTTGAAACAAAAAAAGCGCTGGAAGAATTAAATAAAGAAAGAGGGGAAATATTAGCCGGTTTGCAAAAAAAATCAGAGGCAGTGCATTTAACAGCAGAAGAAGCTCCTATTATTAAAATGGTCTTTGTGATATTAAGCCATGCCATTGAAGGAAAGGCCTCTGACATTCACATAGAGCCGGGTAGGGAAAGACTTACTGTGCGTTTTAGGTTAAATGGAATTTTGCACCCAAGCCTTTTTTTGCCGTTAAAGGTTCACCCTTCTATTGTTGCCAGAATTAAAATTTTAGCATCTTTAAAAATAGATGAAAACAGAGTCCCGCAAGACGGCAGATTTTCAATTAAAGTTGGAAATAAAGAATACGACTTCAGAGTGGCTACTTTTCCAACCCTTAACGGAGAGAAAGTTGAATTAAGGGTTTTAGACCCGTCTGCTGGCTTAAGGTCTTTTGAAGAGCTGGGTTTAAAAGGCAGAGACCTTGAGGTAATAAAAACAACTATAAAAAAGCCCTATGGATTAGTTTTATTTACAGGTCCCACAGGCTCAGGAAAAACCACAAGCCAATACGCCATATTGCGCATTTTAAACCAGGATTCGGTAAACATTATTACCCTTGAAGACCCTATAGAATATTCAATAGAAGGCATAAACCAGTCGCAAATAAAACCGCAAATTGGTTATACTTTTGCCCAGGGCTTACGCCAAATTTTAAGGCAAGACCCAAACATTATTATGATTGGAGAAATAAGAGACGAAGAAACCGCCGACCTTGTTGTAAATGCAGCTCTTACAGGACACATTGTATTGTCTACTTTACACACTAATTCTTCTGTGGGAGTTGTGCCTAGATTAACAGATATGGGAGTAAGGCCGTTTTTAATTCCTTCTGCTCTTAGAATTGTTATTTCTCAAAGACTTATAAGAACTTTATGCACAAAATGTAAAACAAAAATAAAACCCGTAGGGGATGTTTCAACTTATTTGGCAAAAAATTTAAAAGTCATACCGGCTTTTGCCAAACAGGAATTAAAAATTGCAGACCCATTTTTTATATACAAAGCAAAGGGCTGTGATGAATGCAGTTTTACAGGATATAAAGGCAGGTCTGCTCTTTATGAGGTTTTGAATGTGACAGAGGAAATATCACAATTAATATTAAAAGGATCTCCTGAAGCTGCAATTTTTGAAATGGCTCAAAAACAGGGCACGCTGTCAATGGAGCAAAAAGGAATATTAAAGGTTTTAAACGGTGAAACCAGTGTTGAAGAAGTAACAAGAGTAATAGGCGAAAAACAATAATTATAGCTTCCTAGCTTCCTAGCTTATTAGCTTATTGGGAAAATCCTGATAAAGCTAACAAGCTAACAAGCTAACAAGCTAACAAGCTAAAGTGGATTATTTATCCTATATAAAAAAGCTTTTAGACATAACTGTTAAAGAAGATGCTTCTGATTTAGATATTTCAGTAAACTATGCCCCGCACATACGTATTACCGGTCAGCTTGTGCCGTTAAGCCGTGAAAAGCAAATTTCAGAAAAAGATTCTGAAGGAATGGCTTTTGCCATAATGTCTGAAAACCAGCGTAAAAAATTTTTGGAAGAAAAAGAAATTGATTTTTCTTATAACTTTGAAGACAGGGGCAGATTTAGAGTAAATGTTTTTTACCAAAGGGGAAGCGTAAGCCTTGCCTTGCGTTTTATTCCTTCAAAAATAAGAACCATAGAAGAATTAAACCTTCCGCCGGTCTTGCACGATTTTACTTCACGTCCGCAAGGGCTTGTTTTGGTGACAGGAGCTTCCAGCCAGGGAAAATCAACCACCTTAGCTGCTATGCTTGACGAAATAAACCACACAAGAGGAGTGCATATAATAACTATTGAAGACCCTATTGAGTATACTTATCCTGTTGCGCGGGCTATTGTAGACCAAAGAGAGGTTTCATTAGATACTATGAGTTTTACAAGTGCTTTAAGAGCCACTTTCCGCCAAAATCCGGACGTAATTATGGTGGGGGAAATGAGAGATTTAGAAACAATTTCAACCACAATAACAGCTGCTGAAACAGGCCATTTAGTTTTTGCCACTTTGCACACCAATTCTTCGGCACAAACAATCCACAGGGTGGTTGATGTTTTCCCCGGCGACCAGCAAAACCAAATAAGGTTTCAATTGGCTTCTTCACTTTTGGGCATAATTTCCCAAAGATTGATACCAAGAATAAAAGGAGGATTTATTCCGGTTTGCGAAGTAATGCTTTGCAATAACGCTATTTCCACTTTAATAAGAGAAAATAAAATTCATGAGCTTCCGGCAGTCATAGAAACTTCTGCCAAAGAAGGAATGATTTCTTATAGCAGGGCATTGGTTGATTTGGTAAGAAAAAAAGAAATATCTTTAAAAAATGCAACAGATTATGCAACAGACCCGTCTGAGGTAAAAAATTTACTGCGATAAATTATGAAATTTATTTACCAGGCAAGAAATAAAGAAGGAAAAATTGAAACAGGCACGGTTGAAGCGTCTTCTAAAGAGGCAGCTGCTGTTCTTTTGCAAAAATACAATATTTCTGTTACTTCTTTAAAAGAAGATATCCCGTCAATTTTTAAAAACAGAAATATAAAATTTTTTGAAAAGGTCACAAAAAAAGACCTAGCTATATTTTCACGACAGCTGGCCTTAATGATGAATTCGCGCGTTCCTGTAACTCAAAGCTTAAAAAGTTTGGCAGCCCAGACAAAAAAGCCGTTTTTTAGAGAAAAAATATTAAAAATTTCCCAGCTTGTGGAAGAGGGCAATTCTTTGTCAGAAGCTTTTAACGTATATCCTGATGTTTTTAGCATTTTTTATGTAAGCTTAATAAAAACAGGAGAAGCTTCCGGAAAAATTTCTGATGCTCTTTATTACCTTTCAGACCACTTGGAAAGAGAAGACGATATAGCTTCTCAAATAAAAGGAGCTATGATTTACCCGGCATTTGTTATTTCTGTACTGTTTGTTGTGGTTTTGATAGTTATGTTTTTTGTAATGCCCAAACTTGTAAGCCTTTTAAAAGAAAGCGTAACCGAGCCGCCATTTTTTACCATGTTGATGATAAATTTTTACAGCTTTTTAACCAATTATGGATGGATTTTAATGTTGGGATTTATTGCCATGGTTGTGTTTATAATTTATTATTTTACAACCAAAGAAGGTAAAAAAAGATATGATAAATTATCTTTAAAAATTCCGGTTATTTCGGAATTTCTTAAAAAAATATATCTTGTAAATTTTGCGGAAAACCTTTCTACTTTAATAGGCGCAGGGCTTTCTATAAATAATGCTTTAAAAATTTCTAAAGATACGGTGGGAAGCTTTGTATATAAAGAAATAATTTCTGATGTTGAAAAAAGAGTTTCTGAAGGAGAAAAAATAAGTTCTGTTTTGGTAAGATATCCCGAAAATATACCTTTGTTTGTGGTGCAAATGATACAGGTTGGAGAAGAAACAGGAAGCTTGGACAAAAATTTAATGGAAATAGTTAATTTTTACCAAAAAGAAATTAATAGGGCAATTTCGGCTTTTACAGCGCTTTTAGAGCCAATGTTGATAATTTTTTTAGGCGTATGCGTGGGTATTTTAGCAATTACTGTTTTAGAGCCGTTATACGGAACTTTAGGCACGTTGTAGTTATCCACATATGCGCTCTTGCCCGGCTTTAATATAGAAATTATAATTAAAATAATTTAGTACATGCAGAAAAAAATGGGTTTTACGCTGGTTGAGTTAATGGTTGTGGTAACAATTATAATAATTTTGTCTTCTATTCTTTTATTTACTGTCAGTTATTACATAAACAGAAGCAAAGATTCAAACATAATGGGCAATTTAGCAGTTTTAATACCAGCCGGCGAGGTTTATTATACGGGTTTTGGTCGCAATAGCTACAGAGAAGCTTCAAATTATGATTTTTGTAACTCAAGCGTGGTTACAAACGCTTTTTTACAACTTCCTCCTTTAGCTTATCATTTTTGCAAAGTTGATGGAGATGGCGAAAAATGGGCTGCTTGCGCTCATTTGTTTGTAGATAAAAATGCGGCGTTCTGTGTTGACAGTAGAGGCGTAAAAGAAAATATAAATGAAAATGATTGTAATATAGACATAATAGAATGCCCTTGAGTTATCCACTACTTGATATTTCAAAAATGTATTAAAATGAATAATAGTCAGATACTTTCAAAGGTCGAACTTAAAGTTAAAATTTAAAAATTTAAAAAACATTAAAATATAATTAATTAAGAAAAAAAATGAATAAATCAAAAGGTTTTACGATTATTGAGTTAATAGTGGTTATTGCAATTATTGCAGTTTTGGCCACTATTGTGTTAGTTAACGTTACCCAATATATAAACAAAGGCAGAGATGCCGCAGTAGTTGGAAATTTAAATAGCATGGCTACAAATGCCGCAGTTTATTTTGATGATCCAGATAATGTGCAAACTGGCACTGCATTTTTAGGTTCTGCTAACGCAGTAGCAGCAATAGCTGCAATAGCCGAGTCTGATAATAATACTGGTGCAGTTGTAAATTTTGGTGGAGGTTCTGGTGTTCAGTCTTGGTGCGTTGAAGCGACAACTTACAATAAAGGTATTCAGTGCGTGGATAACACAGGCTTTTTAGGAACAATAGCCGCTACTCATTGTTCTGCGACAGTATTTACCTGTAAATAGATCAACACGAAAACTGTTCTCGTATGGACAAAAGCAGGCCCTCGAGGGCCTGCTTTTTATTTGCACAAAAAAATGATAGAATTATTTAATGTTGGCAGATATTTTTATAGGTTTATTTGTTTTTGTGTTTGGGCTTTGTGTGGGCAGTTTTTTAAATTGCTTTATTTACAGGTTAGAGCAAAAGAAAAAAATAACCGGCAGGTCTTTTTGCCCACACTGTAAACACACTTTAGAATGGATTGATTTGGTTCCTGTTTTAAGTTTTTTGTTTTTGCGTGGCAAGTGTAGATATTGTGGCAAAAAAATTAGCATTCAGTATCCATTAGTAGAAATTGCGACCGGGTTGATTTTTTTGCTAATTTTAAATTTAAAATTTGAAATTTTAAATTTCATAGATTTGGCTTTTTGGTTCTATATTGCCAGCTCTTTGATAATAATTTTTATTTACGATTTAAAGCACTATTTAATTCCTGATAAAGTTTTATTCCCGGCTATTATAATAACTTTTTTTTATAATTTATTCGTAAATTTTTCTTTAATTACAAATTTTTTAATAGCTGTTGTTATTGCATCGGGATTTTTTTTAACAATATTTTTAGTTTCAAAAGGAAAATGGATGGGCTTTGGAGATGTAAAATTGGCTGTTTTAATGGGGCTTTTATTGGGGGTAAAAAATGTGCTGGTTGCCTTATTTTTAGCATTTTTTTTGGGGGCTGTAATAAGCATAATATTGATTATTTTAAACAGAAAAAAATTAAAAAGCGAAATACCTTTTGGCCCGTTTCTGATTGCAGGAACATTTTTGGCTATGATTTGGGGCCAGCAAATTGTTTTATGGTATTTGAATATGTTTATTTAATTTATGCCTAAAATTTTTAATTATTTTGAATTTAAAGAAAAAGGCACTACTTTGGTTGAAATAGCAGTGGTTATTTTTATTATTACAATGTTTTCTTTAATTTTAATTAATGATTTTCCAAAAACATTAAGGCAGTTTGCGGTTTCCAGGTCTGCCTATAAATTATCACAGGATATAAGAAGAGTGGAGGATTTGGGGTTATCCGGCTTTATAATTGAGAGCCCAAATAAGCCAGTAGGAGGATACGGGCTTTATATTAATAAAAATGATGTTGATGAGTATAAAATATATGCTGATAATTGTTCCGATACAGCTGATTTTAAATATACTACTGGCTCAGGATGTGAAGATGATATTGTTGAAACAATAAAAATATCAGAACAGCAGGCAGGCGTTTTTATAAAAGAAATTAAAGGAAGTGATGATAGTCCATATGACTATGTAAGCATTAATTTTAAGCCCCCAAATCCAAAAATAACAATAACAGCAGATGCTGTTGAGGTAAACAATATTGATATTGTTATAAGCTCAACTTTTGACCAAAGTTTAGAAAAAACAGTTTCCATAAACACATCAGGATTAATAGAAGTAAAATAAAAATGGATTTTAAAATAAATTATAAAAAATTAAATAAGGGGTTTACTATTGTTGAAGTGGCAATATCTATTTTTGTTTTGTCTATTGCTGTAATTGGCGTATATAGCGCTTTTACGCTTGTGGCTCTTTTAACTTCGGATATTGAAGAAAGATTCATAGGAGTGTATTTGGCGCAGGAAGGCATAGAAATAATAAGAAATATAAGAGATACCAAATTGATAACAGATTTAGACAATGGTTGGGGGAATGCCATTAGTGAATATAACGGTGCAGGTTGTAATACTGGCTGTGAAACAGACATAGGCCGGGATTTATCCCCTTGGATGGTGACAGGAGATGAACAGGGAATATATTTGAATATAGATGAAAATGGTTTTTATGGTTATAGTGGAAATACGCCAACAAAATTTAAAAGAAAAATTATAATTGAACCCAGCGCAGAGCTACCCGAGAATGCAATACATGTTTCTGTTGAGGTTTCTTGGGATAAAAAAGCAACTATGTTAAACCCAGCAGGAGAATTTGCCGGCATGACAGATTGTTCAACATCAGAATCTAACTGCGTTGTTTTTGAAGAATATATGTATGATTGGTACTAACACGAATTTTTAATTTTTAATTTTAAATTTTTAATTAGCAATGAAACAAATAATATTTACAGAAAAATATTCCAAAAATAGCAAGGGGTTTACCATTGTTGAAATTGTTGTTGCTATGACCATATTTATTATTATATTGGGAGTGGGAACAAATATTTTTATTTCTGCAGTTGCCCAGCAAAGAAGAATTTTGTCCGAACAGCAGCTTGTAAACCAAATGAGCTATGTTATAGAATATATGGCAAAAGCCTTAAGAATGGCAATAAAAGACGAAGAGGGAGTTTGTGTTTATGAGCCGAATATATATGAGCCCGAAGGCGACGAGAAGGGAATTTTTGTTTTAACCAAGCAAAATATTGCCGCCGGAGGTTTCAGGGGAATAAGATTTTTAAATGCATCAAACACCAATGATTTAGAAGAGCCCATTTGCCAGGAATTCTTTTTAGATTTAGACGCTGGGAAAAATATTTTTAAAGAGATAAAAAGCGATGATAGTAATGTAGATCTTTCTACGGGAAACGCAATGCCAATTGTTTCTGAAAAAATAGAAATAACTTCTATTAAATTTGCTATAAACGGCGACATTAATAAATATTATGCTTCAAACATTGATAGCATCCAGCCCAGCATTACCATTTTTTTAGAAGCTAAAATTGCCGGCGACAATAGGCCGGCTAAACAAATTCAAACAACAATTTCGCAAAGAAATTTAAATACAGAATAAAATGTTTAATAACCCGCAAAAAGGAGTATCATTAATTATTACTTTTTTTATTTCAATAATAATTTTGTTTATAGTTTTATCTATAAGCACGCTTTTATACAGCGAAATTAAAATTATAAGAAATATGGGAAATTCTATAAGCGCCTTTTATGCAGCTGAAAGCGGGGTGGAAAAAGTGCTTTATTATGACAGAAAAATGAAAGTGGGAGATACAAGGGGCGCTTGCAATATTTGTAATGCTTGTCCGGATTGTGAAGATTGCATACCGACAGGAACTGATTGTACTCCAGCAACTTGTTCAGACTGCAAAATTGCTTTTAAAACAGAAATAATTCCTGAAACTCCTGGAGAAAAATATTATAATATAGAAGCTACTGTTAACCAGCAGTGCAAAATTTCTAACATAAGCTTAAATTCTTATGGATTTTTTAAAAATGTATCAAGAGCAATAAACTTTGGCTCTGATATGAAAGTAAGCAGTATTGTTATATCAAATCCTGGCGCCACAATAACTGCTAATGGAAAGGTGACTATTTCAGTTAATGTTTCAGATCCTGATGGTGTGGGAATAGAAAGCGTCGTGGCAGCTGTATACGGCTTGGGCGATGACAATAGTTGCGATCCTGCTTGCAGTCCTACGCCTTGTTGTATGTATAGAGAGATTGATTTAAGCGATGATGAGGGTGATGGAACTTGGCAAAAACCATGGAATGATGGAATAAGTGGCGAAAATTATACTATAAATATTTTTGCAATGGATAATTTGGGTTATTGCGTACAAATATCAAATGTTACAGTTACTCCTATATAATTTTTAAGCTATGGGAAAAGAAGAAATAAAAAACAGGATAAAAAAATTGAGAGAGGTAATTAACCGCCAGCGATATCTTTATCATGTTTTAGACAAGCAAGAAATGTCTGACTCGGCATTGGACTCTTTAAAAAAAGAGCTTTTTGATTTAGAACAGCAATTTCCCGACTTAATAACTCCCGATTCTCCCACGCAAAGGGTAGGGGGAAAGGCCTTAAAAGAATTTAAAAAAATAAAGCATTTAAAAAGAATGCTTTCTTTTAACGATGCTTTTTCAAATGAAGACATGCAAGACTGGCAGGCAAGATTTTTAAAATTATTG
>Ga0074195_1004148_pt1 | contig 12290 bp, 14 predicted proteins | sample EPASupsiteHSE623_FD_64525 | JGI IMG/M metagenome (GOLD analysis project Ga0074195, IMG submission 64525) | Bioremediated contaminated groundwater from EPA Superfund site, New Mexico - Sample HSE6-23 | ecosystem: Environmental > Aquatic > Deep subsurface > Groundwater > Contaminated ...
AAAGAAAAAGTTTTTAAACGAAAAACTAATAATTGGTCCTATTGGCGGTGCTTTTATTGTAACCGACTGGAATAAAATTGAAGACAATTATGCCATTGCTTATATGCCACAGGTTTCATACAAAGCCACCGATGATATTGAAATAACACTGTCAACGGCAATTTTTGAAGGAAAAGGAGATAATATGTTTGCTAATCTGAAAGATTATAACATGTTTATGTTAAAATTAAAATATGGTTTTTAGTATTAACCCATAAATTTACTATATGGTATCAACATGCGAAACAGAACATCCAAAAAATGTTGCATTGCAAGTAGGGAGTTCCATAGATACTTTGGTTATATCCCTACTACTTTTATGAATTTTTTAATTGCTCCGATTGTTCTCGTTATAGCAGTGAGTATTTTCGATATAGATTGAAAAAAACTCTCGATTGCATTTAAGAATCTTTTTAATGCTCATAGAGTTTTTCTAATTGCTCCAAGACTTTTTCAAATTTCATTTAGAATTTTTGCGATTTCTTTGAGTATTCTTGCTATACATTGTTTTCCATTGACAGAATTGGTGCGTAAAACCCCAACCGCACAATGTCAAGCACATGCTGCAAACCGCACAAGCCAAACCAGACCAAAGTTTGCAGCAAGAGCTTGCCATTTTCCACGCACTACCGACAGAGACAAAAACAAAAAAATAAAAAAGCCCTTCCCTTCTGTAAAAATTTAAACGCCGACACACGTCCCGACCCAGACAAAAACTCTCAGACAGTTGACAGCGAAACTGGAAATAGTAGTATCTTTGTGACATGAAAGACAAGAACCGCCAGTGCATAATAACAAGCAAACGAAACTGCATGGAAAAGTTGTACCTTGCAAAAAGTTATATATTTGCAGTTTGCGTTTGCCTGTAAGCGTTATGGTGCATTTTGAATGATGGTTAATACTTCGCATATAATTTACTCATATCAGCACTAACCTTTTTATCAAGCAGCCGGGCATATATTCTGGTCATGTCAAGGGAACTGTGTCCCAACATCTTTGAAACACTTTCTATGGGAACGTCATTGTTCAGGGTAACGGTCGTTGCAAAAGTGTGTCGGGCAAGGTGGCTTGATAGATTCTTATTAATTTCACACATATCACCGATCTCCTTCAGGTAAGCATTCAGCTTCTGGTTGGAATATACCGGCAGTACTACTTTAAATTTCAGGCAATGCGGGTTGTTTTTGTACTTGTCGAGAATTTCCTGTGCTGCCGGAAGTACCGGAATATGACAGGAACTGTCTGTTTTTTTGCGGTTTGTGTGAATCCATAATTTGCCATCGCTGGTTTTAACGAGATTTTCTGAGTTGAGTTTTTTCAGGTCTGCATAAGCCAGTCCGGTATAACATCCAAACAGGAATACGTCTCTTACGTGTTCTAATCGCTCCATTTTGAATTTCTGGTTAATGAGCTTACTCAGTTCCTCTTCTGTAAGGTAGCCCCTGTCAACCTTCTTTATGGGCAGTTTTATGGTTGCAAAGGGATCAGCCCTGAGCCAGCCGTTAGCAAGAGCAATCCTAATCACTTTCTTGAAGTTTTTAATGTACTTCATGGCAGAGTTGTGTCCGCAGTTCCTGACGGTTTTAAGGTAAACCTCAAGCCCGTTTATAAATTCAGGGCCAACCATTGAGAGAGGCATGTCGGTTTCTTTGTACTTCCATTTGATAAAATCCGTTACATGCTTCAAACTGGTTTCGTAACGCTGAATGGTTGCCGGGGCGAAATCTTTACCGACAAGCAGTTTAGCCGTTTCATTATGTTCACGGTAGATACCGAGAACTGTTTTTTCGTCTTCTGTCTTTCCGAGCCAGGCGTTTCTTAGGGTAGCGGGAGTAATTACTTTACCTTCATCGAGCATTTGCCGGTAATGTTCATAGATACCGTTTTTAACGGAATCAATGTAGTCGTTAATCTGGCGTGACTCTTTGGTTTTGCCTGTAGCAACACCGGATTCCGGTTGCCACATGTTTTCGGGGACACTTGTACCAACTGAGATGTCTACCATTCTCGACCCTAGTGTAATTCTCACATAAATAGGCATTTCGCCATTTTTCAGAACTTTAATTCTTTTAATAAAGAACATCAGGTTCAACTTGTTTCTTTTAGTCATTTTGACCTCCTTTTTAATGGTTTAAAACTATACAAACAAGCGAAGTTGGCCAAATGCAAAGTACTGCAACACAGTGAATAAAAACCGAAACCGTGGTCCTTTTTTCTCAAAAAGGTCGGGACCACGAAAAAGACCACGAGATGCGGTATTTTCCTTCTTTTTTCCAGTAGGGTATAAAAAGCAAAACCCCTGAATTTCCGAAGGATTCAGGGGTTTGCGTTAGATTGAGATTTCCTAAAAGCGGAGAGGGGGGGATTCGAACCCCCGGTACCAGTTACCCAGTACGACAGTTTAGCAAACTGTTGGTTTCAGCCACTCACCCACCTCTCCGTTCATCGAGCAAAACGAGATGAACTGCTTGCTAAGAATGTGCAAAAATAAGACAATTAAAGAACCTGTGCAAATTATTTTATTGTGTTTTTATTTTTATCGTCGGGGTTGGTTGATCGGGAAATCGAGTCGCGCATACTGGTATCGGCTTCAATATTCTTGAATTTGTAGTAATCCATAATACCGAGATTTCCGTTGCGGAATGCTTCGGCCATTGCTTTGGGGATCTCGGCTTCGGCTTCAATAACGTGTGCGCGGGCTTCCTGAGCCTTGGCTTTCATTTCCTGTTCGGTGGCGACAGCCATAGCGCGGCGTTCTTCGGCTTTTGCCTGTGCAATGTTCTTGTCGGCTTCGGCCTGGTCCATCATAAGCATGGCACCTATGTTCTTGCCAATGTCGATATCAGCGATGTCAATTGAAAGAATTTCAAATGCAGTACCGGCGTCCAGCCCTTTATTTAGAACAACTTTTGAAATTGTATCGGGATTCTCGAGAACTTCTTTATGCGAAACGGCAGAACCAATTGAAGTCACAATACCCTCTCCCACACGGGCTATTACAGTTTCTTCACCTGCACCTCCTACCAACTGGCGAATGTTTGCACGGACTGTAACCCTGGCTTTTACTATAAGCTGGATACCATCCTTTGCAACTGCAGCAATTGCCGGAGTATTAATAACCTTAGGATTTACAGACATCTGAACTGCTTCCAGCACATCACGACCGGCAAGGTCTATTGCAGTTGCCATTTTAAAATTAAGCTCAATATTTGCCTTTTCGGCAGAAACAAGAGCATGAACAACTTTTGCAACACGGCCTCCTGCAAGAAAATGCGCCTCGAGTTCATTACGGTTTAGTATTATCCCTGCTTTTGTCCCTTCAATAAGTGAATTTACAATTACCGATGGCGGAACCTTTCTCCATCTCATAAGTATGAGTTGAAGAAGCGAAATGCGGACTCCGGAGATCTGTGCCGAGAACCACAATCCAAGCGGTATAAAATAAAGTATGATCCACAGGCCGATAATAGAACCGACACCAATGATAATGTAAGGAGTGAAATTCTGCATATTATTTATTTAGTTTTTACAATTAATGTGTTGCCAATTACTTTTACGACAATCACCTCTGTACCTTCAGTAATGAACTCGCCATTGCTTTTGGCTTCAAAAAAATGTCCGTTAACTCTTACCTTTCCCATCGGGTTGAGCCTTGAAATACAAACACCTTCATCGCCGGCGTGAACGACCTCGTGGTCCACATTTTCAATTTTGCTGTCGACAGTAGTGTTAAGTGCCATCTTTCTCCATGTTTTCGACCTGAAAACAAAAACTGCGGTGACAACCGAGACTGCAAGAGTTCCTCCCAGAAAATAATGACCCACAACAGGCCCGTGATCGCTGTATGCAAAATATATACCTGCGCCCAACAATGCAAATCCGGAAATACCTGCAACCCCGAAACCGGGGATAACCAGAGCTTCTGCCAAAAGCAGAATCAACCCTGCAAATATTATTATTGCTATAAGATAAAGGCTCATTCTTCGATAGTAACAGTTAAGCCTTTATTATTAAGTTCTTCTTTCATCTCTTCGAGAATAAGCTCTGAACCTTTCTTTACATCGCAGCTGCCCTTTAAATGGGTAATAAGTGCACACTGCTCTGCCTGATGTTCATCATGGCCGCATACTTCTATCAGACATGAAATAACATGTGTAAATGTATTTACTTCGTCGTTGTGCAGAACAAGAAACTTGGGTAGTATCTCTTCTTCTTTACTTAATGGCTTTTTACTTGTTTTTCCGGCCGGCGACATACAGTTGTTTTCTGCAAATATATAATATTTTCAGGAACAAACATGCTTATTATTTGTTAATAGGTGTCAGCTTTCTCTTATCCACCTTCTGAACTTATTGACCTTTTCCCTGAAAGCAGGGAGTTTTGACTTGTCGAGATGGACATATTTAATCCTGTTCTTCTTAGTATCTACAGAATACGATATGCCAAGTTCCTTAAGCCCCGACATCAGGCTGTCGAGATGTCCCAATAGGGCGGGATCAGAACTTACACCGGTATTCTTTAGCATTTCCTTAATGTTTATCAGGAAAGATTTTTGCTGAAGCAACGACTGATTGAAATCGTTTGCAAGGTAACTTATCGATTTCTGATCTGGCTCACCACATGAATTCATGGTAAGGTACATTCCTTCACACATCATTCCCGTAAGAACGTAAATGCTTACAATATCAATATTGTTGTCGAGGTAGTGCTTCCCGATTTTTGTCTGCAATTCATTTATAAGAAACCTTACCGAGTCCCTGTTGTGGAGATTGTTTTTAAGCCTTATTATCACTCCAGATACAACGGGAGACTGCATATCCAGCATCTTTATAAGCTCGTCTGCCTTGCCAAGGAATATATTCATATCTGACTGCTGGTCGTTTATAAATGCATACCCGAAATCAGAAATATACAAACCCAGTAAAAGACTGTTTGTGATGATCTTTCCTGCTCCGGTTAGTTTTAATTTCCTCTGATCATCAAGCAGGGCCGGAGAATAGCCACAATTCATTTCTTTCAGAACAGAACCAATAAACAAAGGTGAGGGTATAGAATAAATCGCCATTTCGTTGCCCGAGGAGTCTGAACTATTGTTTTCTGACAATTCATTATCTTTATTTTCGACCCCGCCGGAACAAGCAAAAAGAAATAACGGAATAATAAATAAGAACAGGTTCTTCATAGTAAATTAATTTTGAAGTATAAATTTATCCTCATACGACTTTTCACCAATATTTCCTCTTACTATATAAACACCGGGCTTTAAACCGTTTTCCGAATCAAATGCGTATGCAGAATTTCCGGGATCCATCATCTCTGTCCTTGAAAGAACAATGTTCCCTACAGCATCAAAAACATAGAACGAAACCTGCGAACCTGCTTTTTCGGAACAATTTTCGAGCACAAAACTGCACTTGCCGATACATGGATTGGGAATAGTTTTAAGTTGACAGTCCTCTCCTTCTGACATTATGTTTACAGAAATCAGATTTGAATATGCCGTTTTGCCATCATAATCAACCTGCTTAAGTCTATAGTATGTCGTACCTGCCGAAGGGCTGTAATCGCTTGCACTGTAGGACCTGGACGTATTTGAATTTCCGGCACCCTGAACTATGGTTACTGTAGTAAAATCGTATCCATTTGTGCTTTTCTCAACTTCAAACTGGCGGTTATTTAATTCACTCTGAGTTATCCAATACAGGTCAACCTGTTTATCGACAGCCTGTCCGTAAAATTCCGAAAGACTAACCGGGAGGATACCAGACCTGAAAAGTTCAATTGTTCCGGCAAAAAAAGGAGTTCCTACAAAAACGGTCTTGTCTTCTGACCTGAATTTCAGGGTTATCTTTTCGCTGTTATCATTTGTCATAACTACAAATCTGAATTGTATAGAACTTCCGGCAACAATATTGTCAGCACGAAAACCATACTCAACCTCTCCTGCCTCAAGTTCAGTCCCGGGTATTATATCAATCAGCAACCAATCTCCCCCCAGACAGTATTCAATTTTAATACAGTCATCTTCTTCAAGATTTCCTGTTCTGAGTGCAGAAAAATTGATCGGAATATCAATATTGGGATCAACATCCGGGTCACCGGGCAGGTTAATTACTGAGGTTGTTAAAGTACAGCTCTGATTTTTTACTACCCACTGATTATCCGACAACTCGTCATAACACGTCATTGTATAAGTTGACTCATCATCAAGATCAAGTACATATAGACTGCCGTCGTTCAGGTCCGGATCAGAATCCGACGATATCATTACTAGAGAAAATGCTGCGATAAATACAGATCCTGAAATAGACTTAAATGCTTTTTTCATATATTATAATTGTTTAAGAGCATTATATATGCAAATATAATATATTTTTCGAATGACCCATTACTGAACTATTTCAGCCTCAATCAAATCTTCGCTAAGTGGAACACATGAAGAAACGATGGTTTCTTTTGAGATTTCATTTGAAATCCATTGCATTTCGTTGCCTGCTTTAAGAATAACCGGCATACGTTTTTTTGTATTATGTATTCTTGCCATAACAGGATTTGCTTCAGTAGTAAGTATAGAAAATCCCCTGTAAATTTCTCCGGTGGAACGGTCACTCCACTCGTCCCATATTCCTGCAATGCTGAATATCTCCATGTCCTTTATTCTTATGAACCAGGGTATCTTTTTCTTTCCATCATGCTGCCACTCATAAAACCCCGTTGAGGGTATTATGCATCGTCTTGACTTTATACTATTGCGAAATGAAGGCTTTTCGAACGCTGTTTCGGAACGTGCATTTAGCGTCTGTATCCTTAGCTTTTTTGCTGTTTCTGCATCAGGAGTCCATGAAGGTACAAGACCCCACTCCTGCATCACGATCTTTTTAGTATCTTCTCCTGTAATGACCGGCCATGAAATTCCTGCAAAAGCATTTCCTTTTTTAACTGCAGTAAAAGTTCCTCCCTCAGGAAATCCGGCCTGATACCTTGTCTCCAGAGTTGTGGCATTAACCGAGAGTGAATTAAAGAAACACATAAAGAAAGTTTATAATGTAAATATAGGTATTTTTTTAACGTTTGACCATTGTTGTTGGCTAATAATAGTTGACCGACTGTTGACTGCCGACTGCTAATTACCTGAATAAAAAAATTTATCTACTTTTACAAAAAAAACAAAATGAGACTACTTCTAATCAGCAACTCAACCAACGCAGGAGAACCTTACCTGCAGTATCCGATGCCAAATATCAGGGATTTTCTTGGAGAAAAGTCTGTTAAAGCTTTATTCATTCCCTATGCCGCTGTTACATTTTCGTATGATGAATATGAAGCAAAAGTAAAGGCTCGCTTTAATGAGATCGGTCACGATATAGTTTCTGTGCATCGCTTTGCCGATCCTGTTGCTGCTGTGGCAGAAGCAGGGGCTATTGTTGTGGGTGGCGGGAATACTTTTCACCTGCTTAAAGAAGTAAGGCGTAACGGGTTGCTTGAACCTATCCGCAAAAGAGTACTTGACGGCCTTCCTTATATCGGATGGAGTGCAGGTTCCAATCTGGCATGCCCTACCATTATGACCACTAACGATATGCCTATATGCGACCCGAAAGGTTTCGACGCATTCAATCTTGTTCAATTTCAGATAAACCCGCATTATCTTGACGCACATCCAAGTGGTCACGCAGGTGAAACCCGTGAACAAAGGATATTAGAATTCATTGACGCCAACCCGTCAGTATATGTTCTTGGCCTTCGCGAAAGCTGTATGTTCAGGGTCGAGGGTAAAGAAATAGAACTTATCGGCCCTAATTCAGTCCGTGTTTTCAAAAAGAACGAGAATATAACTGAAGTTAGAACAAAAGAAGAACTCTCCAAATACATGAAATAATGAAAGTGACTTTCTTCCTCATACTGGTAATCACACTCACATATACTAAGGTGTTTGGTCAGTTATTTACCGGGGGCACAACAAACTTCAGCTACGACAACGGCATGTGCATTGACTTTGCTCCGGAAATTGGATATAAAATTGAAAAAATTAGGGTGGGAGCAGCACCTTTCATTTTATATAAGGAAGTGTCAGATGCCGACAATGTAAGTTTTGGAGCAAGAGTATACGGACAGTATGATATTATGAAAGACATTTATATTCAGGTAGAAAGTCAGGTTACACGTGTTCAGAATATCCCTCAGGCTATTGCCGGATCTTATAAATCAAAATGGATCATCTCTTTCCCTGTAGGGGCCGGCTACCGGTATAAGATAGCCGACAACACATATGCGTGGGGATCTGTTCTTTACGATTTTTTTCTTGACGAGAACTCTCCTCAAAAAAACCCGCTTGTAAGAGGCGGAGTGACTTACGATTTTTAATCAATTTAAAATAAATAAATTATGTTCAACATTGGAGATACTGTTTTTGCTTTGTGGAGCGACACGGGGCATTATTATCTTGGTACAATAGTAGGAACTCAGGATGATAAATATTACGTTGTTTTTGCAGACGGCGATCAGGGACTTGTACCTGGTAATAAGTTGCAAAGTGCTGAAATAGAAGAAGGCCAGAAAGTATATGCTATGTGGACGGATAAAAGATACTATCCCGGCACTATACAAAAAGTAACAGGACTGGCAGTATACATACAGTTTGATGATGGCGACAAGGGCTGGACTTCCTTTGCAGGACTTGCCAAAAAATAATCACGTTAACTGGATTTCAAATCTTTGGCTGCAAATAGGGATTATTAAAAAATAATCGCTGTTTTATTTGTTTGAATAATATTTTTTGTATCTTTGCAGTCCCAAAAAAAACAGACATGTACGCAATCGTTGACATAGCCGGACAGCAGTTTAAAGTCGAAAAAGACTGCAAACTATACGTGCACAGGCTAAAGGCCGAAGAAGGCAGCAAAGTTGAATTCAACAAGGTTCTCCTCTTCGAAAACAATGGCAAGATCACAATCGGAACACCCGAGATCGCCAATGCAAAAGTAACCGCAACTGTTGTTTCGCACCTCAAAGGCGACAAAGTAAGTGTTTTTAAGAAAAAAAGACGCAAAGGTTACAAGGTAAGGAACGGACACCGTCAGTGCTTTACCAGTATCAAAATAGAAGATATTAAAGCTTAAAACTTACAACTATGGCACATAAGAAAGGAGTAGGTAGCTCACGTAACGGACGCGAATCACACAGTAAGCGTCTTGGTGTTAAAATTTACGGCGGACAGTTTGCCACAGCTGGAAACATAATAGTCAGGCAGCGTGGTACAGTTCATCATCCCGGAAAGAACGTTGGCATCGGAAAGGATCACACCCTTTTCGCTCTAACCGACGGTATTGTTACCTTCCGCAAAAAGATTAACGACCGCTCATTTGTTTCTGTTGAACCCGTAGCAGAAAAAATTTAACGTAATTTTGTTTTTCGTTACGGCTCCCGATTACTACCTTAGCGGTAATAATCGGGAGCTTTAATTTTAATAAACATATGCTAAGCCTTAAACTAATTCAGGAAAATCCGGACTTTGTAACCGGGCGACTTGCCGTTAAAAACTTCGACGCCAAAGAAATTGTAGCAGAAATAGCAGCATTAGACGAAACAAGGCGCGATACTCAGCACAAACTCGATAATCTTCAGAACGAAATGAATACCCTGTCGAAAGAGATAGGCAATCTTTTCAAATCAGGCCAGAAAGACAAGGCAGAGGAATCGAAAGCAAAAACTGTTAAGATAAAGGAAGAGATACAGGTACTCACTCAAAAACTAACCGACACCGAGAAAGAGATCAACACTAAGCTTGTGCGACTTCCAAACCTGCCTCACGAATCTGTCCCCGCTGGCAGATCGGCCGAAGATAACGTTGTCGTTCGTACCGGAACGGTTCCTGTTCCTCAGGCCGGACAAACCATGCCTCACTGGGACTTTGCTGCAAAGACCGGAATAATTGATTTTGAAGCCGGTGTAAAGCTTACAGGTTCAGGCTTTCCCGTTTACAAGGGAAAAGGGGCAAGACTGCAATGGGGTCTTATCCGCTTTTTTCTTGATGAAGCTGTAAAGGCAGGATTCACCGAAATAATGCCCCCGCTTATGGTAAACGAAGATTCAGCTTTCGCAACAGGGCAGCTCCCCGATAAAGACGGACAGATGTATCATGCTACAGCCGATAACCTTTACCTTATTCCTACCGCCGAGGTCCCCCTTACAAATCTATACAGGGATGTGATCCTGAACGATAATGAACTTCCCGTTAAGATAACCGGTTACACCCCCTGTTTCCGCCGCGAAGCCGGAAGTTACGGCAAGGATGTACGCGGTCTTAACAGACTTCATCAGTTCGATAAAGTCGAGATCGTCTGTATAGCTCATCCAGAAAATTCATATAAGATTCTTGATGAAATGGCAGATCACGTTGCCGGGCTCCTTGAAAAGCTTGAACTGCCGTTCAGGATCGTTAAACTTTGCGGAGGTGACATGAGTTTTACATCTGCACTGACCTACGATTTCGAAGTATTCTCATCAGCACAGAACAAATGGCTTGAAGTAAGTTCAGTATCAAATTTCGAGAACTTCCAGTCGAACAGGCTTAAACTGCGTTTCCGGGATGCCGAAACGAAAAAGCCCAGGATCGCTCATACTCTTAACGGAAGCGCACTGGCACTGCCGCGTATAGTAGCCGCTCTGATAGAAAATAATCAGAAGAACGGCGAAGTAATATTGCCCGATATTCTTGCAAACTATACAGGATTTAAGACTATATGAAAGAGTTTCTGATCTTCTCTGCATTTGCAGTTTTGTTTTTTTCTTGCGGAAGGAATAAAAACGAAAAGTATATTAACACTACCGACTCACTTATTAATGTCGTTTCAGGTATAACTGCCATTGTTAACGCTTACGAATCCGACACTGCTGAGGAAAGATACGGGAAATTAAAATCAGAGGTTGATTTCATCGGCCAGAACATGACGACACTTCCTAAAGGCAATACAGCTAATATTATTTCAGAATATGCAAACTGTTCGAAAGGATTCAAGCGTTTTTTCAAGATCCTCTTTGAAATTAAGACAGAAAATAATTTATCGAAGTCACAGCTTGAAAACCTGAAAAAAGACCTTTCTGCCGGCACTATATCTGGAGATGAAGCCGCGCTTTACCTTCTCGAGGAAGAAAAGGCAGTAAATGAAAACAATATTAAGCTGAATGATGCTGTTGTAAAATACAATTCGCTCTGCTCCGAGACCTCTAAATACACATTGTTTATTGGCCACATTTCCGATTCTCTGAAAAAACTGAATAAGATACAATAAACTGCATTTAACGCGTTATACTAAAGTGCAAAAAATTAAACTGATATTATTACAGTTATTTACTGTTCTTATAGTCTGCGCACAGGATGTTCAGAGCGACAGCCAGCTTGCATTGCAGTATTACAAGGATAAAGAGTACGACAAAGCAGCGCCGCTTTACCTGAAACTTTACCAGCAAACCGAAGTACGTACATATTTCACTTATTACGTCTTCTGTATGACAGAGATGAAGCAGTTCGAAGAGATAGAAAAATTCATCCAAAAGGAAATAAAGAAAGACAAAAACGAGCCTGCAAATTATCTTGAACTGGGTTACGTTTATAAAATGCAGAACAAGGTAAAGGATGCCGACGAGATATATCAGAAAGCGATCTCAATGCTTAAGAACGATCAGGGCGCTTATCTTAATCTTGCTTCACTTTTTATGAGCAGACGTGAATACGATTATGCTGAAAAGACATACCTTGAAGCGAGAAAGAAATTTCCCTACGGGTTTAATTTCGAACTCGCCTGGGTTTATCAGCAAAAGGGAGAATACAACCTGATGATAAACGAGTATATGACCCTGCTCGAGACAAGCGAAGCCTATCTTCAGTCGGTACAGAACAGGCTGCAGGCAACAGTTTATAATGACACTGAAGGGAATCTGCAGGACATGCTTAAAAAAGCTTTGTTGCTCAGAATCCAGAAGCATCCCGATAAGGTAATTTTTGTTGAGATGTTAATATGGATTTATCTTCAGGAACGTGATTACGACAAGGCCATTTTCCAGGCAAAAGCACTAGACAAGAGGCTTGGTGAAGGAAGTAGACGCATTTATGATATAGGAGTTCAGGCAATGGAAAGCGATAATTATAAAGCAGCCTCAGATGCATTCACTTATATAATCTCGAAAGGAAAATTCGACGCATATTATATGGATGCCCAGAGCGACTACCTTAATGTTATGTACAAACAGGT
>Ga0074195_1004149_pt1 | contig 12290 bp, 6 predicted proteins | sample EPASupsiteHSE623_FD_64525 | JGI IMG/M metagenome (GOLD analysis project Ga0074195, IMG submission 64525) | Bioremediated contaminated groundwater from EPA Superfund site, New Mexico - Sample HSE6-23 | ecosystem: Environmental > Aquatic > Deep subsurface > Groundwater > Contaminated ...
ACCTTCGATGATGTTTCCCTCTATCACCATATGCTTGTGTAATCTGGCCACGTCGCTTTTTTCTGCCCCCACATTTACGGTTATTCCACTTGCCCAGTCATCACCTTCCAAACCTATTCCGCAACGAAGTATCCGGTTATTACGGATGATCACATTTTCAGAGGCAGGTCCTTCGTGCCAGCCTCCTTCCGCTCCCACATGAATTCCGGAACCGGTTGATTCCCGTATAATATTATACTCAATAAGCACATTGCGTGTTTTAATAAGAAATCCACGAGCCCTGTTTGCAATTACCGAACAGCCAACAATTTCGACTTTCGGCAACCGGGTTATATTAATCAAGTAGTAATTTTCAATATCCGAAGGAAGTTCTTCATCAAATGAAACCCTACTGTATAGTTTCTGAAAATTGTTATCCACCGATTTAACCACAACTTTTTGCACTACTTCCAACGTTTGCTTTCTCACCAGTTCCATGGTATCTGCTTCATCCGGATAATCCAGCACCTGGGCATGCCAGTCGGCGTCCTTCAAAACCAGATTATATCCATTCCCGGCATCCGGTTTTTCAATGGTCAGATAATAATTATGAATATTTACGGCATCGTCACCATGTCCTTCAAACTGGCATTCATGATAACGAATATAGCCCTTGCAAGAAGTGAAATGAGTGGCATCAGTATTGGTAGACATCCTTTGCCCCGGCAAAGGAACAACACGTAACCCATTCAATAAAATATTTTCCGAGCGATGACCTACAATCCCCATTCCCGGCTGAGAATGAATGGTTACATTATCCATCCTGATATTCTTCGCCTCAAACATGAGGACAGCCGGACGAAAATGAAAGGTTTGCGGTGACATAATCGCGCACCCTAACATTTCGGGATCAATCTGTCTGAATACTTTTAATACGTGGGAGCTTGTCAGCTCAATCTCAGGAAAATAATCTTCCTTACTCAGCAAACGATGCGCGCGGGTATCGTAATAATGTATCCTGCAAAGCGGCATCTCTCCCGTTAAACAGTAGATACTGTCGCATGTAACCTCATACCAGTCAGCTTCTACTTTTGTAATCAGCCCTTCGATATGTGGTTTTATCTTGTAATCGATCGTCAGTCCACTGATTGTAATATTTTCGCAATTATTCAGAGACACTGGTTCTCCCCAGCCGTCAAAAAGCAAAACAGCCCCATCAGCTTCTATTTTAATATCACTCATACCATTAAAATCCAATCCCTTTACATAAGGATAATAGGGTCTGAAAATAGAATCCTGAGGATTGCCTTTCATCTTTCCTCCCAGGATTCCATTCATTAGTTCTATGGCTTTTATATCGGCAAAATCATAAATTCCCGGTTCAAATTGCAGGATGGTTCCCGGATGCTCTTTGCAATAGTCCATTGCTTTGCGCAAAGATTCTGCGTCGTTTTGATTGTCACCTGGAACAGCACCAAAGTCTGCAACGGATACAGCATTCTCTTTTTCCGCATGCTGACAAGACAACAGTATCAGAAAAATAAGCGTCGTGAAAGTACTGGTCATACCGGTCCTTAACCGGCATGACCAGTGCAGATTATCAGTACTTCCCATATATCGATATCTCTGAAATACTGGTATACGTAGCCCTGTTACTATCAGGCAAGACCAGCTTCAGATAACGCTTTGTTGTCACTCCTGAATCTGCAGGATTCAAGGAAAGTAAGTCCTCATCGGAAGAGAAAACCCCCTCTGTAATTTTGACCCACGATGAAGCATCAGGGGCCGGATCATCGCTTGTCCAGTATTGTATCGTATTCGCATCCGTATTCCCTGCCCTCCATGTATCAATCTGATAAATGCCCTTTGACGATTTTAAATCAATAATCACCCAGTGAGGCAAAGGAGCCGCTCCGTCACTATATGATGAATGCCAATAAGTACTGAAATCCCCGTCAAGGATAGTACCGGCACCTCCTCCGTCGTCAGCCTGCTGATCGGAATAAGCAATCACTTCCCATTCTGATTTGTCATATTCATACGTGGATGGGAATGGGTTTTCGTACTGTTCCCATTTTAAGGCAAAAGTGTCAATTGCTCCCTCTTCCGGAATGTATAACGACCGGTATTCAAAAAAAGAGCCGCCTTTCGCTCCCGGGCACATAATTTCATTGCCACTTGCAGACAGACGGACAACCTTGGTGCCATCATTCGTTTCATAACGGATCTGATTTTCCACCAAATTCTCTGCTGCTGAATACCAGAGAATATATCCCACCTGGTCTTCAATAGAAACTGATTTAATCTTTCTCTGAAAAAGTGAACTTTCATAGGAAGTACCGTACGACGTTCCAAAATCGGTCATTACCAGCGAGAAGTTGCCATATTTATCCGTTGTCCGAACATCGAATGTATACGATTTTTCAGGCATATTCTCCAGAAGAACATGACTGCTGTCTAATCCCGTTGTTGGAGTTACCGGTATAATCAGCGAATCGGCGCCATTGTTCCAGTATACGTCCACTGAACTCACATTAGGAGAATTATATAACCAGTAACGGAACAGGATTCTTCCTCTCCCGGAAAGGAACGCAATTGAATCTGGTTTAGGGGCGTAGACATTTTCACCTCCCTTGATATAATCCTGATGGATGTCCATCATGTCCTCGCAGGATACCAACGCGGACAAGCATGCAATAACATACAAGCTACTATATATTCTTTTTTTCATCCGAAAATAATTTGTTTTTAATGGTCGGATGGAACTCGCATGTGAGATTTTCATCCGTGTTTAGCGAACATGCTCGTTTCATGCCTCTTTTTTTTCAATTTAACTAACTGCAAGCTGAGTATAACTTCATCACGCTTTTACTTTAATTCTCCACTGCCCCGTATATCGTCACCTCTGCAGGATGAGTAAATGTAGATGACCCCCATGTATCCATTATCCGGATCCTGATGTAACGAAATACGCCTGCGTTCACATCAACAGTGAATTCGTGTCCGGCCTTCAACGCGGCAATATCTGCATCGGTATTCGTCCCTAAAGGAGAGCCCGATGGTTTAATGATTGTACAGTTCATGATTTTGGTCCAGTCGTCCCAGTTTCCGTCCATCCCGGGTTTGTCAACACATCCGTACACCTCAAAACTCTTTGGATTTCCCCAGGCATATTCACAATCATCATCCCATTGAAACATCAGCAGGCGGCTCAATTTTGCCGTTACGCCAAGATCAATGGTAAAGGCCCCGGGCAATACCCCCGAGAGTGAATGCCCGATGGTTGTAACATCGTCATCGATAATACCCAATGCAATTCCTTCCCAATTGTTCCAACTGGCGATATCATTCGCCAATTGCACGAGAGACCATTTTGTTTTATCCAGTTTCTTTTCATAAAGCGGAGTTATTTTCTTTCCCGCCGGGAAAATGGTGTCGGAAACGTTATCCCAGCTGTCAGAAACAATAACACCAAAAACAATTGGTTCAGGATCAAACCCCCTCATCGAGTAGCTTGCTGTATCATCCTGAGAGGAAAGAACTTTATAGGGCTGTATCACCCCCAGGCCGTTTTCTGCCAAAAACTCAAAGTTCAAGACACCTTTATCCGGATTTAGCCAGCTGAAACGTGCCCCCCCAAAATCCTGTTTGATTTCCATCGACTTGTAAGCCTTACTCAGTGCTGATTCCAAAGGGGTAAAAGACACCACAACAGGATCAGACATCTCTCCGCCACGATTAACGGAATAAAGCACTACTTCATATTCCTGAACATCAGTATATCCTTCAATTTTTAGATGATTTTCATAGAATGAAGAAACCTGTTCTCTGGTTTTACCATTCGTGAGCGTATATACGGCTTTTACTGCAAGTAAATCTTCCTGGTCCGGGATCCTGTAATTAATCTGCACACCTCCCGGCAGTTCTTTTATATGGATATCATTTACTTGAGAAGGTTTTCCGTTGCTTTCTGTAATCGGACCAAGTTCCTTCTCAGTACAGGCACTTAGCGCAAATAAAAAAGCTATAAGTGTAATCATTGTTTTTTCCATACCTCTGAATATTTTCTTATTCCCTAAATAATAAATTTTTACCATCCCGGATTCTGAACCAATTTCGGATTCTTGATGATGTCACTCTCGGGAATAGGGGCAAAATAGTTTTTAAAAGAAAAAGTCTGGTTATAAACCGTTGTTACCGTGTAATAATCATGAACGTCTGACCTGGAAATATCCCATCCTTTTACCGGTCCGTTTTGTTCTTTTAGAGCAGTCTTCCAACGCCGGCTATCCCAATAATAGACCCCTTCACATGCCAGTTCAACAGCCCGTTCCCGTTGAATAATCTCGCGCATTCCTGCCTTTGTTGATGGTTTGTTCGGATAGATGGAATGATTTCTCCAACTTTTCACAACACCCGACAATCCGGCACGTTCCCTAACCATGTCAATATACTGATAAACTTGCTCATCAGGTGCATTTTTCATCTCGTTCAATGCCTCTGCATAGAACAGCAGCAAGTCAGCAAAACGCATATCCGGGAAAGGGTATTTTTCGTAGGTCACCGCATTTCGGTCCCGGTAAGCTGTGTTGACCGACACCAGCTTTTTGGCAAAATAACCTGTCGTATTATAATCTCCTGGTTGAAAAACTGAAGAAAACTCGCCAAAACGGTCCTTCGGGTATAAGCATTCCGCATCGTCATCCGGTTCGTTTATGTACGAATTTCCATACCATTTTCCACGGTCAAAGCCCAGAGTGGAATAAAACCTTGGTTCCCGGTCAAAATTCAGGACTGCGGTCTGTTCTCCCTTTTGAATATAATATTTATGACTCTCATCTCCTGTGCGCAATTCATAGCGGTGTTCATAATCGTAGTCAGCATCCTCATCAATAGGGACTCCATTCCGGGAATAAAATTTCTCCACAACATTCATGGGGACGCTCATATTCCCGGTCGTCGTCTGTTGAGTTGCCTCCTCAAACCTGGGAATACACTGCTGCTGAACTCCTTCATCCACAGGCCAGGACGTACTCCCCCAAACCAGTTCGCAGTTCCATCGTTCACTAACGGAATGACGCAGCGTATTAACCAGGCGCGTAGCTTGCGACATGGTCTTTGACGTGACATAGTCGCTCATCTGGTATAAGCGATTCCCACTGCTGTTGCATACCGTAATGGCTGTATCACAAGCCTCTGCAGCCCTTTTCCAACGATCCTGATCATAGGTTTGATTGAAGAACGGCTCTCCCTCGTGATCCAGAAAGCTTTCGTAGTTTGTATTTCCGTTGAACAGAGGGCTTGCCCAATAAATCATCACCTTTGCTCTGAGAAAACAGGCTGCGGCTTTTGTAAAACGCCCCAGTTCCGTTGTCCGGTTTTGGATTTGAACAGGAAGGGCTTTGCTGTAAATCGCTTCATTCAATAACTCCAATATATATGTAAACGTATCATCCACTTTCTCACGGTACACCCTTACTCCCTCCGTTGATTCGTTGATCTCCGTATTTTCCTTCAGCGGGCAGACCGGCCCGTAGTAAGTCAGCAGATAAAAATGGAGAAAAGCTTTAATCGTTCTTACTTCCGCGATCATCCTGTTCTTTTCGTAGGTTTCCAAATCCTTTACCTGATCGATATTAGCCAAAAAAACATTACAGTTATTGACTCCCGCATACAGACTACGTACCGGGCTTCCTGTCGCACTCCAGTAGTTGAAGTATGCTTCGGTGGGACTATCATATCCCCGCGCGGCCATCATTCCTCCCCCGTTATCTTCTTTATTGAATATCATTTCCATCGCACCGAACATCGCTGGATTTTCATTCCATCCCCCGGATTTTGGCATACTCCAATAACAGGTAGCCAGGTACTTTTCTGCCGTATAACGATTGGAAAAGGCATTGTCGAGCGTAGCCACATTGTCAGGTACAACATCCAGATAGTCACAGGAAGACAGCAAAACCAGCGACATCAGGGTTAAAAAATATAGTATAATTTCTTTCATATCTATCAATGATTTATTTGTTTAGTTATGGCATTAGCACTTTACAAACTAATATTCAGCCCAATATTGAATACCCGTTGAACCGGGTAACCCAGTCCCTCTCCGGCCATTTCCGGATCCCAGAGTTTAAATTTGCTGAAATAAAAGAGGTTGGTACCACTGACGTATACCCGCAGATCTTTCAGGTATATACCTTTCGTCATCTGTTTAGGCAAGGTATAGCCCATTTCAACAGACTTCAGCCGAAGAAAAGAACCGTCCTCCATAAACCACGTACTCGTCTGATTATTATTTGTTACGTTGGAATGAGCCAAACGAGGCCACAACGCGTAAGGATTGCGGTTGTTTTCAGACCAATAGTTATTGGCGAAACAAGTCAGGATCGCATTCTCTCCTACTCCGGGAGCAATGGTACTTATATCCAGCCAGAAAGATTCACGCGCCGATCCCTGGAAGAAAAACGAAGCGTCAAGACCTTTGTACCCGACCGAGAGCCCGAACCCGTAAATGATCTCAGGAGTTGTAGGAAAACCAATAGGGACCTGATCCAATTCCGATATTTTCCCGTCACCGTTTACATCCCTGTATTTGATATCTCCTGCCATGTAGGAACTAAACTGAGTCGGAGAATTCTCCACTTCCGCATCGTCTACAAATAAACGTTCTGCAATATATCCCCACGTCTGTGAAAGCGGCTTTCCAACCTTCGACAACCAGGGAGTTCCCGAATAATCGGGTTCTTCCCATTTCTTGATCTCACTTGTCGCATAGGTGAAGGTCGCTCTCCCGGTTACCCACAGGTCTTTATTGAAATTTTTCTCATAATTCAATTCACAGTCCACCCCTTTACCCATAGCCACACCCAGATTCGCTTTTACCGAAGGGATGATCCCCATTGTACCCGGAATGATCCGGCTCAGCAGAATATTCTTGCGTCTTTCATGAAAAACTTCCATATTGGCAGAAAGGCCATTATTCAAAGCTAGTTCCATCCCAAGGTTTGTCTTGTATGCCGTTTCCCAGCCGATCTCGTCATTGGCATACCTTGTGACGTCAATTCCTCCCGGATTATAGGTCAGGTTAGTCCCCCAGAACACATCTCTTTCGGCATCCATCTCCACCTGTGAAAGGTAATAAAACCGGTCGTCGTCGTCACCAATAGCATCGTTACCAACCATCCCATAGGTCGCCTTTATCTTAAACTGTTTAAAAATATCGGTCAGAGGCTCAAAAAACTTCTCGTTCGAAAGCATCCATGCTGCACCGATCGAGGGGAAAAAGCCCCAACGGTGATTCCTGGAAAAACGCTCCGATCCGTTGTACCCAAAGTTAAATTCCCCAAAATACCGGGTATCGTAATTGTAAGCAAAACGACCGGATACTCCCATATTCCGGTTCGGGAGAGAAAGCTGCAAATTGTCTGCAATTCCTGTTTTCTCCTGCCGCATGGTATAAACCAGCAGCCCATTTACGGAATGCTCTTCAAAACTTCTGTTGTACTCGGCTGCTGTCTCCAAATAGTAAGCACTGTTGATATAACGCGATCCCGGATTGTAGTCGATATACTCCGTTCCGTCCGTAGGATTCAAACACGCCAATGTGTATTTTTTGTCTGTTAGATTATACGAAGAAATATTGTAATAATACGGGCTATAATTTCTGGTTACAGCATATTCAGAGTAGCGGTCGATATTGAACATGCCCCGGGCCGTTAAGCCTTTTACAAGCATTTCCAGGTCCTGTTTGATCTCGAATTGAGAAATCGTTGTATTTTTGCTGTAATCCCGGTATCCCTTCAGACTCTCTGCATAGGGATTAATATAACCGGCACTTCCGTAATTACCAAAAAGAATATGTTTTGCATAAGAATACTGCTCGTCCGGTTCATAGTAGGGTTTAAACAAAACAGGATTGGCCTTCATTACTTTTTTATACATATCTGATCCTCCATCTATCGGGCCGGTATAATCGTCGAACGTGGTACTCATCCGAAGAATCAATTCTGTCGTTTTTGTGACGTTAATATTTACATTTGATCGAAGCGCATATTTCTTCAGATCAATATTTGAATTAAAGTTATTTCGTTTGTCCACTTTAAGATCGCCATTGTCGCGCGATACATTGGCTGCCACATAATAACGTGCCACTTTTCCGCCCCCGCTTACACTCAGATTTACCCGCTGGTTGCAAACCATATCCCGGAACATTGTTTTGTACCAGTCTGTAGCAGGGAAAATATCAGGATAAAGCCCTTTTTCGGTCATCGTTATTTTCTCCTGATCATACAGCGACAGGCCTAAGGGATTACGCGTTTTAACAGACTCGTTTTGCATTCTCATAAAAGTCACAGGATCTGCAACCTGAACCCTTTTTGTCGGCATCGAAAAAGAGTTCTCAACACGGACATTGACCTGTACTTTCCCCTCTTGCCCTTCCTTGGTCGTTACTGCAATTACGCCGTTTGCACCCCGTGCACCATAAAGAGCAGTAGCCGTAGCATCCTTCATGATAGAAAAGTTGGCAATATCGTCCGTATTCAAACGGGCTAAGTCGGAGGTACTCAATTCTACCCCGTCAATCAGGATCAACGGATCTTTTTTAGCCTGCGCACCGAAAGTGGTAATCCCCCGAATAAAAAAGCTTGCATTATCTTCGCCTGGTTCACCACTGCGCTGATAGGAAATTAAGCCGGAAACCCTCCCTGCGAAAGCAGTGGTTAAGTTGCTACTCGGAACTTTCAGCTCGCTGGGTTTTACAGTTGTAATCGATGCAAGGACACTCTCTTTTTTCTGCTTACCAAACGCGACAACAGTAACATCATCCAGTTCCTGAGATTTATCTTCCATTGTAACATTTATCCTGGTCTGATTTCCAACATCAATGATCTGGCTTTTCATTCCTATGAAAGAGAAAACAAGCTTGTCAGCAGGATTCACATCGATAGCAAAGGTACCATCCGTATCTGTTATCACTCCACGGGTTGTTCCTACAATTGTAATTGTAACTCCGGGCAACGGCGCTCCTGCAGAATCGATTACTTTTCCCTTAATCAGCGGAGGCACAGGTTTATTTGCATGGGATACGATATCCCCCTCTTTTTTGCCAATTATTACCTGTCTGTCAAAAATTGCAAACGAGTTTTTAGTTGGGTCCAATAGCTCCCCCAATACTTTCTCGATTGTCAAACCTTCAACATTGATGCTCACTTTCCGTGATAAATCCAAGGCATCGTCAACCACCATAAAAATAAATTCGCTTTGATTCTCTATTTCCTGAATTAATTCAGAAAAAGTTGCATTATTCAGATTAAGGGTCAGTTTTGTATTCTGTGAGTAACTCACACCTGCATGCACTGACACCACCGAAATAACCAACAAGAAAAGGCATATTTTCATTTTCAGAAATAACTTTTTTACATGCCAAATTAATGGCTCGTAAAGTCCATTTTTTTTCATAAATTTGTTTGTTTTATTTACAATAATCGATAAACAGTAACGATGTATTTAAGACCTCGGCAGATTATATGGCGGTATAATCTGCCATTTTTGTTTTTAATGGTTTGCAGTGTTTGTTTATCCTTTTTCCGATAGGCATTAATTTTTTTAATTATTATCTCGTTTTTTTGACACTATAATTTTATTCTCTTTAATTTCACAAGAAATAGATGCGATAGAACTAATTGCTTTGAAAATATCTGAACATTCAGATTTTAAATCCAATTTACCATTCAATATCAGCTCCGGAGTTTCTTTATCCTCAAATTCAATCTGAATATCGTAATACCGTGAAAGTTTACTTGCAACAACACTCAGCTTCTCTTTCTTACAATATAGCCATCCGTCCTTCCATGAGATATAAGGTAATACCTCTGTTTTTTCCAATGAGATCTCTTTGGTGCTTTTTTGATACACCAACAAATGATTTGGATCCAGTACAATTTTCCCTGAATTAACCTCGGCCTGAACATGGCCTTCAACTAAAACAATGGAACAATAGGAATCTTCAGGGTATGCAGAAATATTAAATTTTGTGCCCAAAACTCTAACCGACATCTCATTGATTACTGCAATAAATGGCCTTTTCGAATCATGAGCTACTTCTATGTACGCTTCACCTTCGATAAATAACTCACGTTTTTCGCGGGCAAACTTAACGGGGAAAATCGCCCGGCTTCCTGAATTTAAGTATAATCGTGTTCCGTCTGACAGGATTAAGCTGGTTCTTTTACCTTTCGGCACAACTAACTGATTCAATTGCTCCTGGCTACTACTCTTAGAAATCGAAACCGGAGCCTTTTTCTGTTCATCATCCTTGGTATCCAGGACTTCCTTTGTAATGTTTGTTGGGTTCTTCCCGGTCCCCGTTATGACCTCAATTCCACCATCCGTATTGTATTTTATCTCCAATTCATTCGAGCTAAATGTTTTTTCCGAATGATCGGAAAAAATCAATTTTACCTCATCTGAACCTTCGCCTGTTTTAGCGACAGAACGATAGTCAATGAGCTTATTTTCTTCATTTTTCGAGAAATAAAACAACGTAGAAATGCCTACCAGTACCGCAACAGCAGCTGCAACAGACCACTTAAAAGACTTTTTTGAACGGTTTCCTCTTACCGTTCCTTCTTCAATTGAATCCCATAATTTTTCCAGCTTCCCATTATCCAGTTGTTTTTCATCGGGAATAATATTTTTAATAATAAAAATGGCCTCGTCAATATCTGCTTTAGAAGAAGGATTATCGTGTAAAAATTGTCTCCAATACAAATCCAACTCCGGAGTGGGGTCCAAAACCCACTCAACAAAATCGTCTCTGGTAATGAAATCGTTTGAGCTTATATCTAATCTTTCAGTCATGTAAAAGAAACATTTACGCACAAGAGCAGAAAATATCTGTTTTGTACTCATCCAAGTCACTTTATTTTTGAAAAAAAAGAAGAATAAAGGAAAAGAACAACCTATGAGAATGATCGGGACAAACAATTGAAGGAAAAATACTGAGAACCAGTTGAATATCGACGCGCTCCTATTGGGAATAAAACAAAGACAACGGTTCTTCCTGATAAGATTTCCTTAGCTTCTCTATACCGCGATGAACGAGATTCCTGGCCGACTGATAGTTTAGTTGTAAAACCTCGCTCAACTCTTCATAACTCAGTCCGCTGACATAACGTAAATAGATTGCCTCACGTTGCCTGTCGCTCAACTCATTCATGGCTTTTTCAAGTATTCTGAGTTTATCCTGATCCAATTCGTTTTCACTATCTGTTGATACTAAGGAATATGCAAACAACATTTTATCAGAATTGAGAGACAAGTATCTACTCTCTTCACCTATCAGACGAAATATTTTTCTTTTCAGCGACAGGAAAAGATACTGCTTAATACAATTTCCGGATCTCAGTTGTGGGTGATAATTGTACAAATCAATATAAAGATCATGTATCGCATCAAGAACCAAATCTTCATTCCGCGAAAAATGTAATCCAAATCGAAATAACTCCTGGACATACCGATCGTATATAATCCGAAATGCCTTCTCATCCCCGGATATGAAATCTTGCCACAACTTAGTCTCAGATCGTATTTTTTCAACTTCATCCATATACTAAGATTAACTTCTACATTTCCAGGCTATCCCATCTGTTCTCCTAAAAAACGTAATCTTTTTACTTCACACCGCTACTCATTCCTGCACCAATGGCTATAATTATACTCCTTTAAGGAAATCCAGTCAAACACACCGTTATTCTTCAGGCAGATATCATTCTACATCAATTCTTTCTGAATAAGCTGATAAGTTTGTTTGGTATGTTGCCACATACTCACCACATCAAAAGCGGCCCAAAACAGGCGCATTCCCTGTTCTTTCCAAAACTTTATTTTTACAGGGTCACCACAGGCAATACCAGGCAAAACGCCATATTTGTTGCAAACAGTTATTACCCTCTTTACTGTCTCAATGTATTCAGGATGATCAAACTGGGTTGGTATCCCCATACCGAGCGACAAGTCATCGTTTCCCACCAGTGCTACATCAATCCCGGGTACAGAAAGAATATCTTCCAGATTCGCAATGGACTCTGCTGTTTCAATTTGTATTGCGACAACAAAATCGCGGTTGAAATAGTCGAGCTGTTCAAGCGGCTTTTCCCATCCCAGGTATTTCCCCGCCGGGCATGCACACCCCGCATAGCCTTTAATTCCATAGGGCGGAAATTTAATCAGCCTTAAAAAGTCCTCTACATCTTTGCGGGAACGGATCCTCGGAACAAATATCCCGTCGGGCGCCTGATCCATTACCCGGT
>Ga0074195_1004150_pt1 | contig 12287 bp, 7 predicted proteins | sample EPASupsiteHSE623_FD_64525 | JGI IMG/M metagenome (GOLD analysis project Ga0074195, IMG submission 64525) | Bioremediated contaminated groundwater from EPA Superfund site, New Mexico - Sample HSE6-23 | ecosystem: Environmental > Aquatic > Deep subsurface > Groundwater > Contaminated ...
AAAGGGTGCACGAAAAGGCATACGACACGTGCAACTCCCTGAGCAGGTAAGGAAGATCCGCATAATCCGGAAGGCCGCGTGACCCGGGTTTTTTTGTCAAAAGAAGTTCAAACGGCACAAGGTTCAGTTCATTGTGCGGTATAACGATCATCTTTTTTCCCTTAATGTCACTCAATACAGGTTGAAGCAGTCGGTTGAACAAATAGGATGCAGAATTTATAAAATCTGCATACACTGTCTGTGCATCTTTATGCAACGGATTTTCAGAAACTGAATTGCGGAGCTGCCTGATTTGCGCTATTTCTTTGCCATCATTCGGGGTTAAGGTCAGGGCTACCTTATGTTTTGATATAACAATGGTGATGATTTCAGAATTTAACAATTGGTATTCAATGATAACCTGGTCATCATGCATTTTTTTCTGAATTTCACGAATGGTTATTACCTTCAGGTTGTATTTCAGATCAAGATAGTTTTTGTATTCCGTTTGAAACATCCTTTTCAGGGTATCACCCTGCATCTGAAGCAGTGTTAGTTTATCCACCAATTCCTGGTTTACCCGGATGCCAATTCCCTTGTTTTCAGCTTCAAGTAAACGGTTTTGAAGCTGCTGAATTTCATTTCGTAATCTCATTTCTTTTTCAACAAGTATGTCGGGTATACCTGCAATTTTACCAATGCTGTTATGCTGGTTGCTGATGAGAATGGCGAGCATTTTGCTTTTTTCGCTAAACAGCAGGGCTTTGTCAGCATAATCCATTTCACCCGTAAGGTTGTATAACATGCATGCGTAGCTTACAGCATTATTGCATGAAGTACGAATCAAACCATCCCACGAGAATTCAGAACTTTCACTTTCCATTTCCATCAACACCTTTGTCAGGGCCGTCATACCAGCTTCGTGGCATTTCAGTGCTTCTCTGAGGTATCTGATATCCTTATGATTGGTCGCATAAAGCAAGTAAAATGCATAACCTTTCATGGACAGGGTATTAATCATCAGTCCATCCATATAGGAATCAGCGAAAACCGGATTAGCGAACATCGAGGTGTCTGTGAATGATTCACTACACAAACCCAGCACTTTTTGATAATATCCGATTGCCCTGGCCGGATCTCCATTCAGGTTGTAAAACTCGCCCAACTGCTTGAAGATTTTAGCTTTGACGTACTTTTCTACCTCATGGTATTTCGTTATTTCAAGGGCATGCAAAATGCATTGCAGTTCTAATTCCTTGCGTTGCTGGTCCCGGTATAAAAGCGACAGATTCAAGTTGGCAGCAATATAGAAGCCAACTTTCTCAACATTGGACAGATCGGCTGACTGGTTTATTGCCTTTTTAAAATATTCAATGGCCATCGTATAGTTTTCGAGTTTCTGATAACAAATGCCAAGGGAGATATTGACATGTGCCTTCTTTGTGACAGAAATGTTACCAGCATTCAGAAACTTATCGTAAAAAAGAATGGCCTTCTGGTAATCTTTTCTTAAATTACTGTATATTAACGCTTTATTGTAGTAAAGGTCTACCAGCAACCTGTTCAGTGGCACAAAGTCAGTAAAATACCTTTCAGCCTGGTAATAATATACCAGCGCTTTTTCCGGATCATTGCTAAATTGTTCAAAAAGTCCCTTGTAAAAATAGAACTGACCATACCTGAAAAATCCTTCTGGATAATGGGTGTTGAGAATTTGATGCAACCGGTTCAGGTAGACCTCGGTAATGCTCATTCTGTCAAGCCTGTTGATACTATACGAGATATAATTCATATAGACGGGAAGCATTATCGGATGGTCGGTTAGCTTTGTTGCCTTCATCAGGGAATCACACCTTTGAAAGGCCTGATCCGACAGGGAAGGAGCGCCAGCCTTATGGTAAAGGAGGGCCAGCCGGGAATAATAAAGTACTTTGGCCGCTTTGACAGGCAGGGTATTTCCTTTGAGCTTCGCGATGGATTGTATGCAATATTGAAGTGCTTGCTTATCTTGCATGGTATAGGAGGCCATATTTGACATTTCATAAAACAGTCTGGCTGCATCAAGGGGATCTGGTGCAGCACTTTCCATTAATTTCAAGGCGTATCCAAACCATCTCCCTGCATCCAAATAATTTCTTTGCTGACTCAATATGATGCCTTTTTCCAATGCAAACATGAAATCAATCTGCGGAACGGAAACTGTAAGCCTTTCCCGAAGATCTGCCGCTTTTGTGAGCATGGTGACGGCATCCTGATGACGGGCCATGGCAAGGTAAATATCACAGTGTTTTAGAAGCAACAGTATGTTGGTTGAGGGATCTGACTTCGCCAGATTGAGGTACATGCTGTTAGTTTCCAATGCCTTATCATAGTTGACATTCCACAGGTATTGTTCCACAAGCGGATTATGGAAATGATCAACCTTATCTTTAGCACCAAGGGTAGCAGGCAACATCATAACAATACCTGTCAGCAGCCGGCATACATGATTTACCATATGGTCACAAAAGGGGACCATACAAAATAAATATACGCAGAAATGAAGGAATCATTTGACAATGGAATAAAAATACATTAAATTTCGTAAAATCCATACCAATGAAACTATGAGAAAAAATTTTCATCAACACAGGGCGATTCTTGAGGATCGTAATTTAGTAAATTATCCGGATCCTCCAAGCGATCCAGGTCCGGAGCCTCCTCCAAAACCACCTGGCGGCTAAGCATCATCCCTACCGCCGATATAATTTCTCCATTTGTCAATGAGGGCCAGCATATCAGCCGGTAATTCTGATTCGAAAAACATGTCCAACCCGGTTTCAGGATGCCTGAATCCCAATGATTTTGCATGCAGGGCATGGCGCGGGAGAATCGCAAAGCAGTTTTCAACATACTGTTTATACCGGGTATAAACCGTACCCCGCAGGATTCTGTTGCCTCCGTATCGTTCATCATTGAAAACAGGATGACCAATGAATTCCATGTGTGCTCTGATCTGGTGGGTACGTCCGGTTTCGAGCCGGCATTCGATGAGGCTTACATACCCGAGTTTTTCCAATACCCTGTAATGGGTTACGGCTGGTTTTCCGTTGTCTCCATCCGGAAATACCTGCATTTTCAACCTGTCACGCACGCTTCTTCCGATATGGCCCGTTATTGTTCCTTCTGGTTCAGTAAAACTGCCCCACACCACTGCCTGATAGGTGCGACGTGTCGTACGGTCGAAGAACTGCCGTGCAAGTTTGTTTAGGGCCATTTCGGTTTTGGCAACAACCAGCAAGCCCGAAGTATCTTTATCAATGCGATGCACCAGTCCTGGCCGCATCTCACCCGATTGAAAAAGCGGAAGGTCCTGCAAATGCCAGGCAAGTGCATTCACCAGTGTACCGGTAAAGTTTCCATGGCCGGGATGCACCACCATTCCTGCCTCTTTGTTTACCACAAGCAAGTGTTCGTCCTCATACAGAATGTTCAGTGGTATGTTTTCAGCAATCAATTCGTATTCGTGGTGCGGGTAGGGAAGCACCACGGCAATTGTATCTTCGGGTTTTACCCTATAATTCGATTTAACGGCTGCGCCATTTACAAGCACATTACCGGCCTTTACAGCGATTTGTATTTTGTTCCTGGAAACTTTCTCAAGCCTGTTGAAAAGGAATTTATCGAGTCGCAGCAATCCCTGCCCCTTGTCTGCAACAATTCGATGGTGTTCAAATAATTCAGATTGTTCGAGGTCTTCAAGCATACCTGGTAATTTTAATGGCGGATTACGATTTTCCGGGTAATTGTATTCCCGTCACTTCCATCGATTTGAATGAAATACAACCCCGGGGGCAAAAGAGAAACATCCAGGGATGAACCGGGATTCGATGTTGATGACAAAATTTTACCACAAAGGTCAACAACCTTCACTGAAACAATATGAATACTCCCAGACTGAAAATAAATTCTTTCAGTTGCAGGATTAGGATATAAAAGGATTTCGGTTCCTGAGTCCGGTATCTCATGTACACCGGTTACAACATTGCGGCTTCCGAAAACCGGTCGTATCATGAGTGATCCTGGAATCAGACTGTTGCCTGGATTGAACCATTCACCCGAGATATTGACAAAGGTGCGTGAAAGATTGTTGCGGTTCACATCATATCCCAGGTTCAGGAATTCCTCTGAAACCTGTTTCCATCCGACATAAACGACTGTATCTGATATTACCAGTGCAGGTTCTGCTGTAATCCTGTACCTGTTGAATTCCGGCATACCGCTTTCGGAACCCGGAAAGTAGGTCTCTTCTGACATATACAGAAGTTCGCCCGGCAATCCTCCCCGATCATCCCATACACAGATATGAAACGAAAGGTTGGCGTTGTAATCGTCGCGTGTTTTGTTAAAAAGCATGTCCACAGCTGCAAGGGTATCCGTTGTGAATATTCTGAACCTGCAGGCCAGCAAAGCTCCTGCACTTGATTCGCCCGAAATGCCAAACCCATACTCCGGTGTGCCATCATCAAAAGCGTAATAATCTTTGAATACCAAAATGGTCTTGCTCGTGTCGTTCTGCTTATACTGTTCGGCCGGCGTCACAAGATAGGCTCCCACTTCGAGCCTGCCAGTAGCGGAATTATCGCTCCTTGTAAAAGGTGCATAGAACGGATCATTCCGACTTTCAATGGCTGCCGGGGGAAATTTTCCGAAATATTGCTCATATTCTTCCCGTTCACCCGTAACAAGGTTCTTAACATAATAGCTGCGTCCAAGATTAATGGTATCTCCATGTTCAAGATTTCTTATAAGATAATGCAGTGTGTTTCGGGTAATACTTTGTGCATCATTCAAATGAAGCCATGGAACTGCCTCATAAAAGTCCATCAGTTCCCTTGGCTGGTCAGCCATTGTTACATCGTTTACAGATTGATTTTCAATGCGGGGAAGTGTGTTCAGCATGATGTAATCGATATTCCAGCAATCCACATTGCTCAACGCACCATTGCCACCCTTGACTTCATTGGCTGACATGCTTGTATAATTGCGGAACCGGAACCGGAATCCCTGCTGGTGGTACGCCTCCGGCACGGGCATGATTACCTGCCGGAACGGTGTGAGTGTGTCGGAAATAGCATGCCACACCGTACTCCATACATCAGCCGACGGTGAATAAAACTCCAGCAACAGCGAGTCCTGCCGCTCGGGAGCCTCTCCTTTGCCCCCGGCCTGGTAAAAGAAACTCAGAAACAGGGTATCGGAAGGCACCGTATATCCCGAAAGATCAAAGGACATCGAAGTAAGTTTATCGGATGATATGGGCAGGTCATTGATGGCATAAATATCCCCGTTTTCATCAATGGCATCAAGGGTAGCCACACCAAAGGATGCCGGTTCATATGCAAAGGAATTATTGATAAAGGCATATCTGTCAGACCATTTTACCGGGTCAGGAAATACATCGCTTGAAGTGAAATCCTCAAAAAACGGAAGACTGAGGATGGTGACCTCGGTTGCTGCTTTTAACTTATAAGGATGTAAAGATAGATACCGTTTGATGGCAGGATTCTCAACAAGGCCTTGAAGGCTCTGTGCGTTCACTCCTGCCAATGCTGTAATTATCAGAAGACATCCTATGATACTGCGGCGCACCATCAGGGAATAGCTATGGAGTCAGGTACGTAATAAGCACTGGAAGGGACCTTGGTAGAATCGAGGGTAATCCATACATCAATGGTGGATCCCATGGGCAGCATCCTATCTGGTCCGGGTTCGGGATTTTGTTTGAATATTACTGCATTCAGTTCATCTTCGGCGGTCACAATGGTGTGATCATGCACGGCGGCCCCGATGCTGAGAAACCTGTCGGATGCAGCTATTTTTGCTGCTTCGAGCTTATATCCTATTACCGAGGGAACGGCAGCCTGTTGATCACTCAATCCCTTACCAAGTACCAGGTCAATCGATGCTCCCTTAACTACTGAATCACCGGGCATCAGTGCATGGCCCCGCATCCGCTGTGCCAGTACCATATTGGTCCCGATATTGGGCTCATAGGAAATACGTCCGATCTTAAGACCAAACGATTCAAGTTTGGCACTGGCCTGCCGGAAAGTTAGGTCAACAAGGTCAGGCATGGCAACCTTTTCAGCATTGATGGCATTCATCGTAAGAAAAATCTTCCGGTTCTTTTTTACTGAAAAGCCAGCTTCCGGATGTTGTTCCACCACTGTTCCGCGTTCAAAATCAGCAATAAAAACAGAATCAAATACTTCAACCAACAGATTTTTTTCAGAGGCTGCCTTCATGGCATCCTGCAGGGTCATGCCTGCAAAATCGGGTACGGTCAGGTTGTGGTTATGCCGGGTATAAATTTTCAACAACTGCATGATAAATGCCGTACCGAATAAAAGAATCAGGAATGCAAGTACGAAATTTCTCAACACGATCCTTTCTTCTATATACCGGATCAGTTTCTTTATTTCTGCTATGATCTTATCGGAGTTCATAAATGTGGCTAATAAGTATTAACGGACAGGCAAAGATAAAATTATCCACCGATTCTGCAGGTGGTAAAAATGCATTAAAACAGGTGCTTCAATATAAAGAATACGGCCAGAATATACATCACTGCAGATACCTGTTTCCACTTACCGGTGAAAAATTTGATGCAAACATAGCTTAACATTCCAAAGGCAATTCCTTCTGAAATACTGTAGGCCAGAGGCATAATGATTATGGTGAGGAAAACGGGCAGGGATTCGGAATAATCTTCGAGGTTTATTTTCTGAATCGGACTGATCATAAACAATCCTACCAGTACCAGCGCCGGTGCCGTGGCAGCAGTTGGGATCATCAGAAAGAGCGGGGCAAAAAACAATGAAACCACGAACAATATTCCAACAACAAGGCTGGTAAGTCCCGTTTTACCCCCTTCGGCAACACCCGAAGCACTTTCAATATAAGCTGCAACAGTGCTGGTGCCCAAAATGGCACCTGCCGTTGTTCCAACCGCATCAGCAAAAAGTGCCTGCCGGGCACGTGGTACCCTACCTGCTTTATCGAGGAGGTTGGCCTTTGAACATACACCCACCAGGGTGCCCACCGTGTCAAATATATCAACGAACAAAAAAGTGAAAATCACCAGCAACATGTCCCAAGTAAATATTTTGCTGAAATCAAACTTAAAAAATATAGGTTTGAGTGAAGGCGGAAGGCTGACAAGATTGTCGGGCAAACGGGTAATGCCCAAAGGAATGCCCAAAATTGCCGTGGCAATAATCCCCAGTGCCACGGCACCTTTAACCCTGAATACAAGCAAAATACCGGTGAATATGATGCCGGCAAGTGCAAGCAATACCTTGGGATCAGATACATCCCCCAGTGAGACCAGGGTGGCATCGTTTTGCACAACAACGCCGGCATTACTGAAGCCGATCAGGGCTATATACAAACCTATGCCCACTGAGATAGCATGTTTCAGGTTCATTGGAATGCTGTCAATGAGGGCTTCGCGGACACGAAAAAAAGTAAGGAGAATAAAAACAAGCCCTTCGATAAAAACTGCGGTAAGGGCCATTTCCCAACTGTAACCCATTTGAATCACAACAGTGTAGGCGAAAAAAGCGTTTAATCCCATGCCGGGTGCGAGTGCAATGGGCAGGTTGGCATAAAATGCCATGATCACAATGGCAATTACCGATGAAAGGGCAGTAGCAGTGAATACTGCATCACGGTCCATTCCCGCATTACTTAAAATGAAGGGATTCACTGCAAGAATATATGCCATTGTCATAAAGGTGGTAATGCCAGCGATCAGCTCGGTACGCGCATTCGTACCATGGTCCTTTAGTTGGAAAACTTTTTCAAACATGACAGCATACGATTAAAACCCGACCCTAATTTGAATATAAAAATCTGAAAATGGAAATATTAAAAGCGCTTTATATGAATGCACTGATCATTTTTTATTGATGAAAAAGTGCTTCCAACTGGTTAAGGCTTTTCTGCATACTGAATTTTTCTTTTAGCCGCAATGATCCGGCTTTGCCAAATCTGATCCGCAGTTCTCTGTCTGCGGCAAGCAGGGCTACTTTGTTACACAGGTCCTCAAGATTTTCATTTTCAGCCAGCAGACCGTTTACATTGTTTTCCACGATTTCGGGGATCGAAGAATTGTTATACGCAACAATGGGTTTACCAAAGTGCATGGCTTCGAGCAATGAGTTGGAACAGCCTTCGTAATGGGATGTAAGTACAAATATGTCAAGGCTGGAATAAAAATTGTCCATATCACCCTGGAATCCCATAAAGCTGACATGCTTTTCAATTCCGGCATGTTTGACCATTTCGGTCAGAGTTTTCTTCATGTTGCCCTCCCCTGCAATTATAAGGGAAAAATCAATATTGCGTGCTTTTAACATTGATGCCATACGGATCAGCGTTGTCTGACCTTTTTCCCGGGATAACCGTCCCGCATTGCCGATTACTACGCCATTGTTGCCCCGAAATGCGAAGGAACTTCCTGCACGAAGCCGATCTTCCGATTCATTGACACTGTTGTATATGACAAGTATTTTTTCCGGTGTAACAAGGTTTTTGTTGTTGAATAAGATCTGCCGCTTAATATCCTGGGAATTGGCAATAATGGAGGTGAGTACTTTCCTGTAAAGAAACCGGTTCACAAGGTTGTTGGCAACGGGTATGGGCAATCCCCGGCGGTATATGATTTTTTTCACTCCGGCCAGCCTGGCAGCAATGCCAGCCAGTTTTAAATCCGATGACAGATTCAGAATGATCACACCCACGCCGAGCTTTCTGAATCGGCTGGCGAGCCAGAGTATTTTCAACGGATTCAGGAAACTCAGGTTTCTTACCCCGATACCCTCTGAATGGATACCGGCATTCTTTGACCGCAACAGCAATTCACCTCCCTTTGAAGCAAAAAGATGGATGTTGTATTTTTTTTGCTGTAGCCTGAGGGCCGTTTCTAAATACCACTTTTCACCACCGCCCCAAACAGGGTTGCTGTTGAAAAAACAAACGGTAGCTGAATAATTATTGGAGTTATAATCTTGTTGCATCCGGAAGCGCGGTATAAGTAAGGGGTGAATCAGACAGGTTGTTTGTTAATTCCAAAGGGTGTGTATCCAATACCCCGCTTTTTGTTGTCATCGAACAGTGTATAATTTGATTCATTCGTTGCCTGCCGCTGATGGTGAAAATGATATTGAATAGCCAGGTGTTTAAGGTGCCGGAAAGCAAGTCCATGAAGCCGTAACCTGAACTCAAGGTCGGTATCTTCACCCACATAAGGTGCATGATATCGTTCATCAAATCCGTTTACGGCAAGCAAGTCTTCTTTGTGCAGTGAGAAATTGGAACCCAACAATCCCCTGTCCTTTTTATTAAGCCTTTTCCTTATCCAGTTCCACCTGAAATACAGGGCATTTTCCACAAAAGCGCCTTTGCCTGTTATTCGCTCCAGCACCATCCAGGGTAGTAACAAATGTTCGAGGTATCCCTTGCGAACTTTTTCGGGGGTAAGCGATTCACTTACCCTTTTACTTAAAAGCACCCTTCTGCCGGTAAGCACCAGATGAAGGTCCTTTGCCCGAATATGCTCTTTAACAAAATGGCGGTGCGGTATACAATCGCCGTCAATAATAATGATATAATCTGAACTGGCAGCAACGATGGCCCTGTTAAGTATCGCATTCTTTTGCCAACCCTGGTCTTTGTGCCAGATATGTGAAATGGACAAAGGCGAATCAGCCATGATTTGTTTCAGTTCCTGCACAATCGGTTCGGCGGATCCATCATCTGCAATAACAATTTCAAAATTAACTTCCGACTGCCGTTCAAAACCTGATAAAACCAGTTTCAGCACATCTATTTTATTGTAGAATGAAATGATTACCGATGTGATATAATTCATAGCCCCTATGATAGGTTATTGTTGTAAAGTCGGTCGAGCAAACTCTCAAATCGCTTTTGTGTGTTTCGCATATCAAAAACCTCCTCAACCCTTTTCCTGCCTTCAAGGCCAAATTTTTCCGCCAGGTTCCTGTTTTGGATCAGTGATTCTATTTTCTGGGTCATTGTGTTGATATCCAAATTGTCAATAAGATACCCTGTTTTGTCCCCTGCAATAATTTCGGGATTGCTGCTGATGTTGAAAGCCACCACAGGCTTATGGCACGCCATGGCTTCAACAAGCACATATCCGAAACCTTCCCAAACCGATGTCAGCACAAAAATATCAATATTCTCCATAAAGGCTTTTACATTGCTAACGAAACCCAGAAAAACCAGGCAGTCATCAACACCTGCACTGACGGACATTTGTCTGAGCGATGCCTCCAATGGGCCATCACCTGCTATCAGAATTTTAAAACTGACATGCTTCTTTTTCAATAAGGAAGCCATTTCAACAAGGTAATGCTGGCCTTTCTGCAATACAAGCCTGCCGGCATTTCCAATGACAACCTCATTTTTTTGCCTATGATACAGTTCTTTCACCGGCATGCTGTCGAACTGTTCCAGTCTTATGCCGTTGTATATCACTTCAATCTGATCTGCCGGAAAAAGACGGCTGTTGTGATGCAAAATAGTACGCTTTGTTTCGAACGAATTAGCCACGATGGAGGTAATTACCTTTTTATAAAGAAAACGGTTTAAAAAAGTATTTCTTATGGGAATGGCACTTCCCCTGCGATAAATGATGTGCCGGACACCTGCGCAACTGGCAGCGACGCCGGCGGCCTTGATATCGGCAGAGAAATTCAGGATAACCACATCGGGTTTTTCACGCCGGAAGAGCCTGAACAATGACCAAAGACGCAACGGGTTTGCAAAACTTATGTTGCTGATAACCACAGGCAGGGTGCGGATGTTGGCTGCCACACTTCTTATATACAGATCCTTTCCCTTGCGTGCCAGGATGGTAATATCATACCCGGCGTTGCGCAGAGCATCTGCCATTTCAAAATGCCATTTTTCGCCGCCACCCCAGGTCCTGGTTGAATTTACAAAGAATACCTTCATGGATTTTGTTTAAAGACGGTTAATATAGCGATCGTGTGTTTGTCAGGCATGATAATAAATCCGCTTTACACGCTCCGAAACCCCCGTAAGAATTTCATATGGTATGGTATCCAAAATCTCAGCCATGGCGGTGATCGGATTCTCTTCCCCAAAAATTACAACCTCGTCCCCTTCGTGTGCATCCGTCCCTGTTATATCGATCATTGTCATGTCCATACAAATGTTTCCGATGATGGGTACCCGTCTTCCCCTAACAACAAATTCCCCACGTCCGTTACTGAGTTTACGGCTGAGGCCGTCGGCATAACCTACAGGTACAATAGCTATTACGGAAGGCTTCTGTATAATGCCTTTGCGGCCATATCCTACAGTGTCACCCGGATAAACCGGTTTTATCTGCAGTATGGTGCTCTTGAGGGTGCTTACGTTCCGCAGTTTGTCAGGGCCTGTGCTGCTTATACCGTACAATCCGATTCCCAGCCGCACCATTTCGAACATGGCATGGGGAAACCTTTCAATACCTGATGAATTGAGGATATGTCTGATTACCTGGTAGCCCAACGCCTCCATGATGCGTTCAGATACCTGTGTGAAAACCTGAACCTGGTTCTCAGTAAATACATCGTGTACAGATTCATCACTTGCGGCCAGGTGCGAAAATACAGAACTAACCTTAACGCTCCGGAGCCTGGTCAGTTCATGACACAAAAGGGGTATTTCGCTCTCGGGAAAGCCGAGCCGGTGCATGCCCGTGTCGATCTTTATGTGCACAGGGTAATCAATCTCCTGGTTGCGTGACAAAGCCTTGCTAAAAATGCTGAGGATCCTGAAACTGTATATCTCGGGCTCCAGCCTGTAACGGATCATGGCGTCAAATGATTCAGGTTCGGGATTCATCACAATAACCGGCAGTGTAATTCCAGCCTGTCTCAGACCAATACCTTCATCCGCAAATGCCACACCGAGATAATCCACCCGCTGGTATTGCAGTACACTGGCGATTTCATGCCGGCCACTGCCATAGGACAATGCTTTAACCATTACCATTGTTCGTGTTCCGGGCTTTAACAGGGAGCGGAAGTAGTTGAGGTTATGTACAAGCGCATCGATGTTTACCTCAACCCGGGTGGTATGCTTTTTTTGTTCAAGCAGGGCAGCGATCTTCTCAAATTCAAAACGTCGGGATCCTTTCAACAGGATGGCTTCATCATGGAAGCTGTCAATTTCCCCGCTTTCGATAAAATCCAGGGTAGTATTGTAAAATGTTGCCGGTATGGTAAACA
>Ga0074195_1004152_pt1 | contig 12271 bp, 12 predicted proteins | sample EPASupsiteHSE623_FD_64525 | JGI IMG/M metagenome (GOLD analysis project Ga0074195, IMG submission 64525) | Bioremediated contaminated groundwater from EPA Superfund site, New Mexico - Sample HSE6-23 | ecosystem: Environmental > Aquatic > Deep subsurface > Groundwater > Contaminated ...
CGGCTATGAGGCGCTCGAAGGCCTTCTTCTGCAGGTCGGAAAGCGCAGACGTGCGGCCGCGCGCCTCCGCGTCGTCAATCGTTGCCTGCGAGGTTGCGTAGAACGGCCAGGACGAGTTGGCTGGAAGGTATTCGCGGGGTATGAAGTCGGACGTGTTCGTCTGTGCAGGAGGCTGGACTTCGCCAACCGCAATCTGTATCGCGTATGACACGTTCGATACCGGCACAACAGTCAGGTTGTACTTCTGCATCGCGTAGTCGGCAAAGTAAAGCGAGTCAAGTATGCTCTCCCCTGATTCCGAAGTCTGGCCCGCTGGCACTAGCATCACCTTGTAGCTTCCGTTTGAGCCAACGGCGTCAATCTTTGCCTTGACGCCGCCGACTGCGCCTATTGCGCCGCCCTTGGTGATGGTTCCTGTTATTATGAAGTCGCTGCGGATGGGCTTCTTGGTGAACTCCGAATACGCCATTATTGTGAGTGCCGCGCCTGCGCTCGGGCCGTTGACCTTTCCAAGCGTGCTGTCAAAGCGCACGGTGTAGTCGTAGGAGTCGTAGTTTCTCTCCGCAATCTTTGCCGCCTCGGAAAATGCGGTCTGCATCGAGTCCTGCGTGTCCGAGCTCACCGTTGTGGAGCGCAGCCGCAGCACAAGTTCCCCGCTTCCCGGCGCCACGTCAACCTCGATTGCAGTGAGTATGCCGTGGTCCTTGTCGTCAACAGCAGGCGCCATCATTATTGCTGCGCTTGCAAAAGCCGAGAAGAACAATAAAAGCGCAAGGACGCGCCTGACGTGGGTTTCCATAGAGTTGCACCAAAAAACAATGTTGGAAAGAGGAGGTATTGGCCGGTTTTAATGCTGTCGGCCTTGGGAAAGAAAGAGTTGTTTTTGGCCTGCCGGATGCTTATTTCTTAAGGTCCAGCTTGAGGCCGCGGAACTGGTCCTCGTGCATCATAAACTCGACTGCGTTCTTGCTTCCGAACATGTCGTAGTAGTCAAGCCTTACAGACACCTTGTTGAGGGCCTTGTCAGCTACCTTGGTGAGCGCGATTATGTAGCTGTTCTGCACCATGATTTTTCGCGGCGCGTCCATCTCAAGGCCGTCCTCGTAGGCGCTGATCGTTCCCTTGCTTTCGTTGAAGTACGTCGAGTAGGAGTGCTTCAGGTCTCCTAGGGTCTTAGCGCACATTTTGAACCATCTTCCGGGGACTCTTTGGGAATGCTCAGTTTATGGGCGTATCGTCCCCAAATAAAAGAAAGAGCGTGCAAAATTAATAATGCTGGTTTTTAGGCCATTCCAGCAGGTTTTTCGTGATTTTTATGGATTTTGTCGAAGTTGGTCCCTGCACGAGGCAGGCAAAAGCTGAAGGAAAGATGTCCGTGCCAGTCAGGGCGTACGGAAACGACGCAATCTTTGAAAAAATGTGCTCAGACCGCACCCTTTCGCAGGCCGCGAACGTGGCAACGCTTCCCGGAGTGCTTGACGCTGTTATGGTGATGCCGGACGGCCACGAAGGCTACGGTTTTCCGATTGGCGGAGTTGCCGGATTTGACCTTGATACTGGCGTAGTCTCACCCGGCGGGGTCGGGTACGACATCAACTGCGGAATCCGCCTGATTCGCACCAACCTCACTGAAAAGGACGTCAAGCCCAAGATTAATGCTCTCATATCGGCGCTTTTTGCAAACATCCCAAGCGGGGTGGGCAGCAAGAGCCGCACCCGTCTTGAAATCCCCGAACTGGGCAAGGCAGTCACCGAAGGAGTGGACTGGTGCATAGGCAAGGGATACGCAGTTGAGGCTGACAAGGAGCACTGCGAAGAAAACGGCAGGTTCGAAGGCGCGGACTTTTCCAAGGTTAGTGACATGGCCAAGAAGCGCGGCGCTCCCCAGTTCGGCACCCTCGGCAGCGGCAACCACTTCCTTGAAGTGCAGAAAGTCGAGAAAGTCTACGACCCCGAGAAAGCCAAGGCCTTCGGCATAACCGGAGAAGGCCAGATTACTGTCATGATTCACTCCGGCTCGCGCGGACTTGGACACCAAGTCTGCGACGACTACCTCCGGACGATGCTCCCGACTGCAAAGGCCAAGTACGGCCTTGACCTTGCTGACCGCGAGCTATGCTGCGCGCCAATACAAAGCCAGGAAGCGCAGGACTACTTGGGTGCAATGAAATGCGCCGTCAATTTCGCATTCAACAACCGCCAGGTGATGACCCACCAGGCGCGCCAGACCTTCGCACAGGTGTTCGGCGGCAAGTGGGAAGACTACGACCTTGGCCTAGTGTACGACGTGTGCCACAACATAGCCAAGTTCGAGGAATACGAAGTCGATGGCCAGAGGCGCAAGGTGTGCGTACACCGCAAGGGCGCGACTCGCGCGCTCTGGGCAGGAAACCCCCTAATCCCGCAGGCCTACCGCTCAGTCGGACAGCCTGTGATTATTCCGGGTTCGATGAACTCCGCATCCTACCTGCTTTGCGGCGCCGAGGGCAGCAAGAAGACCTTCGGAAGCTCCTGCCACGGCGCAGGACGCATAATGAGCAGGTCGCAGGCAAAGCGCGATTTCAGCTCAGCAAAAATCCTTGCAGAGATGGAAAAAGCCGGAGTGAGCATCAAAGTCGCCGAGTCCGAGCTTGTCTCTGAAGAGTATGGTGGAGCCTATAAGGACATCGATGCAGTTGTTGACTCGGTCCAGCAGGCGGGAATCAGCACGATTGTTGCAAAGATGGTGCCCCTAGGAGTAATCAAAGGGTAGTCACGGAGATTTTAACCTTGAAAGAGTCGCCCATACCTCGATTAAACGTGGTGTCAACGGATACTTTTTGCAAGAGAATGGATGAACTTGAACCCGTTATCAATCAAATAATGCACGCAAAAAATCGGCAAGAGCTTCCGATTTTTTATGCCCAAGAAAACGCCTCGCGCGTTGCAATTCGTCCCGGTGATGGGCATTACACCAAGCATTATGCTGACACACAGCAACTGATTGGTTCGGCATTGGATTTTATGGAAGAACAGTACACTGCATATAAAAAAATTCACTCGGGCTTCAAGCGAATGGCTGAAAATGACCGGAAATCCATTTCAAACAAGCCCCTTATTGAGCGTCTCAAATGGCGCGTGAATTCATTATTTTCACCGCAAGCGTGGTTAACCACCAAGTTTGGTGTCAATGTCAGTTTGATTGAAGATTACCGCGAAAAGTTGGCGGAAGCATATGCCTACCTTTATGAGAACAAACCCAACAAGAAGTGATTCTTTTCATTGAAGAAAATATTTGAGACCAACGGCAGCCCGCAATACGCGCATTCCGAAGTACGGAACGTCCTGCTTTTGTCAAACCATAACAAGTTGCCCTTGTTTTACGATGAAACCTCGCTGCACCGCATAAGTCCTGGTCACCCGCAGTATGGCCGCCGGTATGGTGTCTTCAAGAAAGGATTCCAGTCCGCGTTTGATGAGATTGCAAAAAAGCGCTCCAGCTACGAGAAACAAAACGCTCCCTTTTTGGAGAGTTTTACTGCCCGTTCGATTTTGGCTTCGCCTGCGCGCGTGTTGAAGTCGCTTGCGGTAAGGTGGAAAATGAGCCGGCTCAACCGCGAATACGACCGAATTGACAAGGCACGTTCTTACCTTAGGAGCAGAACTCCAAGAGCAAATTGATTTTCATGAATCGGAAACAGTTTTTGGAGAGCCTCGATTACCTGAATAGCCATCTTGGAGACTACGGTTTCAAGAAAGGAAATTACATTGTCCTTGCGGGTGGCGCGATGGTGCTCCACGACCCTTATGTGGAGAAACTCCTGGGCAAGTCCCTTCGGAAGACCACAAACGACGTGGACCTTTCCGCAGACCCGGCGGTTTTCCAAAAATTCAAGACTGCCTTGGATGACGCCGTCCGAAAAAGGACTCCCGAGGATGCGAAGTGCCGGGAAGCACTCAAGAAGCTGGGTGCGACGTTCCATCCATCGGGCTACAAACAGCACGAACGTGTCCTAATCAAGGGCGTCCACGGAGATTTTGAGATTTCCGCAGGCGGCCGCAGTATCATTGGCCGTCCGCCTGTAAACGTAGAAGGCCATCTTGCACAATCCATACGCGACATCCACGCGTTCAAAAGCAAGCTCAACCGGCCAAAGGACCAGGCCGACCTGAAAGTGCTGAGTGACGCTATTGAGCGGGAAAAGCTTACAAACCCCGCAGTCCAATTTGTTAGGAAAGACGTTGAATTCTTCAAAAAAAAGCCAGTGCGGGGAACCGCCGGCAGTAAGGAAAGATTCTGATGGACCGCAAAGCAGTGTTTGAGCGCTTGAACCCGCTTCACCTTGACCATGCGCGCTGCTTTGTCACTTCCGGGGCAGGCGTGCTCGTGCATGGCGTGCCATTAGAAAAAGGTTCGGTTAAGCAGATCGACCTCGTCGTAAGCCCGAAGTATTTTGAGGAGCTGTCCCAAAAGCACGGCGTCCTGCCTCAGTCGTACCGGAAGCCAACGGAAGTCGCCATAGCGCCCGGAGTCATCGCATCTTCAAGGCATTGGGATACCCTCTCTCGCGCAGTTGAGTCGGTCCAGTTCGACAAGAAGGCAAGCGGTTCCGTAAGCCTTCCAGTGCTGCGGCCAGGAAAGCTTCTGCATTACATTGACAATATCGAAGGCCTGGTGGAAACGCCGGTTTCAGATTCGCTTCGTGCGCACGTGGGCCGCATAATGGCCGACTGCAAGAGCAGTGGGCATACGGACCGCCAGATTGGAGACCGCCTCGGCCTGTCCGATCAGGCCATTCCAATCTTGGCGAATAGGGTCCTTGCAATCAAAAGAAGCGAGTGGCACAGCATGGGAAAGCCCAGTCCCAGGGCGATAGTGGACAAGCTCGAGGAAACAGACTACAACTGGGGCGCGGTCGAGCAGGCGTTCTTCCCCGGAAAGCGCAGCCCCAAGTCCCGGCTCATGAAGATACTCAAAGGCTCCCCGGAGTGGGAGGCCGCAAAACACAAGGGCAGCTAATCGAACGGTTCGCCGGCGCGCCTTAGCAATCGCTGGTTTTTATCCCATTTTCTTTCCTGCATTCAATGCGGAAGCAATCCTGTATTTCGCCGTCTTGGGATAGAACGTAATCCCACTCTTGGCCAGAACGAAAGAGCAATATTTTTCAGACAGACGCTTCCAAGTCTCCTTCGGGTCCGCCGAAAGCCCGTACTTTTCAACAAAAGGCTTCGCAACAGGCACCTTTTCTTGCATATCCGCAAGCACGTTGGCCTTGTGTATTCCCATTGCCTTGAGGCTGCGGTGGGCGGATTCGAACACGCGGAATTTTCTTGCGAAGTACGTGCCAAACGCGATTGTTGCGCCGCCGGTGATGATGTCGCCGTTGAACGCCCCCAAGGCCATCGCGCCGCCGGCACCCAGGATTCCCGCAAAACCGGCGGCGTTGGCCGTCCTGAGCAATCTTCCTTTCCGTATGATTCTCGCCGCGTCAAGCGCTCCCTGCACGTGCGGCGCAAGGTGCTCGATGGGTATGAAAAGCGGTTCTTTCGGAATCTGCTCCTGCATCGGTTCCAGGCCTTTTTGCAATCAGCAGTTCTCCAGCTTCTTCTTCAGCTCGGCGATTTCCTCGTGGAGCTTGCGGTTCTTCTTCAGCGGGTCGTTGAAGGCCTCCTTCTCGAGCTCGTCAAGCCTCTGCTTGATGCTGTTCTTCTTCCTAGTCAGGTCCGACTTTGACATTCCCATGAATCTCACCCTTGTTGAAAAATGCAACTCTAGTATCTAGCCCGGTTGGCTGTATATTTGTTTCTGGCAGTGCAGGCAAAAGAAGATGAACCCTGCCGGAGCATATTTTCTCATGGCAAAGCCAGCCGCGAAGGCGGCGTCAAACGCAATTTCTAATGCTGTCCAGGCCCAGCGGGATTACTTTGCAAGCGGCGCGACCAAGCCCGTTGATTTCCGGCTTGCACAGCTGCGAAAGCTCAGGGCCGCCTTGGAAAAGTTCCAGCCGCAGATTGAGGCCGCCCTCTTTGCAGACCTGCACAAGTCGCCTTCCGAGGCGTTCCTCACCGAGCTCTACCCCTGCTTTGAGGAGCTGAAGTATTTTGAGAAAAAGTTGAACGCCCTTGCAAAGCCAAGGAAGGTTTCCGCGCCAGTGATGTTTCCGCTGTCGTCAGCATCCGTGCATTTCGAGCCTCGCGGGGTCGCGCTCATCCTCTCTCCCTGGAACTATCCGGTGAACCTTACGATAATGCCCTTGATTGGCGCGATTGCAGCTGGAAACTGCGCAACAATCAAGCCGTCTTCCTCGTCCTCCAGCACTTCCAAGGTCCTTGCAAAGATGCTTGCAAGCTGCTTTGATGAAAAATTTGTTTCGGTTTTCACCGGCGACTCGAAAGTAGCAGAATCCCTCTTGGAAGAGGAGTTCGACTACATCTTCTTCACCGGAAGCCCGTCAGTGGGAAAGTCCGTGATGGCAGCTGCTTCCAAGAATCTTACTCCGCTCACCCTTGAGCTTGGCGGCAAGAGCCCGTGCATAGTTGACAAGGACTGCGACTTGGAGAAAACAGCCTCCCGGATTGCGTGGGGAAAATTCACGAACGCAGGCCAGACCTGCATCGCTCCTGACTACGTGCTTGTGCACAAGGCTGTTGAGGCCGAGTTTGTTTCTGCGCTTGCACGCAAGATTACGGACTTCTTCGGCCCCAACGCTTCGAATGCTACTGACTACTGCCGCATAATCAACGACAAGCACTTCAACAGGCTCTGCGGTTACTTGCAGGAAGGAAAAGTTATTTTTGGGGGAAAGGCAAGCAGGAAGGAAAAATTCATTTCACCAACGCTGCTTGCTGGAATTGCGCCTGACTCTAAGGTTATGCAGGAAGAAATCTTCGGCCCAATCCTGCCAATCATTCCCGTTTCCTCAGTGGAAGAGGCAATCGCTTTCGTGAACAAGAAGCCAAAGCCGCTTGCGCTCTATATTTTCTCCAACAATCCAAAGGCAGTTGAAAATGTCCTCAACTCCACAAGTTCGGGCGGCGCGTGCATTAACGACGTGCTTTTGCACGTTGCGACTTCCGAACTCCCGTTCGGCGGGGTTGGCAACAGCGGGTTCGGGAAATACCACGGCAAGGCCTCGTTCGAGGCTTTTTCGAATGCGCGCAGCGTTTTCTCGCAGACCAATTTGTTCGACTTGAAGCAGAGGTACCCGCCTTACGACAAGCGGTTCATAGGGTTTGTGAAACGGTTCGGATAACATGGCAATCCAATTCAAGTTAATCAAGCGCAGGCCGTTCTCAAAGCTTGCAAAGCCTTGCGCAAAGACCTACAAGACGCTGTATGACCTTACTGCCAGGGGCGTAAACTATGTGCCCGGTCCAAACAACCGCGGTTACGAGTACGTCCGCGGCGAGCTATTGGGCCCTGTTGCGCGCGAGCTTTTGCATCGCTCAAGACAAGGCAAACCCGTGCATTTTCTTGACGCCGGCGCAGGAGACGGCCAAGGCGTGGTTGATGCGGAGTCGCTGGCTTCAAACATCCGCGGTCACGGGCTTGCCATGCACGATTCCAAGCCTGCTTTGGGAATTTCCCCGCACAAGTGGACCAAGAGCCGCTTCGAGGAAAACGTGTTCCAAGATTCGGATTCAGCCGAAGGCGTGTTCGACGTCATCCAGAGCCGTTATGGGCTGCAGCACGCGGCCAACCCGGCAATAGCGCTGGAAAACCTCCTCAACTCCCTCAAGGTCGGAGGCAAGCTCTTCAACTTCCACGACAGCGACCGGAAAACCATACAGATAACCGACACCGGGATGGTCGAGGCGCTTGAAAAACAGGGGTTCGTGCTTGAAAAGAGCCGGGTGCCCGCATCCCTGAAAAAAATCTACGACCGAATCTTCGTCAACAGCCCCCGGCTGTACGTGATCAAGCGCGTCGGGAAAGGCAAAGCCGACCTCAGCGCGTTCTACGGCTCGGAAAGGATAAACAAGGTGCCGCTTGGGACGGATATTCCAAATCGAAAAAGGATGTGATGTTCAGTGCCAAAAGACACCGCCAAGACCGCCCTTTCAGTCATCGAGCGCAGCGGCAAGGCAATCATCGGCTCCGTCGATTCCGACGGCTACCCCAACCTGAAGGCAATGCTCAAGCCTCGCGAACACGACGGGGTCAAGACGTTCTACTTCACCACCAACACTTCCTCGATGCGCGTTGCGCAATACCGCAAGAACCCGAAAGCGTCAATATACTTCTTCGACGAGCGCTTCTTCAAAGGAGTAATGCTCAAAGGAAAGATGTCCGTGCTTACTGACGCCGCGTCCAAGAAGCGCATTTGGCGCGAAGGCGACGAGATGTATTACCCGAAAGGAGTTGCAGACCCGGACTATTGTGTGCTCAAATTCAGCGCAGAATCAGGCCGGTTGTACGAGAACTTCGGGTCGCAAGACTTCAAAGTCTAATGCTTGAAAAAAGGAATTGAGGGTTTGAGTTCGGGCCATCCATATGCTTCTTTAACCGCCGGTGCGTAAGGCGTCTATGGACAAAAAGGCAGTTGCCCTTATCCTGTTCCTTTTTTTGGCGTTCGCTGCAAGCGTGCAGGCTACAAGCAAGCAGACCGAAGTGCAAGTCGACCTCATCAACGGCGACGCGGCCTACCTGACCGTGCAGGACCAGGCGAAGCTGGAGCAGATTTCAAAGAAGCTTGAGGAGTGGAAAGAGGACCGGCGCGTCGCCGATGAACAGAGGGCCCAGATGCAGCTGTTGTACTTCAAGCTTTTGCAGATTCAGGCACAACAGGTCCACTTCACCGGCGAAGACATGTTCCGCTCAGGGATGCCCAGCACGGAAAGCGTCACAACCCAGGTTGGGATCGCAAAAGCCCTGTTTGAGTCGGCGCAGGAAGGCGTGGAAATAGCGAACAAGGAAATCGCGTATTACCAGAAGGAATACGAGCAGGTGCTGAGCAAGGCATCTGCAGAGACCGTGATTCCAAAGGTCGCAACCCTTACTTCCGTGACCGAAGCCAGCATGGGGTACATAATCAAGGCAAAGGTCAACAGCCACCTGGCCATAACTTCCGGCGGTAATTCCGTGCTTCTCCACCCCAACAGCGAAGTGTTCATGGTGGTGAACAAGCACGACGGCGCGTGGCTGGTAGACGTCCTGCAGGGAACGGCGGACTTCAACATGCAGGCAACCGGCACAATAATCCTGGTGCAAAAAAGCATAGTCGATTACCAGCACACGTCCTTCTCAGTCACGGCAAAAGACAACGGCTTCACAGTAAGCGCCTACGAAGGGGATTTGTCCGTCTGGGGGTTCGATACGAAAAACAACTATTCCCTCCAGATGGTCTTGCCAACCTTCCAAGCAGAGTTCGACTCAAACGGGACTTCGGAAGGCGCAAAGCCTACTGTTGACGCGGAGGCGCTGAAAGTCATTGCCACAAAGCCGGACTCGGGACGGAACATCTCGTCAATACGGCCGATAGTCGGGCTCTTCTTCAACAAGCCAATCGGCAGCATAAACGAAAGCACAATCCTCCTCAACGCCGCAGGCAGCACCGTGTCCGGCCAAGTTTTCAAAAGCGGAATAAACAAACTTGAGTTCATACCGGACGGGCCCCTTGCAAAAGGCACTTACGTCCTCTCGGCTTCTGGCGTGCAGGACAATGCTGGTGCGAAAATGGAGCCGCACTCGTCCAATTTCACCATCCAGTGCAGCCAGCCGGACGCGCAGTACGTATTGTCCGAGCCGCGGCTTTACAACTTCACCAAGACGTTGTACTTCCGCAACTTGGGCCTGGAGACGATGAATGATTTCAACTTCACCCTCTCGCTTTTACGCAACGACACCAACACCTTTGCCTGGCTCAAGTCGTTTTCAACCCCGCCGCAATCACAAAGCAAGGACGCTGCCGGAAACCTCTACGCGACCTGGTTGCCCGGCCAGCTGAAGAAAGGCGAAAGCTTGAACGTATCAGTAAACTATTTGGTATTCTCCGTTGGAATAGACTACTTCTCAACGCTTTCGCTTTCGGGTAACGAAAGCCCGAAAGCCGGGGAATACACAAAGAGCTCCCAAAACATAGAGTCCACGGATTCGCGCATCCGGTCAATTGCACTGCAGAACACAAAAGGCCCGGGCCCTGCTGGCGCGCTTGGCCTGTACGACTGGGTTCGCCGGAACATCCGCTACGATTACTCATTAAGCCAGTCCGAAGGCGCGCTCCCAACCCTTGGGAACGGCACCGGCGTGTGCTTCGGGTACGCCACGCTATACGCCGCTCTTGCAAGGGCCGCCCTCATCCCGACGAAGTACGTTTCAGGCTGGGCGCTCTGGCAGGACAACGAGACAACCGCGGATGGCCACGCCTGGGACAAAGTCTACATTGACGGGCGCTGGCTTCCTGTTGACGCAACGTGGGCAACTGGCGTTTCCGACTATTTTGCAGTTGCAGACAACCGCCACATCGCAGAATACGAAGGCGTTGGTACAAAAAGCGGGGAAGGCTACCACTACACCTATAGGTATGCCGACCCGGGTTACGAGACGAACACCAGCATTTCCTACCAAGTGCTTGACCCGTCGCTTCTTTCTGCTTCTGGCGAGTTCTTTTCGCAGCTGCAATACGCGCTGCTTGTTGCCCAATACAAGAATGAACTTGAAACGCGGCTTGGTTGGCTTGGTCAGCGCAAGAGCTGGTGCGACGAGTACGACGGCGCTGCTGTTTCTGCAAACGCCCTTTCGCTATACGCTTCTGGAAAGGAAAACGAAAGCGTCGCCCTCCTGAAAGCCTATACTGGCCCCACACTCAACTTGCTTGCTGCGGGTGCAGGCGAGTACGCCGACAGCCAGCTGAAAACGCGCAAGGACCTGGAAGATATGGGCTGGCACTTCCAAAGCGATACCGGCCGGCCGGAACTCTTGGCCGCCAAGGGATACCTTTCAGCTGCCTCCAACGCAACTGCTACGGGCAACTACTCCGCTGCTCTGCAATACTCGCGCCTGGCTCTTGACGTTATCTCCAGCTCCACTATTTACATGCCTCCGTCCATAGTCACCATCCTGAACGAAAGCCAGTTTTACGACGCGGACTTGAACACAGGCCAGTTGATGAACGCAAGCCAGTTCAACGACACGAATATGAGTGAACTTGCCCTTTCCTACCTCCAGACAGTCCAGGCTGGTGGGAACAAGCCAGCTGCGGACGTTGACACCGTTACGGTGGTGCTGGTCCTGGCCGCGCTTGTTGCCGTGCCCTTGATTTTGCTGGCGCTGTTTGCGTTCTGGGTGTGGATGCTTTGGGACTGCCTTTGCCGCAAGGAGTTCGCGCGTTTCGGCCGGCTTTCCTGGGTCCTGATAATCGTTCTTGGGAGCGCAATTGGCGCGCTCGTCTATTTCTTTGTGGAACGGAACGCGGAACGCCAAGGCACTGCAAAGAAGGCGGCAAAAAAAGGTTGAGAGCCACCGAAGGGATTTGAACCCTCGACCTATTGCTTACAAGGCAATCGCACTACCAGGCTGTGCTACGGTGGCAAATGAGAATATAGCCAATTTATTTGGATGCCTAATTATTTTAACCGCAAGGCGCAATCCCGGATGGCCGGGACAAGTCGCCGGCAACGGACCTATGTAAAGCATTATATACTTCTTGTCAAATATACTTTACATATGGCTTTGGCCGGGAGCAGGGCACGAAAACGCCCGTGACGCGCCTTTGCCAAAGCTCAACCCACAGGTGATTGAAATGATAGGTAATCCCGATTGGTTCTGCCCCCGCAAGTTCGGCTGGGGACTTGGAGTGAACAGCGCAGGCGGAATAGCGTACATGGGTGCGATAATCATACTCATTGGCGCCGTGTGGAACCTGCCAATCGAGGTAAACCAGCGGGCAATACTCTCTACGATCATAATCGGACTGGTTGTCGTAGACACGCTGGACATAATGCGCAAGGTCTACTCGAAGCTTGACGAGCGCGAGAAGCGCCACCAACTAGAGGCCGAGCGCAACGCCTCGTTTGTCGCAATCGCGGGCCTTGTTGCCTACGGGCTCTACCTGGGCTTTACGCTTGCGCCCGAGCAGGTAAATTCACAGCTCGTGCCACTTGTCGGGATTGCGGTTGCGATGGCAGCTGCAAAGGGCGCCACCCTGCTGTACCTTGAAAAGGAACGCTGAATGGAATCAGGAGGCCTTGTAAGATGAAGAACCGCATACGCGAATTCCGCGCGCGCACCAAGATGACGCAGGACGAGCTTGCTGACAAAGCCCCGGGGTCAAACCAGAATGTCAACACACAC